>Ga0070738_10001427_pt1 | contig 48405 bp, 39 predicted proteins | sample Coa_R2_2_FD_66446 | JGI IMG/M metagenome (GOLD analysis project Ga0070738, IMG submission 66446) | Surface soil microbial communities from Centralia Pennsylvania, which are recovering from an underground coalmine fire - Coalmine... | ecosystem: Environmental > Terrestrial > Soil > Unclassified ... | reverse complement strand
GCTTAGCCGAGCGGGTGCTGGCACAAAAATAGTTCGGCGGGCTCATCACGGCGCATTCAACCCCGCAGCCGGCCATGCCGCCGATGATGCGCTCACTTCCAAGATCGTTGGACAATGAAACAAAAAGAATGCGCAGGCCAGCCGGAGCGCCATGAAAGTCCGCTTCGCTCCCGCTATCCTCTCTTAGCGGGTTACAGCCTGGCGGCAACTCTGCTGGCAGCGAGAAGACGTCGCGTTCAGCAGGAGTTCCACAGGTCCGGAGCAAATGGGCGCGCAAAGGCGGCTCGCCAATGGCTGTCATTGACGCGGCGCCTCGATGCCCGCGCTATTACGCGGCTTCGGGACCGAGACAAAGGCCCCTCTCCGAATCATCAAGGCAATATGGTTCGCTGTCCGCCGGGAAGCAAACCCAGTGCCATGGACGAACCGGAGCATTGGACCAAAGCTGTTTGCAGCCGAGGTTCCAACGAAGTAAAGGCCCGGCACCGTGGATTCAAAGTTCCGTGAAAGGACCGGCGCCCCATCCGCCCGGGCAAGGCCTGCCGCGATCCGGCCGCTGAGGAAAGTCAGCTTCCGCGTATCGACACGATAGCCTGTGGCGGCGACGATATGATCCGCAGTGATTTCGCGAATGGAGCCATCGGCGTGCCGGAGCGTGAGACGCGCCCTTTGGCCGGTGTCCTCGGCCTTGATGACCTGCGATTGGAGAATATAGGGAACATGCCCCTCCACATCCTGACGGGCGTACCACGCCGGTGCCGGGCCAAGATAGCGGCGCACCACGTCCACACGAAAGCTCTCCGGCATGGCGTGAAACAGAAGCGGTCCCTTTACGCATAAGAAGGACTTCCAGCCTGGACCGAGCGCCGTCATCGGCGCACGGATCTTGTCGAGGAGACTTCGTTCGCCGAGAGGCGATTGGAAGCGGATGCCCGGCCTGCGTGTGATAATAGTGACGCGGGCTCCCCGCAGACGCAGCAGGGCGGCGACATCCGCCGCTGAGGCGCCAGCGCCGATCACGGCGACCTCGCGCCTCGCGAGATGGGCCGCATCACCAAAATCGGCACTATGGGATAGGAGTTCCTTGGGAAGGCCGGAAAGCTCTGGCGGGTAATAAGCAAAGCTTCTGATGCCCGATGCAATGACCACTCGCCGGACGGCTACAGCCTCGCCACTTTCTAAACGCAAATCGAACCCCTGCGGCGCTATATCAACAGACACAACCTTTTTCTGGTCAAGATCGGGAACGAAACGTTCCTGGAACGCCTCCCCATACGAGATAAATGTCTCAAGCGAGACGAGAAGATTTGTGTCGGCATAGGGTATATTCTTTTCCCGGCAGAAAACCCCAAGAGGAAAAGCGCCATCTGGATCCGAAATGTTTGAGGCGAATCCCTCCGACTTAAGCTTCATCCCAACGGGCATGGCCTCCCGCCAGGTCTGCATAGGAAAGCCAAAAACGCGGATATCGGCGCCCCGCGCGCGCAGATAGGCTGCGAGGGATAATCCATATGGTCCCGCGCCAATCACAGCAACATCGGTAATACTACCCATGGCTTGGCTGTCCCGTGGGATCGAGCAAAAGGGCTTTACCTAGGGCTGCGCGGCTGCATGATCCAAAGCAGCCACACGAACAAGAATGCTGGCAGCTTCCGATAAGCGATAATTGTAGCGAATTACAAGGTCTAGGTTACGGTTTTCTGTAATGCTTCAGATAGCGGTTCCATAAAGGTCATAAATATCGCTGCGCTCGATCTTCACCGTTATGATTTCGCCCTGCCGCAAGGGCCGCCGCGAGGCGATATGGACCTTTCCATCGATTTCAGGAGCATCACCTTTGCTGCGGCCTACGGCGCTGCGGGGCCCGCCCTGGTCAACAATGACTGGCAGACGCTTACCAACCTTCGCCTTAAGTTTTTCGGCGCTGATTTTCTGACATTTCTCCATGAAGCGCTGGTAGCGGATCATCTGAACCTCGGGTGCCACGTGTGGCAAGCCAAGATCATTCGCGGCGGCACCCGCGACAGGCTCATATTTAAAAGCGCCCGCGCGATCAATCTTGGCCTCTTCAAGCCAATTCAAGAGCAGTTCAAAGTCTTCTTCGCTTTCGCCCGGGAACCCGACAATGAAGGCCGAGCGCAGGGTGAGATCGGGGCAGATTTCACGCCATTTTCCAATCCGCTCCAGCATCTTCTCGTAGCCGCCCGGACGTTTCATCGCCCGCAAAACATTCGGGCTCGCATGCTGAAACGGGATGTCGAGATAAGGCAGGATTTTTCCTTCCGCCATCAATTCGATCACCTCGTCGACATGAGGATAAGGATAGACATAGTGAAGGCGAACCCAGATGCCGAGCTGGCCGAGTTCCCGCGCAAGGCCGATAAATTTTGCTCGCACCGGGCGCTCGTGAAAGGTGCTTTCCGCATATCTCAGATCGAGACCATAGGCGCTCGTATCTTGCGATATGACGAGCAGCTCCTTGACCCCGGACGCTGCAAGATTTTCAGCTTCGCGCAGGACATCTGCGGCACTGCGGGAGACAAGAGGGCCGCGAAGCTTCGGAATGATGCAGAAGCTGCAGCGGTTGTTGCAGCCCTCGGAAATTTTCAAATAGGCGTAATGGCGTGGCGTCAGCTTGACGCCTTGCGCGGGCAAAAGGTCGAGGAACGGATCATGTGGAGGTGCCACCGCCTCATGCACGGCCCGCATGACGGATTGAAAATCCTGTGGCCCGCTGATCCATTGGAGGCCAGGAAATTTCTCAAGGATTGCATCAGGCTCAGCGCCCATGCAACCGGTAACGATGACCTTGCCATTTTCCGCCATTGCCTCGCCGATTGCGGCGAGCGATTCGGCCTTGGCGCTGTCGAGAAAGCCGCAAGTGTTCACGATGACCGCATCCGCACCCTGATGCGACCTCGTCAGCTCATAGCCTTCCGCCCGCAGCCGGCCAATGATCCGTTCGCTATCGACGAGCGCCTTGGGGCAGCCAAGCGAGACAAAAGATATTTTGGGCGAAGGAGCCAAATCCGGCGAAGCTGGAGCTTTAATCTGGGTAAGGTTCATGCGCATGCTTGCCACGCAGCGCGACTTGTTTCAAGGGCGAGAGGATGATGCTTGGTGTTACATTCTTGGCAAACCGGCTCACCGTAACGCTTTCCAATACTCCCTGAAGAAACCACGGGCATCAACCGTGCCTCTTGCTGGGCGTTCCGGCGGACAGCCGGGCTAGCGTAAAGATGGAGAGCGGCAAGAGCAAAACCCGCACAAGTCTTTGGACCGCGCGGCCGCGGGCTGCATGCTGCATCTCTTCTCCTATGGTTTTTTTAACCCGGCCAGCAGGCGCGCCTCTCTTTCGAGCAAGGCGCGCTTACGTGCTACGCCCCAGCGGTAGCCGGAGAGTGCGCCATCGCTTCCGATGACGCGGTGACACGGAATTGCGACCGCGATAGGGTTCGCGCCGCAAGCCCCAGCAACTGCGCGAGCCGACTTCGGTGTCCCGATCCGCTTTGCGATGTCCGCATAGCTCGCCGTCGAACCCGCCGGGATCTCCCGTAATGCACGCCACACGCGCTGCTGAAAGACCGTGCCATGCAAGTCGAGGGGCAGATAAAGGCCAAGCCCCGGTTCCTCGACGAAAGCAGCCACCTTGGCGGCAAGGGCCTCAAATTCAGCATCGCCGCGAACGAGCCGGGCGCGCGGAAAACGTCTGGCAAGATCCTGCAGGAGAGCGTCCCCGCCATCCCCTATGAAGATGGCGCAAATGCCCTTCTCGCTTCCCGCCACAAGGATGGCGCCAAGCGAGCATTCACTAAACGCAAAGCAGATCCAGGCATTCTTGCCGCCGCCCCGGTATCTGGCGTGAGCGGTCTCTTTCATGGCGTAATCATATTGACCATCTGCCACCCTCTCACGCAGAATTGAGACACTCCCCCTTTGGTCTTGATCCGCCGGGGTTCCGGCAACGTTCACTGTGCTAGGCATGAGGCTATCCTTCCTCATCAATTCGTTCCCGAAGGCTATTTAGGCAGAGCGATCTGCTGCCGCACCCCGGGCCCTTGCTTCCAATTCGAATCCGGCAGCAAGAGCATCCCGGCCCAAAGGGACTAACTTTTCCACAAGTGATATGCGTAACTTTGCACAAGGGCTCGGATTGAGCTGTAACCAGACCAGACCTAAACGCTTGGATCTCGTTTTTCCGGTATCCGGCAGCAATTCATCGCGGAGCAGCTTCATGCTGGTGTTTCGTAACGTAGCATTCGCCGTCGCTTTGGCCCTTATGCCATTTGGAAGCACCACTCTTTCCTCCGCCTTGGCAGAGATGAGCATGGAGATTGGCGGCACACCAATGTATCCCTCGAAGGACATCGTCGAAAATTTGTCCAATTCAAAAGAGCACACGAAACTTATGGCAGCCGTCAGGACGGCGGAACTCACTGGGACCTTGCAGGGTGAAGGCCCATTCACGGTTTTCGCGCCAGTAGACAAGGCCTTCGAGAAACTTCCCAAGGGCATGTTCGAAACGCTCTCAAATCCGGAAAACAAGGCAGCCCTGGCCGCCCTTCTCACCTATCACGTGATACCCGGCAAAATTTCTGCAGCAGATTTCATTGCTGCAATCAAGAAGGGCGGCGGCGAGGCCAGCTACAAGACCCTCGAAGGGGAGGAACTGCGCGTCCGGCAAGACGGGCGGCGGCTCGAAATCATCGATGCCAAGGAGGATAAGTCCTTTGTGATAACCTCCGACGTCAGCCAGAAGAATGGCATCATCCATGTCATCGATGCGGTTCTTCAGCCGAAGAGCTGACTCTGACCTCGAAAGCTGCGGACTTTATACTGTAGCTCATTCCATCAGTCGGCATCCTTCGTGATGCTTTCGGCGACTGAATCGACGATCCGGTCCTTGGTGATGATACCGCTAATTTGCGACGCGTATGGCCGGCCGCGGCCCTTTATCACAACGGCCACGCTGGCGCCGCGGCGCTGCATACGTGCCATGATGTCGATCACCACATCATCCTCTTGAGCGACGATGAAGTTGCTTTGCGCGGCGTCGCGAAGGGTGAGGCCGCTGTATCCCTCCTTATGGCTGCAATGGTAGCCGCTCACGTTGATGACGCCGGTTATATGATTGCCATTTGTCACCACCGCCTGCCAGCCGGCCACACTCTCTGACTGATGCAGCGCGATGTCAAAATCCGCATCCGCTGGCAAGAGGATCACGTCCCGCTCCATGATCTCGCTCGCGCGCCGGATCAAGAACATATTGGCTTCGAGCGCCTGCGGAATGAAATGCCCGCGGCTGACAAGCTTGATCGTGTAAATGCTCTCGCGGGACAGCAGCCGCCGGACCCCAATGGCAAGCGCGGCCGCAATGATGCCCGGCATCACGACGTCATAGTCCCGGGTCATCTCGAAGATCATCGTGATAGCCGTCATGGGGGCACCCGTGCCGCCAGCAACCATGGCTGCCATGCCGATTATGGCGCAGGTGGCAGTTCCAACTCCGGCGACGGGAAAGATGGCTGTGACCAAAATGCCAAAGGCGGCACCCGCGGTCGCGCCCATGTAGAGCGAAGGCGAAAAGATGCCCCCCGAGCCGCCCGATCCAAGGGCCGTCCACGTGCTCCAAAGCTTGCCCACGAAAAGCAGCGAGAGCAGCACCGGCATATCGAGGCCGCCGTCAAGAATGGCCTGAATGGCCGCATAGCCAACACCCTGCAAATAATAATGCCCGTAGCCGGTCAGCATCACATAGATGAGCAGGCCGAAAGAAAACATGCCTGCGCCGTGACGGATGTAAGGATTGCGGATGCGCTCATAGAGCTGCTCCGCAAGATAAAGGCCTCGGATGAAAACAGCGGCTGCGACACCCATCAGCACTCCGAGCAGGGCATAGACACAGAGCGCACTCAGTGTCGCTGGCCCTTCGAACATGACAGGTCTTGGAACGGTAAACGAGGGATAAACACCGAAAAACAGCCGGCCAATGAAGGTCGCGGTTCCCGTTGCGAGGGCGACCGGCAAGAATGTGCGCGCACTCAGTTCAGGCATCATCAGCTCAACCGCAAACATCACGCCGCCGATGGGCGTATTGAAAGTCGCCGCGATGCCAGAGCCGGCTCCCGCTGCCACCAGCGTGATGCGTTGCCAGGACTGCATACTGATGATCTGTCCAAGCAGGGAGCCGAAGGAGGCGCCAATCTGCGCAATCGGCCCCTCGCGGCCAACCGCCGCGCCCGTGCCAATCGAAACTGCCGAGGCCAGCGACTTGACCACTCCGACCACCGGCCGGATCACGCCCTTGCGGTAATAGATCGCATCGATGATCTCCGGCACGCCGTGCCCGCGCGCTTCCGGAGCAAAATTTTCTACGAGAAATGTGACGGCAAAACTGCCGAGGACAGGAACAAGAATGATAAAGGCGCCCCAAGGGCTGGGCGGCGTGAACTGGCTCGTGTCATATTCGATGGAGAACTTTCCCAGGAAGGCGATATTATGGATAAGCCCGATGAGGTCGCGGAAAAACACCGCTCCAAAGCCCGCAATGACGCCAACCACAACCCCAAGGATAGATAAGCGGGCAGGCCCGATCCGGTGCGGCAGCTTAATTTTCATCAGGAGCCAGCCTAATGCGTAATGGGCAGCGAACAACCCTATGTCAGTAAATTGAGAACAGAATATCCGGTGTCCGGGAAATTACATTTACATTCTCTACATTCTCCCAAATTGCACCTGGGGAGGGGGCCGCGCATCATGGAATAGCCCCAAACATCATGGAATAGCCCCAATAAGAAGGAACAAACCAGGAACTAAAACCGCTGCAACCCTTCACGTGCATCGGAACGATTGATGCGGTAAGATGATTTTGTGGTAAAGAATTTTCCATTGATGGGGGCGGTGCAGCGGCTTTTCCAAAAGCCGTTGAATTCCATGCTTGTCATGGCGCTTTTTTTGGCGCTATTGCCTGCGGCGGCTTCCCCCGCAGCCGCGCAAATCGATCCATTCGGCTGGTTCGAGCAATGGTTCGCGCCGCCGCCAGCAAATCACGTCGCGAAACCAAAGCGGGAGTTCCGCCGCGCGGTGCCAGAAGAGGGTCCACGGCACCGCCGGCACTGGGAGGAACGGCCGGGTTATTACTGGACCGAGAGAGCACCACGCCGGCCATCGGAGAAGGCGGGACCGAAAGGAGCTGCAAAAACGCCCGAAAAGCCCGTTGTCGAGCCGACTTTTTTCGTCGCCGTCCTAGGCGACAGCCTTGGCGACATGCTCGCGCGCGGACTGACCGAGACTTTCGAGAACCGGCCGCAGGTCGCCATTCTTCGCAAAACCAAAGACGATTCAGGGCTTGTCCGCGATGACTTTTACGACTGGGTCAAAGCCACGCGGGAGTTGCTTGAAGGCACGGAGAAGATCGACTTCGCCGTCATGCTCATCGGCAGCAATGACCGGCAGACCCTGCACGACGCCAATGGCAGCAGCTACGAGCCGGGAACACCGGAATGGCAGGCAGCCTACACACAAAGGATCGAAACCATCGCGGCGATGTTTCATGACAAGAAAATCCCGCTCGTCTGGGTCGGCCTTCCCATCCTGAAAAGCGAGCGGCTCTCAGCCGACGCGCTGACCTTCAACCAATTCTATCGCGCCTATGCCGAAAAGGCAGGCGCTACCTATGTCGACATTTGGGAAGCTTTCGCCGATGAGGCTGGCAAATACAGTCCTTCCGGCCCCAGCATCGATGGCCAAATCGTGAAGCTGCGCACCGCCGACGGCATCCATTTCACCAAAGCCGGCGCCCTCAAGCTCGCGCATTTCGTGGAGCCGGAAATCCGCCGTAAACTCGACGAGGTGCAGCCTGCTCCCGGGCCTGGCGCTGCTCCCGGCGAGCCGCAGAATCCCGCGAACGCTCCTGGCAGCAACGCGGAGGCTCCTGCAGATGTCTCGGCTTTGCCTCCGGGCGAGGAAGCCGCCCCGCCTCCAAAACCCGTTGCCGGTCCTGTCCTGCCGCTGACCGCTCCTCCTCTAGCGCCCGGTGGTGAGCTGGCAACGCACGTGACGGCTGCCGGAACCGCGAAGAGCGACGCGCGAAATTTGATCACCCAGACCCTCCAGGAGGGCAAGCCCATCGCGCCCAAGCCGGGCCGGGCCGATGACTTTTCCTGGCCAAGACCCTGATCAGCTGCTCGCACGGCAAAACATAAAACACGCCGCGCGGACCATTCATTATTGCATCGCGCGATTGCATTGCGCGGTTTTGCAAGACTCAATTGTTTAACCAGAAGGATGGGAAGTTCTCACAAACGTCCCCGCGCCATTTTTATATCAAAAAAATGCCATTTTTCAGGAGTCGCGATGGAACGAACCGCATAGCTTCCGCGTTATCTGCTTGATCAGCTCAAGACAGCTTTCGAACGCGGATGCCAGACGAATGTTGAAAACGCATATCTCGAAGATGAATCTCCTTGCGGCGGCCGGAGCCGCCGCTCTCTTTGCGACCGGCGCGCAAGCTTTCGACGGCGGCTCTCCCGCGGGACTCATGAACCGCCAGATTCAGCCGGTGAATCTGCCAAGCGATCTCCAGCGTGACGTCTACACGACTCGCACGCTCGTCGACGATCCGACCGGCGAGCGCGCCGGCACCATCACGATCGATACCAAGAACCGCTATCTTTATCTGTCGATGCAGGGCGGCAAGGCGATGCGCTACGATGTTGGGGTCGGGCGCGAGGGCTTTGCATGGAGTGGCCGCGCCTATATTGGGCGCCGCGCCGAATGGCCAAGCTGGACACCTCCCGCCGACATGCGGTTACGCCGGCCGGATCTGCCGCGCGTGATGGTGGGAGGACTGGCCAATCCGCTCGGCGCCCGTGCGATGTATCTCTACAATAGTCATGGCGACACGATGTTCCGCATCCACGGCACGAATGAACCCAACACGATCGGCCGGGCAGTCTCTTCCGGCTGCATCAGACTGCTGAACAATGACATTATTGATCTTTATGACCGCGTGAAAGTCGGCGCCACGGTTGTCGTGCTCTGAGCGGCATTCCGTGGGTCCGAATGCGAAGGCTTTCTTTCATTCGCGCAATCTGACGTGATCAGGAGACGTTAAGCGCTGTTAGCCGGCTCACCGCGGTCATTCGAGACCGGTTTGGCAGCTTGCCAAACCGGTCTTTTTTTGCTTTCAAAATTGTCCGTCCAGCGGGAAATCTCGAATGCGGCGGTCCGTTTTTGCCGTTTATTGAGATCATTCTGCGCAATTTGACCGGCGGAAAGCGAATTCGGATTTTTTCATGCGTGCAACATCACTCCGCTCTTCGGCGATGCGCGGAACGGGCCTTGTCCTGGCCCTCGCGCTCATGGCCTCAACGACGCCAGCTCTTGCGCAATGGTACAATTATGGCGGCTATCAGGTCTATCCAACCTATCCGTCGAATGGTTATCCAGGCTATCCGTCATACCCGGCCTATCCGGCCTATCCGTCCTATCCCAATTCCTACTACGATCCCGTAAGTCCGCCAGCGCCGCCGCCCTACCGGGGCCGCACCAATGCCTATTCTTACGGTGCAAACCCTTATGAAGATGCCTATGCACGAGCGCCGGGCGGCGCATCCTACGGCAATGAGGATGTCGAGCTCGGCGTCAATTTCAATCAGAGAACGGCCACATTGGTCCAGAACCCGACCAATGAACCGCCAGGGACGATCGTCGTCGACACGAGTTCACGCCATCTTTATCTGGTGCAGCCGGGCGGCAGTGCCATACAGTATGGCATCGGGGTTGGACGCCAGGGATTCGATTGGAAAGGCATCGCCCGTGTTGGCCGCAAATCCGAATGGCCGCGCTGGATTCCTCCGAAGGAAATGCTGAAGCGGCGCCCAGATCTGCCGGAAGAAATGGACGGCGGCCTTGAAAACCCGCTCGGCGCCCGCGCGCTCTATCTTTTCAAGGGCAACAAGGACACGCTCTTTCGCATCCATGGCACCAATGAGCCGGACTCGATTGGCAAGGCAGTATCCTCCGGCTGCATAAGGATGATGAACGCGGACGTGATCGATCTCTACAACCGCGTCAAGATCGGCACCCGGGTCGTTGTGATGTAGCGCGGCCCAGGCGCTCACATAGGCCAGCCCGTGCTCATCATGTTTCTGGCGCGGCTCATCGCCTGAAGGGTCTATTCAAAAAGGGTCTATTCAAAAAGCGGACAGCTTTGAAGATCATTCTCTATAATGGCAGCTGGCTCGCCCCCATCAGGAACGTATCGACGGCCCGCGCCGTTTGGCGGCCTTCGCGAATAGCCCAGACAACCAGGGATTGGCCGCGCCGCATGTCGCCGCAGGCAAATACCTTGTCGAGCGAAGTCTTGTAGCTCACTTGGCCGGCCTTGACGTTTCCTCGCGAATCGAGAGCAACGCCAAGGCCCCGCAGCAGGCCTTCATGCACCGGTGAAACGAAGCCCATGGCAAGGAGAACGAGATCAGCCCTGAGCTCGAAGGCCGTGCCTGGAATTTCCTTCAGATTTGCATCGACCCGGGCGCAGATGAGTTTTTTGACGGCTCCATTCTCTCCAAGAAATTCCTTCGTCACAACCGAAAAATCCCTTTCTGCGCCTTCTTCCTGAGAGGAAGATGTACGCATCTTCAAGGGCCAGTTCGGCCAGGTCAGGGCCTTATCTTCCTTATCTGGCGGGCGCGGCAAGATTTCGAGCTGAGTCACCGACAAAGCGCCCTGGCGGATCGCTGTCCCAATACAGTCGGACCCTGTGTCGCCGCCACCTATCACAACGACATGCAAGGCCGAAGCGAGAATCGGCTCATTGGTGTGGATCGGCTCCCCGCTGATACGCCGGTTCTGCTGAGGCAAATACTCCATCGCGAAATGCACGCCGGAGAGCTCGCGGCCGGGAATCGGAAGGTCGCGCGGCTTTTCCGCGCCGCCTGCGAGAACAATTGCATCGAATTCTTCGAGCAAGGACGCCGTGTCGAGATCAATCCCGACATTGACGCCATTGTGGAAATGCACGCCCTCCGCCTGCATCTGATGGATGCGGCGGTCGATCAGATGCTTCTCCATTTTGAAATCGGGAATGCCATAACGTAGCAAGCCGCCAGGCTTGGCATTTTTCTCATAAACATGGACGTCGTGCCCGGCTCGCGCGAGCTGCTGCGCGCAAGCGAGCCCGGCTGGCCCTGAGCCAACAATGGCGACTTTCTTTCCGGTCTTCACTTCCGCAGGCTCGGGCTTGATCCAGCCGTTCGCCCAAGCGCGATCCGCAATAGCGCATTCGATGGTTTTGATCGTCACCGGATTATCGTCGATGTTCAACGTGCAGGCGGCCTCACAAGGCGCCGGGCAAATTCGGCCGGTAAACTCGGGAAAATTATTCGTCGAATGGAGATTGCGCGAAGCCTCTTCCCAATTGGAGCGATAGACAAGATCGTTCCAATCCGGGATCTGATTGTTGACGGGGCAGCCGCTATGGCAAAAGGGAATGCCGCAATCCATGCAGCGGGCCGCTTGATCCTTGGTTGCCTCCTCCGAGAGCGGGATCACGAATTCCTTGTAATTGCGGATCCGGTCGGAGGCTGGCACATAGCGCCGGTCGCGCCGGTCGATTTCGAGGAACCCTGTTACCTTGCCCATACGTTGCAAACCCCTGGAAGAGCATGACCTTTTAAAGTTGCTGGTTTCTGGATGAGGTCATAGGAAGAAACAAGAACGCCGCAGCCATGAGTGATTGAGATCTTCATGGCGCGGAAGCGTCCGGAGCTGGACAGCGCGCCGGAACCCGGAGGGCTCCAGCGTTTGCCTCATTCTGCCGCCGCGAGGTTTGGCTGTCCCCCTTTTGCGATCAGCTCCTCGATGGCGCGGCGGTATTCAACCGGCATCACCTTGCGGAATTTCGGCTTGTATTCATCCCAGTGTTCCAGAATCTGGCGCGCTCGCGCCGACCTCGTATAGCGCGCATGGTTCGAGATGAGCTGATGCAGCCGCTCGGCGTCAAAGCGGGTCATATCACCCATGACATCGACCCGGCCGTGAAAATCAAGATCGCCGCCATGGTGATAATTCTTTTGCATCAACTCCTCTTCTTCCACGACGGGTTCGAGCTCGACCATGGCGAGGTTGCAGCGCTGCGCGAATTTGCCGTCCTCATCAAGGACATAGGCGATCCCTCCAGACATGCCGGCAGCAAAATTGCGCCCCGTCTCGCCGATAACGACGACGATTCCGCCCGTCATATATTCGCAGCCATGATCGCCCGCGCCTTCGACGACCGCGATTGCACCGGAATTGCGGACCGCGAAACGCTCCCCGGCAACGCCGCGGAAATAGCACTCGCCAGCGATAGCACCATAAAGCGCAGTGTTGCCGATAATGATTGACTTCTCCGGTGTGATCTGCGCGTGAGCTGGAGGATAAACGATGATACGGCCGCCCGAGAGACCCTTGCCAACATAGTCATTGGCCTGCCCTTCGAGCTCGAGAGTAACCCCGGCGGCAAGCCAGGCACCAAAGCTCTGCCCCGCTGTCCCTTTCGCCTTGATATGAACGGTGCCGTCCGGAAGCCCGGCATGACCGTACTGACGCGCGATAACCCCGGAGAGCATCGCCCCGGTTGCGCGATCGGTGTTGTTGATCGCGGTTTCAACCATTACCTTGGTCCTGGATTTGATCGCTTCCTTGGCGGCTGTGATCAGCTTGCGATCAAGGACATTGCCAAGCCCGTGATCCTGCCGCGTGGAGTTGTAGATCGTCTCGCCAGGTGCTGCGGTTGGCTTATGAAAGAGCTTCGAGAAATCGAGCCCGCGTGCCTTCCAATGCTCGATCGCCTCGTGCTTATCGAGCATCTGCATCTGGCCAATCATCTCATTGAAGGTGCGGTAGCCCATTTCGGCCATCAAGCCGCGCACTTCTTCCGCGACGAAGAAGAAGTAATTGATCACATGCTCCGGCTGGCCAGTGAACCTTTTGCGCAAGACGGGGTCTTGCGTGGCGATGCCGACAGGGCAAGTGTTCAAATGGCACTTGCGCATCATGATGCAGCCGGCAGCGATCAAGGGAGCCGTGGCGAAGCCGAAGTCATCAGCGCCAAGCAGGGCGCCGATGACGACATCGCGGCCGGTGCGCAACCCGCCATCGACCTGCACCGCGATCCGCGAGCGCAGCCGGTTCAGGACCAGCGTCTGTTGCGTCTCGGCAAGGCCTATTTCCCACGGGATTCCCGCATGCTTGATCGAAGTGAGCGGCGAGGCTCCGGTGCCGCCCTCAAACCCCGAGATGGTGACATGATCAGCGCGGCCCTTTGAGACACCTGCGGCGACAGTCCCGACACCCACTTCGGAAACGAGCTTGACCGAGATATCGGCCTCTGGATTGACGTTCTTCAGGTCGAAGATGAGCTCCGCCAAATCCTCGATCGAATAGATGTCGTGATGTGGAGGCGGCGAGATGAGGCCAACACCCTGCGTCGAGTGCCGCACCTTGGCGATGATGGCATCGACCTTGTGTCCCGGCAATTGGCCGCCCTCACCGGGCTTTGCCCCTTGTGCCATCTTGATCTGGATGACGTCCGAGTTCACGAGATATTCGGTCGTCGCGCCAAAGCGCCCCGATGCAATCTGCTTGATCGCCGAGCGCATCGAATCCCCGTTCGGGAGCGGCTTGAAACGATCTGACTCCTCGCCGCCCTCACCCGTGTTCGATTTTCCGCCGATCCGGTTCATCGCAATCGCAAGCGTCGTATGAGCCTCGCGCGAGATCGAGCCAAAAGACATTGCCCCAGTTGAAAAGCGCCTGACGATCGACTGCGCTGGCTCGACCTCTTCCAGGGGCACCGGGACGCGGCCGTCTTCCGCCGCCGTCTTGATGCGGAAAAGATTGCGTATCGTCAGCGGCTCGCCAGTCTTCTCATTCAGGATGGCCGCAAAAGCACGATAGTCCGCAGCATTGTTGGCGCGGACGGCGTGCTGCAAGAGCGACACCGATTGCGGAGTCCAGGAATGCGCCTCCCCGCGGATGCGGAAGGCGTAATCACCGCCGACATCGAGCGCATTGCGATAGAGCGGCGCATCCCCAAAAGCTTCCTTGTGGCGGCGGACGGTTTCCTCGGCGATCTCGGCAAGGCCCACGCCGCCGATCCGTGTCACGGTGCCAGCGAAATAGCGATCGACAAAATCCTCCGCGAGCCCGACCGCGTCGAAGATCTGGGCACCGCAATAGGATTGGTATGTCGAAATGCCCATTTTCGACATCACCTTCAAAAGACCCTTGTCAATCGACTTGATGTAGCGCTTGCAGGCTTCCGCCCCATCGATGTCGTCAGGAAAATTCTTTGCCATCGCATCGAGCGTTTCGAAGGCGAGATAGGGGTTGATCGCCTCCGCGCCGTAGCCAGCAAGCAAAGCGAAATGGTGAACCTCCCGCGCCTCGCCTGTTTCGACGACAAGGCCGACCGAGGTGCGAAGACCCTTGCGGATCAAATGATGATGGACCGCCGCAGTCGCGAGCAGTGCCGGGAGGGGGATACGGTCGGGGCCGGTCAGACGGTCGGATAGAATGATGATATTGAAGCCGGTGTTAACCGCATGTTCGGCCCTCTGGCAAAGCTTCGCGAGCGCGTCCGCCATGCCCTTTGCGCCATTCTCCGAAGGATAAGTGATGTCGAGAGTCTTTGTATCGAAAGCCTCTTCGAAATGGGCAATCGAACGGATTTTCTCGAGATCGCCATTAGTGAGAATGGGCTGGCGGACCTCCAGCCGTTTTTTCTTGGCATTACCTTCGTGGTCAAGGATGTTGGGGCGCGGCCCAATGAAGGACACGAGACTCATGACCAGTTCCTCGCGGATCGAATCGATCGGCGGATTGGTCACTTGTGCGAAATGCTGCTTGAAATAGGTATAGAGCAGCTTTGGCCGTGTCGAGAGCGCCGAAATCGGCGTATCGGTGCCCATGGAGCCGACTGCCTCCTGGCCGGTTACCGCCATGGGCGGCAGCAGCAGGGAAAGATCCTCCTGGCTGTAGCCAAACGCCTGCTGGCGATCCAAAAGCGACACGTCGGTGCGCGGCGCGCGAGGATGCACCGCAAGATCCATATCCTCGAGCACGATCTGGGTGCGCTTGACCCATTCGGCATAGGGATGCGATGCGGCCAAGGTGCTCTTGATCTCATCATCCGAAATGATGCGGCCCTGTTCCAGATCGACGAGCAGCATCTTGCCAGGCTGCAACCGCCACTTGGTAATGATGCGCTCCTCTTCAATCGGCAAAACGCCGGCCTCGGACGCAAGCACAACGAGCCCGTCGCTTGTCACGATATAGCGCGCGGGGCGCAGGCCATTGCGGTCGAGCGTCGCGCCGATCTGGCGGCCATCGGTGAAGGCGACGGCGGCCGGTCCATCCCAGGGCTCCATCATGGAAGCATGATATTCATAGAAAGCGCGGCGCGGCGGGTCCATTAGCGGGTTGCCCGCCCAGGCCTCCGGAATAAGCATCATCATCGCATGCACGAGCGAATAGCCGCCTTGAACCAGGAATTCGAGCGCATTGTCGAAACAGGCGGTATCCGATTGGCCCTCATAGGAGATCGGCCAGAGCTTGCCGATGTCGTTGCCAAAAAGATCGGAGGCGACCGAAGCCTGCCGTGCCGCCATCCAATTGAGGTTGCCGCGCAGCGTGTTGATCTCGCCGTTATGCGCAACATAACGGTATGGATGCGCCAAAGACCAGGTCGGAAAGGTGTTCGTCGAAAAGCGCTGATGCACGAGCGAAAGCGCCGATTCGAAGAGAGGATCGGCGAGGTCTTTGTAATAGACGCCGAGCTTAGTCGCGAGCAGAAGTCCCTTGTAAACGAGGGTGCGCGAGGACAGCGAGACGGGATAAAAACCCTCCATGCGGCGGCCGTTCAAATCGTGGACCGCGTTCGAAATCACCTTGCGCAGAATAAAGAGCCGCCTCTCGAATAAGTCCCCCCCGCCCGTCTGCGGCCCGCGCTTGATGAAAATTTGGCGGCTCACGGGTTCGGCCGATTTGACACTCGCGCCAAGGCAAGACGAATCGACCGGCGTATCGCGCCAGCCGAGAAGAATCTGCCCTTCTGCCACAACCATTTTCTCGATAATGGCTTCGGCGGTTCTCCGGCCTTCAGGATCGCGCGGCAGGAAGAAAGCGCCGACCGCATAGTCGCCGGGCTCCGGCAGGGTAAAGCCGAGCTTGTGGGCTTCCCCGGTGAAAAAACGGTGCGGGATCTGAACGAGCATGCCGCAGCCATCGCCAGCTTCCGGATCCGCGCCAACGGCCCCGCGGTGATCGAGGTTGCGCAGGATCTCAAGCCCCATCCCGATGATTTCATGGGATTTGCGATTGTGCATGTCGGCAACAAAACCGACACCGCACGCATCATGCTCCTGGGCCGGCGAATAAAGGCCCTGTGCAGGCGGCAGGCCAGGATCGAGATGGATCGGGCCGGGCAGAATTGGATCGGTCATCTCTCACCTTCCATTAAGTAACGAGCCTTAACATCTCTTACCGCGGCGCCGTCCGCAAACGCCAATCTCGCGTGCGGGCACGCAAGAACCAAGCCACGCCACAGCCCGCAAGGCGTGCGGCGCACGCCCAGCATAACCGCGCCGCTTAGGCTAAATTTGCATCATTTCCGGAGAGGCGTGTGCGCCAGCGGCGTCGTCCTCAGCCCTGAATGGTCAGCACCGCTGTCCTAACAATGTAAGATTGCAGATTTCTGCGCGATTAACAAGCGCCGAAAAATAACTTTGCGAATCAAGGTAGGCCACGCAAAAGTTGGGAGCCCGCCGCTGCTGCACGCAACGGCCGGCCGCAAAACACACCGGGCTGCGCCCGGTCCATCGCAGGCCGGGGAAACAATGGATTTCGCGAGCGACAACACCACCGGAGCAAGCCCAGCCATTTTCGCCGCCCTTGCCAGTGCGAACGAAGGCTCGGCGTCAGCTTATGGCACAGACCCATGGACTGCCATGGCCAAGCAGCGCCTCGCGGATGTCTTCGAGCATGAGGCCGCCTGTTTTTTCGTGACAACCGGGACAGCCGCCAATGCCTTGGCGCTCAGCGCGATAACGCCGCCTTTCGGTGCGATCTTCTGTCATACTCACGCACATATCATGGAAGACGAGTGTGGCGCGCCGGAGATGTTCACCAGCGGCGCCAAGCTCATTGGGGTTTCTGGCCCGGCAGGCAAGATCGCGCCAGCCAATCTCAAGGCGGCACTCACGGATTTTCCGCGCGGCGTGGAAAAACGCGTCCAGCCCGCCGCTTTGTCGCTTTCTCAGGTCACCGAATGCGGCACGGTCTACAGCTGCGGCGAGCTTGCCGAGCTCAGCACCCTCGCCCATGATGCCGGCCTCATGGTGCATATGGATGGGGCCCGTTTTGCCAATGCCCTTGTTTCCCTCGGCTGCACGCCAGCCGAAATGAGCTGGAAAGCCGGAATCGATGTTCTGTCATTCGGTGCCACGAAAAATGGCGCTCTTGCCTGTGAGGCGGTCATCTTTTTCGACCCCTCCAAGGCGGCTTGCCTCCCCTATCAGCGCAAGCGCAGCGGGCATACTCTCTCGAAAGGCCGGTTTCTTGGCGCGCAAATGATTGCCTACCTTGAAAATGGCCATTGGCTCGATCTGGCGGCTAAAGCGAACGGCCAAGCGAAGCGGCTCAAGGCTGGTCTCGCCAGCGTTCAGGGCATTCGTCTGCCGTGGCCCTGCGAAGCGAATGAAGTCTTTGCGATATTGCCCCGCAAGGCCGATGCGGCCCTGAAAGCTGCGGGAGCGCTCTATTATCCTTGGAAGTTTCACGATTCCGCCAGCGGCTGTCCGCCACCAGCGGAAGACGAAGTGTTCGTCCGCCTAGTGACATCCTTTGCGACGCTTGCATCTGAAGTAGACGGCTTCGTCAGGCTCGCACGGGCCATCGATCGCGAGCGCATTTGACGGGCAGCAGGTTACTGGAGGGCCGCACACAAAAAAGGGCGTCTCTGTGAGACGCCCTTCCTCTGCGGGCAAGGTCCGGGAGGACCACCCTGCTCGCAGCGTTACGCTGCCTTCGATGTTGCGACCGCGGGCTTGGCGTCCCCGGTTGCTATGGGAATCTGGCGCGGTTTTTGCGCCTCAGGGAGTTCACGTAGGAGGTCGACGTGCAAAAGGCCGTTTTCAAGGCTCGCCCCCGTCACATGTACGTGATCGGCGAGCTGGAAGCGGCGTTCAAATGAACGGGCGGCAATGCCCTGATAAAGCACCTCCGGCTTCGCCTTCTCGGTCTCGCCACTGCGTTCGTGCGAACCGCGAATGGTCAGGGTGTTTTCCTTGGTTTCGATTGAGAGGTCCGACGCTGCAAAGCCTGCGACCGCCACGGAGATCCGGTAAGCGTTTTCACCGGTGCGTTCGATATTATAGGGCGGATAGCTTGGCACGCTCTCGATCCCGGCGGTCTGATCGAGCATATTGAACAAGCGGTCGAACCCAATGGTCGAACGGTAGAGGGGGGAAAGATCAAACTGACGCATCTCACTATCCTCCTTGACTGAAGCGACAAGAGCCTATGGCGGCGCGAGACATCTCCCAGCCTTTCCCTGCTGCGTTCGAGGCTCGCCCCGCTTGCGCGTCCGCAAAGCGGCCCGCACGAACTTGATGTGGGGAGAGCATCTGGCTTTGCAAGAGGGGGCAAGACAGGGCAAAAGAGGCGGCGAGGGATTAACCGCAAGCGCCGAAAATTCACAATGGAACTTTGTACGATTGACGAAAATCCGGTGCCTCCTGGCGCGGTGGTTTCCGCCATTACGGCGAGCGACAATTGGATCTTGCGGGCGGCGCACTGGAGGTGCGGGCTGGTTTGCGCCGGCACCATCGTGATTTTGCCCGGCCGCGCGGAATTCATCGAAAAATATTTCGAGGTAATCGGCGAATTACTGAGCCGGAATTTCGACGTCGCCGTCCTCGATTGGCGCGGACAAGGCCTTTCCGGCCGGCTCACGAAGGATCCTCACAAGGGACACATCGGCGATTTCAGCGTCTATGAGCGCGATCTCGATGCCCTGGTGAAGCAGGTTCTCGAACCATTTTGCCGGCGCCCGTGGTTCGCGCTCGGCCATTCCATGGGCGGCGCGATCGCGCTTTCCATGGCGCATGCCGGCCGCCTGCCCTTCGCCCGCATGGTGCTGACCGCGCCCATGATCGGTCTTTACGGGCTCCGCTTTAGAACCGCCATGCAGATTCTCGCCAGGACATTGATCCTGCTCGGACAAGGCCGGCGTTTCATTCCGGGCGGCGGCCCAATCCCTTATATGTCGCTCAACTTCGAGGGCAATGTGCTGACGTCCGATCCGAGGCGCCATGCCCGCAGTGCAGCCATCATCGAAGCAGCACCCGATATTTCGATCGCCGATCCGACGATCGGCTGGATCCATGCCGCCTTCCGTCTCATGCGGCGCTTCGAGGATGTCGAATATCCGCGCCGCATTCTGACCCCTACCCTCATCATCGCCGCAGGGGCTGACCGCCTTGTGGATACCGCCGCGGCGGAACTCTTCGCAAGCCGTCTCAAGGCGGGCAAGTGCATTACAATTCCCTGCGTCCGCCACGAGATCCTCATGGAACGCGATGTGTTCCGCGAGCTGTTCTGGGCGGCTTTCGACGCTTTCCTGCCCGGCGAAAGCGCCAGGGATGCCTTTCAGAGCAAGCTGCAGGCAAGCCTGCCTTAAAGCGTGGCGATCGAACGGAAGCCGGGTCCCACACCATGCTCTGCGAGCGCCGCGGCGTCGGCTTCCCTCACCTCGACCCGCTCGACCCGCGCTTGCGTAGGACCGCGCCAGCAAGCCGCGCAAAGCGCCTCAACGGCGTCCGGCGGGCCCGCAATCAGCGCTTCGACACCGCCATGCGAACGGTTTCTGACCCAGCCGCGGACCCCAAGAGAAGCCGCTTCCATCTCGAGCCAGAAGCGAAAACCAACGCCCTGAACCCGGCCCTTGATCATCACCTGCACAATTCTTTCGCCGCCGGGCGTAACCATGGTTAACCGTCCTCTGGATTTTCGGGGCCGCCATGAAATTTGACGCCTCGCGCTTCGATACCGGAAAAAGTGAGACCTGCAAGCGCCAGCGCGACGATGGCCGTAACGAGAGAAAGTGCGAAGGCGTAATTTCCGCCATTGGCCTCCGCAATCCAGGCCTGAAGCGTCGCGTTCGCCGAAGCAAGCAAATTGCCTGTCTGATAGACAAAGCCGGGAAATGTCCCGCGCATGTTGTGAGGCGAAAGCTCATTGAGATGCGCCGGAACGATGCCCCAGGCGCCCTGGACGGCGAACTGCATGAGAAAGGCACCGCTCGCAAGCATTAGGGGACTCGTCCCATAGGCCCAAAGCGGGATGACGCAAAGCGCTCCGAGCGCCGCGATTAAAATACCGCGGCAGCGGCCGATTCTTTCAGACACTGCGCCCAAGAAAACGCCGCCGAGGATCGCCCCGATATTATAGCCGGTTGCGATGAGGCCGACGAGCCGCGGAGGGAAATGGTGTTGCAGGCTAAGGAAGGCGGGATAGAGATCTTGCGTGCCATGGCTGAGGAAGTTGAAAGCAGTCATCAGCAAGACCGCATAGAGGAAAAGCTTGGCATTGCCGCGCAGCAGACCTTTGATGCCTGAGTCTTGCCTCACGGTGGCTCGGGCGAGAAACGCTGGAGATTCCTCAACCTTACCTCGAATATAGACGACAAGGAGCGCGGGCAGCGCGCCAGCAAAGAACATGCCGCGCCAGCCAATGAGGCCATAAAGCGCGAAATAGGCGACTGAGGCGAGAAGATAGCCGCTCGGATAGCCAGCCTGAAGAATCCCCGACACCGCGCCCCGCGCCCGGGGCGGGATCGTCTCCATGATGAGCGAGGCGCCGACGCCCCATTCGCCGCCCATGGCGATACCAAATAGCGCCCGCAGCATGAGAAAAGAGCCAAGGGTTGGCGCAAGACCTGAAGCGAATTCAAGCAGCGAGAAGGCGAGAATGTTGATCATCAGCACCGGCCGCCGCCCGAAGCGGTCGGCCGCAGCGCCAAAGGCAAGCGCCCCGATAGGTCTTGCCGCCAGAGTGAGGAAAATCGCGTAGGTTACGGCCTTCAGACCGGTGCCGAATTCTTTTGCGATGTCCTCCATGATGAAGACGAGAATGAAGAAATCAAAGGCATCGAGCGTCCAGCCGAGATAGCTCGCCAAGGCTGCGCTGCGCTGTTTGGGCGAAAGCTCGCGCAGTGATTGCACCATCCCTACCTCAAGTATCGAGAAAAGAAGGATATAATAACACGCTGGAGTTTAAGTCTGGCACATTCTCTTCGCCGGGAGGGACACCCGGCGGCAGGCAGGTTTTTGATTGGCGGTAAGCTTCAAGCTGAATTCAGCACCGAAACACGACGCTGACTTTTTTACTGGCCTCGGTTACTGGACCAGAGCCAATCCGGAGCAGTGCCTAATAGCTACACGGGGCAAACCAACGCGTAAGGCGAAAAATGTCCGCCGCCTAGTGGTCGAGAAACGCAGAGAACAGGGTGGGATTGTTGGGGCAATCAGATGGGGTTGTTTGATAGCGGGCCTGTCGTCACCAGCGCGAAAACTGTCAAACGGCAATGTTGTCAATGAGCCGGGTCTTGCCCAGCTTCGCCGCCGCGAGAAGCCGGAGCGGCCCCTCATCGCGCGAGGCAACGGGCGCCAAAGTCTCCGCATGACGCGCTTCAACGTAATCGACGGCGAAGCCAGCGGCGGCAAGTGCCGTTCTCGCAGCCCCGGTGGCGGCGTCAATGGCAACACCTTGCCGGATGTCCGTTGCGCAGCGCGCAAGCGCCGTGTGAAGTGAAGGCGCCACCGCCCGCTCGGCCGCCGTCAAATAGATATTGCGCGACGACAAAGCGAGGCCATCGGGCTCGCGCACCGTTGCCGCGCCAATGATCTTAATGGCGAAATCGAGATCGTGCGCCATCCTCGTCACGACCTTGAGCTGCTGATAGTCCTTCTCGCCGAAGACTGCGGCATCCGGCTGGCACTGGTTGAAAAGCTTCGCCACAACGGTTGCAACACCTGAAAAATGCTGCGGCCGGAACCGGTCCTCGAGCCCCGCGGCGGCCGGACCGCCCATCGAGAGCATGGTTGCAAAGCCCGCCGGATACATTTCCATCGCAGTGGGAGCAAAAACCAGATCACCTTGCGCCGCCGCGAATTTAGCGGCATCCGCATCGAGAGACCGGGGATAGGCGGCGAAATCTTCCGATGGCGCGAACTGGGTTGGATTGACGAAGATCGAAAGAACGATCTTTCCAGCGTGTCTTTTCGCTTCTTTGACAAGCGAAATATGTCCGGCATGAAGCGCGCCCATTGTCGGCACGAGGCCAATCGTCTCGCCCGCGCCCCGCCAGGCTGCGAGCCTCGCTCTTAAACTTTTGACGTCATAGACAATTTCTACGGGGCGTGCGTTCATCCCTGCGGGTGGACATCGCCGCGGGCTCCGGTTATCTCGTGCCAGTTTCCACACAGAAAGAAGGTTCATGGACGAGCCCTTAAGCTCCGATTTGGCGTCGAGCGCGCTCCTCTACCATCGTTCGCCTCGCCCCGGCAAATTCGAGACCGTGGCGACGAAGCCGCTTGCCACGCAGCATGATCTCTCCCTCGCCTATTCGCCGGGCGTTGCGGCCGCATGCCTTTCGATTGCCGCCGATCCGCGCACCGCGGCCGAGCTTACGATGCGGCAAAATCTCGTCGCGGTCGTCACCAATGGGACGGCGGTGTTGGGACTTGGCAATATCGGTCCTCTCGCTGGCAAGCCGGTGATGGAGGGCAAGGCGGTCCTCTTCAAGAAATTCGCCGGGATCGACGTCTTCGACATCGAACTCGCGGAGACCGATGTCGAACGGCTGGTCGATATCGTGGCCGCCCTCGAGCCAACCTTCGGCGGCATCAATCTCGAGGACATCAAGTCACCGGAATGTTTCGAAATCGAACGCAGGCTGCGCGAACGCATGTCGATTCCGGTGTTTCACGACGATCAGCACGGCACTGCGATCATCGTCGGCGCCGCTGTCCTCAATGCCATGGAGCTGGCCGGCAAAAAGCTTGCGGACGTCAGGATCGTGACCTCGGGCGCTGGCGCCGCGGCGCTCGCCTGCCTCGATTTTCTCGTCACCCTCGGCGCTAGGCACGAGAACATTTTTGTCACCGACATCGAGGGTGTCGTTTATCGCGGCCGCAAGGCCCTCATGCACGGCTATGTCGAACCTTACGCAAAGGACACCAATGCGCGCACGCTGGCGGATGTGATTGGCGGCGCCGATATTTTCCTCGGCCTTTCGGCAGGCGGAGTCTTGACGCCAGAGATGGTCAAGGCGATGGGCGAACGGCCGCTTGTCATGGCGCTCGCCAATCCAATCCCCGAAATCGAGCCGAAAGCTGCTCTCGCCGCGCGGCCGGATGCGATGATTTGCACCGGCAGATCCGATTTCCCCAATCAAGTGAACAATGTTCTGTGCTTTCCTTACATTTTCCGCGGCGCGCTTGATGTTGGGGCGACGAGCATCAATGAGGCCATGAAACTCGCTGCGGCACATGCAATCGCTCAACTGGCTCATGAACCTCCGTCCGATGTTGTCGCCAGGGTCTATGGCGGCGAGGCGCGCCATTTTGGCAAGGGCAGCCTCATTCCGGCGCCCTTCGATCCGCGGCTGATCCTGCGGATCGCCCCGGCGGTCGCGAAGGCCGCGATGGACACGGGTGTTGCCAAAAGGCCGATCACGGATTTTGCTGCCTATGAAGACACATTGACGCGCTTTGTGTTCCGTTCCGGCTTCGTCATGAAGCCGGTGATGCAAGCCGCCAAGTCATGCCCGAAACGCGTCATCTATGCCGACGGCGAGGATGAGCGGGTGCTGCGCGCCACGCAAACCCTTGTCGAGGAAGGGATTGCCAAACCCATTCTCGTCGGGCGCCCCGATGTCATTGGCAGCCGCCTCGAAAAATATGGTCTTTCCGTGCGGCCCCGAAAGGACTTCGAGCTTGTCGACCCGGCAAATGATCCGCGCTATCGCACCTATGTGGAGACCTGTCTCGAAGCGGCCGGACGGCGCGGCATCACTCCCAAGGCTGCCCGCACATTGGTGCGCACAAATGCAACGGTCATCGCAGCAGTCGCCGTGAAACGCGGCGATGCCGACGCCATGATCTGCGGCCTGGACGGGCGGTTCAACCCGCACCTGCGTTACATCAGGGATATTATTGGCCTGGCTCCCGGTGTGACCGCTCCCTCCGCCATGTGCCTGATGATTACCGGCAGAGGTCCATTTTTCATCGCCGATACCCATGTTCACCGCGATCCTTCGGCGCCGGAGATCGCGGAAATGGCGTTGATGTGCGCCAAACATGTCCGCCGGTTCGGAATTGAGCCAAAGATCGCTCTTGTGTCGCATTCGGATTTTGGCTCGGACAATACCCCTTCTGCTGTTAAAATGCGCGAGGCGCTGGAGATCTTGCACCAGCGTGCCCCAGACCTCGAAGCTGATGGCGAGATGCAGGCGAATACCGCTCTCTCACAAGCGATGCGCGACCTCATTCTACCCTCCTCGCGTCTGAAGGGCGAGGCAAATGTCCTCATCATGCCCAATCTTGATGCCGCAAACATCGCCTACACCATGGTCATGGTGATGGCTGATACGCTGCCGGTTGGTCCCATCCTGATCGGGACCGCTAAGCCCGTTCATATTTTGACGCCATCCGTCACGGTGCGCGGCCTCATCAATATGACGGCGGTCTCGGTTGCCCAGGCGCAAGGCGAGGACTAGGCGAGTCTGGCGGGGGCTGCGCCTCCGGTTTAACCCATAAGCGTAAGCTTGCAGTGACTTACGGATGGATGTCATGTATCAAAACTAAGTTATTTTGATTCCTCCTAGGCTCCCATCAGACTCATGCCCACGGCTCTCATCATTCTCCTGTGTCTTCTCAGTCTTTGTCCAATCATCATAACTGCCGACGGCCCTCTTCTCCTCCCCTTCATTCCGCTGCTGCTGTCGGGCGGGCTCATCATCGTTTCAAAAAAATTGCCGCCTGGAGAGATGCAGCATTTAAACAGTGTATTCTCCCGTCCGCTTATCATCGGGGCAGCGATCCCGGCAGGCTGGATGATAGTTCAAATGCTGCCGCTGCCATTTTTGGCAAATCCCATCTGGACGAGCGTAAGCCCTGGCCTCCCGCGCGGGGTTACCGGCAGCATCAGTGTCGACATTGGGGCAACAGCTCTCGCCCTTGTGCATTATCTCTCGGCAGCTGGCATGCTTCTGTTCGCGGCGGCCGTCACCGTCAATCGCGAGCGGGCCGAAACAATTTTGATCAGCGCAACTGCGGCTGCGGCTCTCGTTTCGGTTGCTTGCCTTGTGCAAGATCTCTTTGTGGAGGGTTACTTCGGAATCAACATTCTGGCACATCGCGAGCAAGCCTTTGACATTGCCTGTCTCGGCGTGATCCTTTCGGCTGCGTGCGGCCTTTTTGTTTTCGAGCGGCATGAGACACGCGGCGTGGGCACCCGCGGGGCGCGAAGGAAATTTCTTCTTGCATTGGCGGCCTGTCTTGTGAGTTTTGTTCTCTGTGCAGGGGCTATCGCGGTGACGCGAGCGGGCTCGCTGATCTTTGCGGCAGGTTCTGGTTTTCTCACCTTCATTGCCGTTGCGGCCATCCGCCGTTGGGCCCTTGGGCGTCTTGGTGCCGCCGCGATCAGCGTCACGGCGGCTGTTATTGCCATCGCCTTGGTGACAGTCGCTGCAAGCGATCCGGATCCTCGATTCGCCTTTGTGAAAAAAAGCAGGGCGTCGATAGAACTTACGCAGCGCATTCTGAGCAATGCCCCCTTTTTCGGCGTCGGAGCCGGCAGTTTCATGTCGCTCAAGCCGATCTACCAATCTGGTGATCCCAGTGCCCGGGACGCCGTTGTAGTAACAGCAGCGGCAAAGCTTTCAGGTGAGATGGGCAAAGTCATGCTCTGGTTTGCCGTTCTGGCAGCTTCAATGGGAGTCTTCGTCCTCCTGCGAGGCGCATCGCGTCGCGGCCGCGATTCATTCTATGCAGCGGCGGCGGGCGCCTGCCTTGTGACCCTCATGATCCTCGGTTTCATAAATACTGCTGTCACTGGCTCGGCGATTGTCTTGTTGTCAGGAGCGGTTCTTGGGCTTGGACTCACCCAATCGAAGAGCCGGGTTGTGTCCTAGGCCCGATGGCTTTGCTTCATACCACGGCGGGGCGGCAGATGCTCGGTGGCAGAACCCTGCAACAAAAAGGGGATGTGCGTGTTAAATGGACGGCATTCAGCCAATTCAAATTCATATGACGCAGTCACGGCATCCCGAAAGGATAAAGGATACAAGTATGACATTTAAGACATTGTTTTTTTTAAAATCCTCTGCAATCCAGCTCACGAGAGCTGGTCTTGCTTGCGGATTCATGTTCCTGTCCGGCTTGCCTCACGCGGATGCAAGAGGGGCTGGGCCTTTTTCTGATTTGGCCGGCTATTGGTCGGGCTCAGGCATCATGCGGCTGGCAAATGGCACCGCTGAGCGAATTCGCTGCCGGGCGAGCTATGCGGTTGCTCCGGGCGGAAGAGCCGCGCAGCAAACATTACGCTGTGCTAGCGCCAGCTACCGTCTCGATATCAGCAGCAATGTCATCTCTGAAGGAGGCGCGCTTTCGGGTTCCTGGACCGAAACAAGCCGTGGTGTTTCAGGGAATATTTCTGGCCGCGCCAGCGGCTCGCAGATTGTTGCGAATGTGTGGGGCGCTGGCTTTGCCGCCAGTTTCGACATTCTAACCCGCGGGCACAGCCAGTCGGTGACGATCAGACCGCAACAAGGCACAGATGTTGCTGCTGTCTCAATCTCCCTGCATAAGGGCTGAGGTTGATCCCCGAGACCTGCGGGCAATTCGGATAAGCCCGGGGCAACCGAAGACAATGAAACGCGGCGATTAGGGCCGTCCCCCTTGTACATTGCCAGCCCCGGCTTGCTTTTCGGCGAGGGAGCGGACCTCCCCGATCACCCGATGGTCTCAGCGAGTAGAGCGATTCGTCCTTGGGAAATTGGATGAGCACATCGATCGGATCGGCACCGGCGAACTCGGCGTCGAGAAGATGGTTCGCCGCGACAGTGTGTTTTCGGTTGGGCACTTGATCCGCGAGCTGGTATTTCGGTTGAAGCCCAGCATAGATGCTGCCAAGCCCTGCGATAATCATGAGCCCCACAAAACTGTAAAGAGCTGGCCGCAGCCCGCAAGGAGGCCTGGAAAATGAGGGCCTGGAAAATGGCTTTTCGAATGTATCAGCAGCGGAACAATGCGCTAAAAGGGCCACGGCCGCTCAGTACCGGGACTCTTTAGATACAATGATACTCTGGAGATACAACCGCACTGTGGACTGGCGTTCTCCCTGCGGACGGAAGGAGAAGCGTCTGCCACTTCTCATCTGCTAAGCTGGTTCAACAAATAGCAAAGCTGCCATTTGGCGTCCGGCTCAGACGGCCTGCTTCGTCAGCGCCACAAGGCAGAAACTGACCATTTGGTCGAGGGTTGGCTCGGCTTCTTGCTCATATTCCACGATGAGGCGCGGATGACAGAATCTGATGCAAGCCATATTGACAAGACGTGCAGCCAGTGAAGCATCGCCAAGCGGAAACTCGCCCGATTCCATTCCACTTGCGATGATTTGCTCCAAGATTGTGGCCATCCGCTCCGTATGGCGGCGCATGATCGCCCAATTTTCAGTGATCGCCGCTTCGATCAGATCATGCAATTTGCGGTCAAACATATACTGTTTGTGGTGGCTTTTCTCCACGGACGCGATCAAATTGCGCAGCCGCTGAGCGGCAGTGCCGCGCGACCCCGCAATTCTTTCGGCCTCAGCCTCGATCTTGCCAAGGAGGTCCATGCAGACAGCCTCGTTGATCTCCGACTTGGCCGCGAAGAAGCGATAGACATTGGCCGGAGACATGTGCAGCTCCCGCGCAATGTCGGCGACCGTCGTTTTTTGGAACCCGATTTGCCGGAAAAGACGCTCAGCAACCTCAACGATCAGCTTATGAGTATCTTTTTCTTTCGATTCTCTTTCCACCCGCATATTTTGACCATCCTGCCGAACCTCAGCTTGACTATGGTCCTGCCGCGGCACCCCCGCTGCTCCCAAATGGGTCTTTAGATCGGTATCCTTTTCCTTAAGTCCGCTTAAATTGGTCATGATTCACATTCCGTTGCCAACATTGCTTCAATATGACCGATGACAAAGCTAGACGCTTCCCCCAAATGGGTTTGAAAAACAATCGACGCTTCAATAACATCTAAATTTTATCCTCAATGGTTCATGAAAAAGAACTCAACGAAAATTATCCGATAAGAATATCGGCCTATTAACCTCTCAAATTTACTAAAGGAACCCCCTTTTGCCGCAGGTCACACAATTTTTTAACCGCTTTTTGACCGCGAGAATGGCTAGGCACAAGCTTCATTCTCCCGGTCTCATGATTTCTGAAAGGCCCTCGCTGCGCCCAAAAGAAAAAAGACGGCTCGCCGCGGCAGCGCGCTGTGCGGCCTTTGCATTAAATTTGCCATCCACAGATTGCGCGGCAGCCAGCGCCCCGGCGAGGCGTGGTCCGCAGTTCTGGAGATCAAAATCCGATTCCGCCTCAGCGCTTGAAAGCCCCTCGTTAACTTTGGCGATTTCAGCTTGCGTCCCGCCAGCATCCACAGCCAGCATGAAAGCAAGCGCACCTTTGTGTCCGCGGTTCTGTGTGCGGGCAAGGCGGTAAAGATTGACGAAGCGCTTCAATGCGCGGGCAGAGCTGCCCGCAAGCGGTGCCAGAGCAGCAAGCAGCCGCACCTCGGCAGGAGAAAGCGGCTCATTTAGAACCGATGTTGCCGGATCGAGAATCTCCCTCTTAGCAGCCTCTCCGCCGCCGACCATATGGCCGACCAAAGCCGCGTAATTCGCACGTGACAAAAGTTCACCCAGCTGAAACGGGACTTGGATCCACTTTGCAAGGCTGGCCGCACTCTCGCCGGCATCGGCCGTGAGCCGGGATGGATCTGCCGCGATCAATACGACAAAACCCTGTTTAAACAAGGAATTGACCTGCACGAGAACCTCGCGCCCCCGGACTGCTGGCAGAGCGTCGAGATGATCGATGGCTAGCACGATGCGGGAAAGTGCCTTGCCGCCTTTGCTGGATCTGGCTTGCTTAGCCGAAGCAAGCATAGCGCTGAGGGAAGCTGCGAAGGCTTGCGCCTGCTGGGTGGCCGTGTCAACGGTGAAAGGTGCGGGCTCGGCAAGGGTGGCACTTGTCCCGGGAAGGCCGCCGAGCCGCCTCTCCGCTTCGGCAGCGCAGCGGGAAAGGACGTTCACCTCGGCGGCGAGGGTCTCGACGCGCCGCGCTTGAAAAGCGAAAAGATCGTCTAGCTCCCGCCGGCGGACGCTCAGATCGGACTGCAGCAAATCGGCGCCGCGAAACACGAGCCGCAGCAGTTGCGTACCCCGCCAAATGGCAATGCCGAGCGCCAATGCCGCGCCGGTTAGAACGATTCCGCGCAAGCCCAGCAGCCACTCCATATGAGGCTCCAGCCAGCTTGCGATAGGCGCAGAAGACTCATTGGCGCGCAGCCAGGCAAGCCAGACGTCCCGCTCGTCAACGGCGATGCGAAGACCGGCGCTGGCGAGGAATAAAAGGACCGCCATCACGATCAGTTTTATTTGCCCCTTGTAGCCAAAAAACGCCCGCAAAATGAAGCCGGCGCGCTGCAAGCCGCCTTCCGCGCTGGTGATGCTCCCGCCCATCTCCTTGAACGCCTGGACCGGATCACCCGGAATACCGAGCCGAGCGAATAACGCCTTGATCCTGGACCGGTTGGCGTTTGCATAGGCATCAACCTGCGAACCGGCGGTTTCGTAAAGGATCATTTCAGTAAGGCGGGCGCGGCGGACGCTGGTGTCGTCGCGGGAACGCTTCTCGGCCTCAAGCTTCCGGCGGGCCGCATCAAGCCGCTCTAGCGCTTCTCTCGCGGCGGCATACGGATCGCGCGCCGCCTGTGCAGCTTCAGCCGCGAGGGCGGGATATTTTTTGGCGAGACAGGCGTGCAACGCCCCGGCCAAAGCAGACGCGGGATTGCCTGCAATATCCGTCGCGCCGACCCGAAGCGTGAGGATTTCACCAATATAGGACGACGCCTCAGTTTTGGCTGCTGCGCAGCTTAACTCCTCAATCGCACCGGTAAGCTTCGTCAAAGCAAAGCTTTTGCCCGACCCGGGGGGGCCAAAGAGACCAATTGTGAGCGGGGTCTCGGTGCGCTTGTGGGCGGCAAGCTCGGCAAGAAGTCCAAGAGAAGGTTCGATCCCCAGCGCATCTGCTCCATCGGGCAGGTCGGCGGCAAAGATGGATGCAGAGGATGGAGCCTCCGTGGATTCTATCTTCTGGGTTGCTGGCAGCACGGCTGGAAGAGGCGGGGCTTCCGGCTCCCTTAGGCGGTTGTTGCCCGGGACAATCATGCCAAGATCGCGCAAACCTCTGTCAGCCACACTCCAGTTCCTTTCTCAAAGTTCCCGCCTGACCGGCCGGGACCTCCACCCAGCAGCCGCTCGAAGAGCTGATTTTCTTTAATTTTAATTTTCTTATATGCGTCCCCTGGCAGGCTCCTGCGCAGCTTCTCACATTCATAAAACTTTTTTGTCCTTGCGATGGCACGTTTCGATGAGCGGCCCTAGACCGCCCCGCCACGCACGGCTAAACCCTTCCCACCTTACGTTTCTCGCGGAAAGACAAGATTTCATGGCGCGGCAATTTATCTATCACATGCAGGGTCTCACCAAGACCTATCCAGGCGGAAAAAAGGTTCTGGAGAACATCAATCTTTCCTTTTACCCCGACGCCAAGATCGGCGTGCTCGGCATCAACGGCGCGGGCAAATCGACGCTTCTGCGGATCATGGCTGGGATCGATAAGGAGTTCACTGGAGAAGGATTTGTCGCCGAAGGCGCCCGCGTCGGCTTCCTCCCGCAGGAGCCGGTGCTCGACCCGGGCTTCGACGTGCGGGGCAATGTGATGCAGGGCGTCGCTGAAAAGAAGGCGATCCTCGACCGCTACAATGATCTCGCGATGAATTATTCCGACGAGACCGCCGATGAGATGACCAGGCTGCAGGACGAGATTGAGGCCAAGGGCCTTTGGGATCTCGATGCGCAGGTCGATCAGGCGATGGATGCGCTCGGCTGCCCGCCTGACGATGCGGCGGTTGACAAGCTCTCCGGCGGCGAGCGCCGCAGAGTGGCGCTCTGCCGCCTGCTTCTGGAGAAACCCGATCTTTTGCTGCTCGACGAGCCGACCAACCATCTCGACGCGGAAACCGTCAACTGGCTGGAAGGCCATCTGCGCGCCTATCCCGGCGCGATCCTGATTGTTACCCACGACCGCTATTTCCTCGACAATGTCACAGGCTGGATCCTCGAGCTCGATCGCGGGCGCGGGATTCCCTATGAGGGCAATTATTCCGCCTGGCTGAAGCAAAAACAGAAGCGCCTCGCCCAGGAGGGCCGCGAGGAGGAGGCCCGCCAACGCCAGCTCGAAGCCGAATCCGAATGGATCGCATCGAGCCCGAAGGCGCGCCAGGCCAAATCCAAGGCCCGCATCCAGCGCTATGAGGAACTCGTCGCCAAGCAGAATGAGAAGGCGCCCACAACCGCGCAGATCATCATTCCGGTCGCCGAGCGGCTTGGCAACAATGTCATCAACTTCTCGCATCTCTCGAAGGGCTTTGGCGACCGGCTGCTGATCGACGATCTCTCCTTCAAGCTGCCGCCCGGCGGCATTGTCGGCGTGATCGGCCCCAATGGCGCGGGCAAAACCACGCTCTTCCGCATGATCATCGGCCAGGAGAAGCCGGACTCCGGCACGATCGAAATCGGCGAATCCGTGCATCTTGGCTATGTCGATCAGTCGCGCGATACGCTCGACGCCAAGAAGACCGTTTGGGAAGAGATTTCCGGCGGCAATGAGGTAATTTATCTCGGCAAGCGCGAGATCAATTCGCGCGCCTATACATCGGCCTTCAATTTCAAAGGCACTGATCAGCAGAAGAAAGTCGGCCAACTTTCTGGCGGTGAGCGCAACCGCGTGCATCTTGCCAAGATGCTGAAATCGGGCGCCAATGTTCTTCTGCTCGACGAGCCCACGAACGATCTCGATGTCGATACGCTCCGCGTGCTCGAAGAAGCTTTAACCGATTTCGCGGGCTGTGCGGTGATCATTTCGCACGACCGTTTCTTCTTGGACCGTATCGCGACCCATATGCTTGCCTTCGAGGGCGACAGCCATGTCGAATGGTTCGAGGGCAATTTTGCGGATTACGAAGAAGACAAAAAGCGCCGTCTCGGCATCGACAGCGTGATCCCGCACCGGCTGAAATATAAGAAATTTTCGAGATGACGGGGCGTAGCGGAGCGGCAGTTCTGCCTGTCCGCATTGCGCCACCCCAACCCGCAAAGAGGATCGCCAGGATGCCTAGGCGTATGATTGCTCGGGCAGGCAGTTCGATGCCCTGAGCAGCCTGAAGTCATGCCGCCGTCCCTTGCCATGCACAAGTCACGGGACCCGGCCTGCTGGTTTCCCGGCGGCGGGCTGAGTTTTCCCCGTGCGCCGCTTCTTCTTATCCGAATAATAGCGCCCTTGTTTTTGGCCGTCCGGCGGGTGTTTCCGCTGCGCCGGTCAGCACGGCATCAAACACCTGTTCGCCTGCAGCAATGGACTTGCAGCCAGGCAAGCGGAAGGCTCTGCCCTTCACCAGTGTGTCTTCGCACCATTTGATGTTACGGTAGGCCGTGCTTTCGCTGAGGTTATAAGCTTGCCCAATATGAAAATAGGCCCGGTATTCGATCATCATCGGGAGCTTGTCTTCGATGCAGAGCGTATCCGGCTCGCCTCCAGCCGCGTTCTGCTTGCGTTTTTCAGCAACAAGCAGCGCCGCCATCGCCTCAAAACTGTTCCGTGTGACTCCCGCGAGCCGCCGGAATGCTTCGCTCTTCGGCTCCTTGACGGATTCAAATCTCATCGCCGCCTCCCTGGCGGCGGCGAATCAAACCGTGGTTAATGGAAGATTATGCAAGAGGCCTAATGTCCGCAGCTTTCATAACCGGCACGGGGACCGACGTTGGCAAAACCTTTGTTACCGCAGGCCTTATCCGCTGCTTTCGTGCGCTCGGGCAGCCCATCGACGCTTTGAAGCCGCTGGTGAGCGGCTTTGATCTTGCGGCGCCTTCAGGCAGCGATCCAGCCATTCTTCTCGATGCTCTCGGCCGCGGCATCGAACCGGAGGCACTTCAAGCCATCTCGCCTTGGCATTTTCGCGCGCCGCTTTCGCCGGACATGGCTGCGCGCGCCGAGGGCAGAGCGATTGACTTCGAAGAGGCCGTCACTTTTTGCCGGGTGGCGGCCGAAAGAACGGCCGGCACTCTATTGATCGAAGGAATTGGCGGCGTCATGGTCCCGCTCGATCGGAGCCACACGGTGCTCGACCTGATGGCAAGGCTTGGTTTTCCCGCAATCCTTGTTACGGGGAGCTATCTTGGGGCACTGAGCCATATCTTCTGTGCGCAGGAGGTGATCTTGAGGCGTGCCCTTGACCTTCGCGCGATCGTCGTCAGCGAGACGGAGCGTTCCTCAGTGCCTCTGGAGGAAACCTTGGCAACGCTCGCCAATTTCGCGAAGGCTCCGGTTCTTTGCCTGAGGCGTCATATGGCTGGGGCGAGCAACGCCGCGGTTTTCCGGCACTTGGCGGAGCTGATTAGCTGAAGGGGCAGTTTTTTACTGCCGCCCCGCTGTGCGTGATGCCGAGGAAGGCGGAATCTTAACGCCGAGGCGTTTTCTGGCCACCGCTTCATTCTGCCCGATCGCGCTCTCAAGCTCCTCTTCCATTGCCTTGAGCTCTGCCTTATTCTTTGGTTTGGGCCGTTCGGGATCGGTTCCGGTCACCGGCTGATACTCGAGACTGTCCGGCGGCGGCCGCGACTCGCGCACGAAGTCCTTCGCCTCCGGAACGTCGGCCCAGAGCCTCGTGCTCATTATGGTATCGAGAGGTGAGCCGCCCGGCTTTGCTTGCTGCGCTTGAGCAGAGGGGCAAAGCGCAAGACAAGCCCCCGCGGCGACCACCGCGGCTGCCGCAAGCCGGGCATTAAGGTTTCGAAGCGGATTTCTTTTCATCTTAAACGTGAAGTATCCGAAGTTTGCTTGGTTGCTCCGCCCTACCATTGAAGCTTATTGTGTCGGAACCGCGACGGATGGCGTCTGGATGAAGTTTTGCATTTCCAGACGCAGCCTTACATTATGATGAGATTCGTAGAGGCAGAGTCGATACTGGCTGCCACTTCTCACCGCTCTGATCCGCATATGAAGGCGCAGATAATCCAATGAGTGCAATAGAGAATCCGGACTCAGAGGCACGGATCGCGGAGCATGAAGCCGCACCGGTAAAGGCTGCGCTCAAGACACGAGCCAAGACACGAAGACCGCCGCAGGCCGCGGCAACAAAACGCGTTAAACCCGCCGCTGCTGCCGCGAATTCCCCCAGCATAGCTCAGGATCGTAGCACGGCTACGGCTAAAGATCACCGCCCAGCGGCAGATGACTCGCCCGAGAAGAAAGGTGCGGCCGGACCTGACTTCGAACGCTTATCCGTCAATCTGGCGCGCATTATCGAACAGGGCGGCCGGGTGCTCGCTGCCTATTTCAAATCCCCGGAGGGCACCGGGAAAACGGATGGCGTTTCACCCGAACTGATTGATGCCATCCGCTCGATTAGCCGCGTCGCCGAATTCTGGTTGAGTGATCCGGCCCGGTCTCTCCAAGCACAGTCCTCGCTGACCATGAAATTTCTTGGTCTTTGGGCTCACAGCTTGCGCCGGATGTCGGGCGGGCAAGAAAATCCATTCGTACCCTACGAGGCTTCAGACAAGCGATTCTCCGCTCCCGAGTGGCGGGAGAGTCCCTTCTTCGATTTCCTGCGGCAAGCCCATGCCATTGTCTCCGCCTGGGCAGGGGATCTCATTGAGCGTTCGGACGACATTGATCAACACACCCGCGACAAGGCCAGGTTCTATTTGCGGCAGATCACAAGTGCGCTCTCGCCATCGAACTTTCTGTTCACTAATCCGGAGCTCATCAAAGAAACCTGGATGACCAGCGGAGAGAATCTCGCCCGTGGCGCCGCGCTTTTGGCAAGGGACATGGAGGCGGGCCAAGGTACGCTCAAAATCAGCCAATGCGATAGCTCCAAATTCGAGCTCGGTGTCAATATTGCCACGAGCCCGGGGAAGGTCATCTTCCGCAATGACCTCATGGAGCTCATCCAATATGCACCAGCCACCGAGACGGTTCTCAAGCGGCCCTTGCTGATCATTCCGCCCTGGATCAACAAATACTACATTCTTGATCTTAACCCCGAGAAGAGTTTCATCCGTTTCGCAGTGGAACAAGGCCTCACCGTCTTTATCATCTCATGGGTCAACCCCGACTCGCGTCACCGCAACAAGGATTTCGAATCCTATATGAGAGAGGGAATCTTTGCTGCGCTCGATGCGATCGAAAAGGCAACGTGTGAATCCGAAGTCAGCGCGATTGGTTATTGCATTGGCGGCACGCTGCTTGCCATGACCCTCGCCTATATGGCGCAGACAGGCGACAGGCGAATTGTAAGCGCCTCATTTTTCACGACCCAGACCGATTTCAGCCAGGCTGGTGATCTGCGGGTATTTGTTGACGAAGAGCGGCTGCAGCTGCTCAAGAAAAAAATGGCGGCAACCGGCTATCTTGAAGCATCGGAAATGGCTTCCGCTTTCAACATGCTGCGGCCCGAGGATCTCATCTGGTCCTTTGTTGTCAATAATTACATGAAAGGCAAGCCGCCGCTTGCTTTCGACCTTCTGGCATGGAACGCGGACTCAACAAGAATGACCGCAGCCAATCACCTTGCTTATCTGCGCCATTGCTATCTTGAAAACCGGCTCGCCAGAGGCAAGGCGAAAATGGGCGGGAAGACCCTCAATCTCGCCAAAATCACTATCCCCGTTTATCATCTTGCCACTCGCGAGGATCACATCGCCCCGGCAAAATCAGTTTTCCTGGGCGCCAAACTTCTCGGCGGCAAGGTGCGCTTTGTGCTCGCGGGATCCGGCCACATAGCAGGGGTCATCAATCCGGCTGGTAAGCCAAAATATCAATATTGGCTTGGCAAGGCACCAGCCGGAGAGTTCGAAGACTGGCTCGAAAACGCCATCGAACACAAGGGAAGCTGGTGGACCGATTGGATCAAATGGATCAAGCGCCAATCGCGCAAGACTGTACCGGCGCGGGTGCCAGGTGAAGGCGGCCTGCCCCCAATCTGTGATGCGCCAGGTGAATATGTGCGGGTGCGCTATTGAGCTTCCGATAATGGAACGGCCTGGCTGCAATGGTGGCCTTATGAAGCACCGCACGCGCCAGGGTGTTACTTGGTGCAAGCTGAAGAATCGCGCTCAAAAACATGAATATAAGCAACGTCCAGAAATGACGGATTTGGCGTTTGATCGATCGGCCAGCCACTTCCAAGGGCCAAATCTACGAGGACTAGGAAGGGATGCTGATGCTCCTTGGGTGTTGGCACCTGCCATATTTGGTTACGATCATAATAGAATGTCGTGAAATCCCTTTCGACTTCGACTCCAAAGGTGTGAAAATCATCTTCCAGCGCGCCGCGCGGGATCTGCTCCACATGACCGTCTCCCATGTGCGTATGATGAATCCCGTCCCAGACTGCCCAGCCTGAGTGGAAAGTATCGGGAAACTGCCCATAGTACTCGATCGAATCAACTTCGACGCTCACTCCCGGCGGCGACCCCTTGGGCCAGCTTTCGGAAAGCCAAAATGCGGGCCATGTCCCTGGCCCCTTGGGTATTTTCATCCGGGTTTCGAAATAGCCATACATCTGGGTGAAACCAGTGCCCCATGGATCGGCGGAAGCAAGGAGCCCAGAGCGCCATTTACCGGCTGCGTCCTTGCGCGCTTCGATGCGCAACACACCATCTTTCAAGGTAAATGGAAAACCCGGCTGCGGATCTGAAAAGGCCGCATCCCCGAAATCTCCCGCCCAGGGCGTGTGGGCGATCCAGCGGTTGCCATTCATTTTCCAGGATGAGACTTTGAGGTCATGAAAGTCCTCGGTAAAGGCCGGCTTCAGTCCGCAAAGGTCGAGTGTCGCAGCGGCTGGAGCCTGTGATAATGGCAGCGCAGCCATCAACGTTAAGAGAAGGCTGACACCAATAGCTTTCCGGGGGCCGCTCATGGGATATGAACTCCAGCTCTGCATGGCAGCGGGTTTATTCAAGCCGATTTGTTGGCTGCGCGAGGCGCGCGCTAAAAACCCATCCTTGCATGACGTCTAAGCCCCGGCAAACTGACGGCCTAACCATGGTCCGGACCGCCGGTTCCGCTAAAAGGATGCCGGCTGCGGCGAGCAGCACCACGATGATGGCGGCGAAAAGTGCGAGCGTCGGCGAATGTGCCGTCCAATAAACCCGCTGCATGACCAGCAAGCCCAAGGGCGAATGAATTAGATAGAGGGGATAGGTCAAAAGTCCCAGTTGCCTGACGGCTGGCATCATGGACCGGAAGCGGTTTGTGATCACGGCATTCAATCGAATCGACAGAATCATGGCGAGGACCGCAGCCACCCAAAGGCTCAAGGGAAGCCACATCTCAATGCTGCCGAAAATACTTTCGTTTCCGGCTGCGTTCCTGGAATGAATTACAGCAAAACTTGCATGTGAAATTTGCATGCATGATCCAACAAAGCATAGTGCAAGAACGCCGAGCCGGAAGGGCGTCATGCCTATGAAAAGGGTCAGGTAAAGAAAAACACCGAAGACGAATTCCGAGCCATTATTCAAGAGAAGGAGCTTCGCTGGCCAAGACACCAGAGCCAATTCAAAATGTGGATAACTTGATGCGAGCATAAATCTGGCAACGGCCAGCAGAGACACCGCGATGCCGCCAAATCCCAAGATTTTGTCGACTTCGCCAAATTTGTTTTTGCAAAGAATTACAAAGATGACGGTGTAAAAAACAATTTCAACTGCCAGCGTCCAGTATGATCCCTCTACCCATGGACCAACCGGCATAAGAATGAGAGAGCGCATGTAAGCCGGGAGCAGCCAGCGCCATTGCACATTTGAAGCGAACATCAAAACAAGGGCCGAAATGGTCGATGCAACCCAGACTGAAGGCATCAAGCGGAAAAACCGGCTTTCCGCGAACCGGCGCGGCGAGTTGCCATTGGCCGAATAGGCAATCACTAAACCCGAAATAACAAAAAAAATATCGACACCAACCGACCCAGCGTCCGTGACCGGCGACAAGGCCGGATAAGACGGCATCCCCCCGCCTATGGCGTTAATCACCCACTGGTTTCTCCCGCTCGACGTGAAGTGATCGAAAACCACAAACATCGCCGCTGTTAACCTTATCAGATCGAGTCCGGCAAGATGGGTGGTCCGGTTTGTCTGCATGAGGTCCCCGTCCTCTCTGATGAGGAATGTTTGGGCACGATGTCAGTTGCTCCGCTAAGCGTCTGGCTTACGGAGTGATAAGAAGGTTTAGGCTAGCAACGATTTGATCGTGGACAAGAGAGCCATATGCCTGGTCCACGGTAAAGGGCAAAGCACTGGAGCGGGCGAAGGGAATCGAACCCTCGTATGCAGCTTGGGAAGCTGCCGTTCTGCCATTGAACTACGCCCGCCCAGGCATTGCGAACTTCGTCCGCATGCCACATAGAATTTTATCCTGTCCCAAAACGTCTTTCAAAGAAAAATAAAACCAAAAAGAAAAAAAGAAGAAAGACCCGGAGAAGTAGCCCAGGCGCTTCTAAAATCGCAGTCTGGGGCCAGCTGCACTCTAAGATTCTGGACTTGAGCCCTTAAGGACGCGCAATCAAGGCGGCCTCAGCCTGCGTTACTGCTTACTCTCTGGCGGAGGGCCGGGGAGTTCGGCCGCTTGCGCCGGCGGGACGAGGGAAGAGAAAAGCCCTGCCAGCGCATTGGGGGGCGTCTCCGGCGCCGGAGGCGGCGCTGGTTCCGGAGCCACCGCCGGTGAGGATGCCGTCCTCAGCAGCCCCAGCATTTTTCTGCGCTTAGCCTCATAGTAGTAGCCGCCGCGATAGAGCGCCGTAGCGCGATCCTCATCTCCGTCAGCAAGCATATAGGCGTTGGCTAGATAAGGAATGGCGTAAGTCAAATTGACTTGCGGATCAAGAAGACCGCGCGCGGCACCTTCATACCCCATGCTGCGTGCGGTCTTGTATTTGATCTGCATCAGACCAAAGCAATGATTATGGACAAGGCCCGGATTGTAGCGGCTCTCGCGCATCACGGTGCGATGGACCAGGGACTCCGGCACCCCATGCGCCTTGGCTTTCTGGGCAATGAATTCGTCGAACGCTGTTGGCCTTTCCTTTGGATCGGCAAAGGCGGAGGGAATGATAAATAGCGCAGCGGCGGCGCTCAGCGGAATGCGCAGCATAGGCAAAGCCTCCCTCTGCGCGAGATGAACGGCGAATGAGGCTACAGAAAGGCACGCCGCGTCTTAGACGATGATCAGAGGAGGCCTGTGGTGCAAAAGCAACAGTTTCAGCACTTGCCGCCAATCAGAAAAAACTTGCTGACAATCAAGCCTGGCGCTCGATCAGCAAGTTCTTGATTTCAGCGATTGCTTTCGCCGGATTGAGGCCCTTAGGGCAAGCCTTTGCGCAATTCATGATCGTGTGGCAGCGATAGAGGCGGAAGGGGTCCTCGACATTGTCCAGCCGTTCTCCCGCTGCCTCGTCACGCGAATCGATGAGCCAGCGATAGGCCTGCAACAGAGCCGCCGGACCGAGATAGCGGTCACCGTTCCACCAATAGCTTGGGCAGGACGTCGAGCAGCAGGCACAAAGGATACATTCATAAAGACCGTCGAGCTTGGCGCGGTCCTCCGGGGTTTGGAGCCATTCCTTTTCCGGCTGCGGCGTCGCCGTTTGCAGCCATGGCTCGATCGAGGCATGCTGGGTATAAAAGCCAGTGAGGTCCGGGATCAGATCCTTGACGACCGGCATATGGGGCAGCGGATAGATCTTAACAGGCCCCTTGATGTCGTCCATGGCTTTGGTGCAGGCGAGTGTGTTCGTGCCATCGATATTCATCGCGCAAGAACCGCAGATGCCTTCCCGGCAAGAGCGCCGGAAGGTGAGCCCGGGATCGATCTTTGATTTTATCCAGATCAGCGCATCGAGGACCATGGGGCCACAATCGCTGCGATCGACGAAATATGTATCGACGCGCGGATTTTGGCCATCGTCAGGGTTCCAACGATAAATGCGGAATTCCGTGAGCGTCACGGCGCCTTCTGGTTTCGTCCAGGTTTTGCCTTTGGTGGGGCGAGAGTTTTTGGGAAGCGTGAATTGGACCATGGTCGCCTACTTCATACAGCTGAATTTTATTCGATTATCGCTCTTAAGAGCAGCAGCAGATCAACTTCGGCCAAGTCTAGACTCTTTATGTCGTTGGATTCGAGCACATTCATCAGATAAGGGGGAAGCGATTCCAGTCCCGGGGCGGCTATTACCTTGATGACGTTCTTCATGCCCAATGAATAGCAGGTCACTTGGCCAACGCCGGTGATTACATTGTGCATTCCACAGTCCGGTTTAACCTCGATGAGGATCCGCTTGCCGCTATTACATGATCCTCGCAATATATCGGGCCGCCATGGCGAGCCATCAACCTCTTTGTTCCAGCCCAATTCGTTCAAGGCCCCGACAATTTTCGTCACGTAGGGGCTTTGCTTAGCACTCCAGGTAGCGGCAGACCTCTCGCCACCAACTGCGGGGCCAGGGTCGCAGCCGCCTCCAGCAGGCGGAGGACTATTGGTTGGGCCTTCCCGCTGCCTAGCTTGGTAACAACACAGAGCAAAGCGGAATATTCTTTCGAATGCGTCATTTTGATTGACGGTGCAGATCTTGAAGAATCTGCGATTGTCCAGGGCAACCTGTTCAAACTCGCCATTGCATTGACTTATGATTGCCTCTTCTGGAAGTTGTCGGGCATTGAGAGTATGGCACAATGTAAATTCACCATTTTCTTCAATCATCTGCCAAGAGGCTTGGCCTCCAAAACTCCCAGTGAGAAGATTTTCCGATGATCGTCCAACAAAAAGACCTCTCTGCGACCCGAGATCCACCCAGATGCCATCATCCCTCTCAAAAACCGTCCTCTCATCCATGCCGTATTGATAGTCTCTCGTCGTAAGGCGGCTACGCCGGAGATTATTCATCAACTCCTGTTTGGCATTTCGCAGCTCGTCTCCTTCCAAAAGCGGCATATCAACTGTCCTTTGGAGATAATCCATCTAATATACTAATATACGCGCGCTTTCGGCTCGATATATTGCATGTCATTGGTCAGCGTGAAGCTGTGCACGGGGCGGTAGTCGATCATGACCTTGCGCGCGATAGGATCAATCGAGGCAAGGGTGTGTTTCATCCAGTTCTTGTCGTCGCGGGCGGGATAATCCTCACGCGCATGGGCCCCGCGGGATTCGGTACGGCGCAAAGCGCCATCCATGGTGACGACCGCCTGGATGATGAGATTGTCGAATTCCATGGTTTCGACGAGATCCGAATTCCAAATCAGCGAACGGTCGGTAACTGAAACCTGGTCGCGGGCCTCCCAGACCTTATGAATCAGCTGCGAGCCCTCCTCCAATGTCGGCCCGGTGCGATAGACCGAGCAATGGCTCTGCATGACCTTCTGCATCCGGAGGCGCAGTTCAGCGGTTGGGATATCGCCCTTGGCATGACGGAACCGGTCGAGTCTCGAGAGGGCGAGATCGGCCGAGTCTGCCGGAAGCTCGGCTTGCTTCGCCCCTGGCGCCACGAGCTCCGCAGCCCGCAATCCGGCGGCGCGGCCGAAGACGATAAGATCAATGAGTGAATTCGAGCCAAGCCGGTTGGCGCCATGCACGGAAACGCAAGCTGCTTCCCCGATGGCCATCAGGCCGGGCACGACAACATCGGGATCACGGCCCTTCTTGATGATGACCTCGCCGTGAAAATTCGTCGGAATCCCGCCCATGTTGTAGTGGACGGTGGGCAGCACGGGTATCGGCTCCCTGGTCACGTCCACGCCAGCGAAAATTCTCGCGCTCTCTGAGATTCCGGGCAAGCGTTCGTGCAGGATTTTCGGATCGAGATGCTCGAGATGCAAATAAATGTGGTCTTTGTGCTTGCCGACGCCGCGGCCCTCGCGGATCTCAAGGGTCATTGCGCGCGACACCATATCACGCGGCGCAAGATCTTTTACCGAGGGCGCATAGCGCTCCATGAAGCGCTCCCCTTCGGAATTGGTCAGGTAGCCGCCCTCGCCGCGCGAGCCTTCGGTGATGAGGCACCCAGCACCATAAATCCCGGTTGGATGAAACTGAACGAATTCCATATCCTGCAATGGAAGGCCGGCGCGCAGCACCATGGCATTGCCGTCGCCCGTGCAGGTATGCGCCGAGGTCGCCGAGAAATAGGCGCGCCCATAGCCTCCGGTCGCAAGAATCACGAGCTGCGATCGGAAACGGTGAATTGTCCCGTCGTCCAGCTTGAGGCAGACAACGCCGCGGCAGCGGCCATTTTCCATGATGAGATCAATCGCAAAAAATTCAATGAAGAATTCAGTCTCATGCCGCAGCGCCTGGCCATAAAGCGTATGCAGCATCGCGTGGCCGGTGCGGTCGGCGGCTGCGCAGGTGCGCTGTGCTGGCGGCCCTTTGCCGAAGTCGGTCGTCATGCCGCCAAAGGGGCGTTGATAAATGCGTCCGTCCTCGGTCCGGGAGAATGGAACACCCCAATGCTCCAGCTCATAGACGGCATCCGGCGCATTGCGGCAAAGATATTCAATGGCATCCTGATCGCCAAGCCAGTCCGACCCCTTGACGGTGTCGTACATATGCCACTTCCAATTATCCGGCCCCATGTTGCCGAGCGATGCCGCGACACCGCCTTGCGCCGCAACGGTATGCGAGCGGGTGGGAAACACTTTGCTGATGCAGGCTGTGCGCAGTCCCGCTTGGGAACAACCGACCGTCGCCCGCAGCCCTGCTCCGCCGGCCCCGACAACAACGACGTCGAATGTATGATCGGTAACCGGATAGGCCGCTCCAATGCGTGCCGGAGCGGCGTCGCCATTGAATGTTTTGTTGGAGGTCATGCCATCGTCTTTCAAATTATCGTTGCAAGGTTACACGGCCTTCACGTGCAGTTTGATCTTGCGCCACAGACCCTTCTCTAGGTGTCAGGCAAAGCTAAGTTTCAAGACTGCATAAATGCAAGCCAACCCGATGCAAACCGAGAAGAACAGATTGGCAATGAGCGACCACTCCTTCAAAAGAGCATCGTGCACGTAATCATCGATAATTGATTGCATTCCGATCTTCATATGAAAAATGCCGGCCAAAACGAAAAGGAGCATGATAATCGCCGGAACCGGATGGCCAAGCTCAGCGCGCGCCGCCGCATAATCCTTGCCGCAGAGCTGCAGAACAATCGCAACAAAGGCCAATGACAAGGGTATGAGCGCGAGGGAAGTCAAACGCATGTTCCAAGCATCTGCGGTGCCTGATTTGGCGGAGCCGAGAAAGCGCACCTTACCCATCGCTGTGCGAATTGACGCGGAACTTTTTGCCATGATCCTCTTTTCCTCAACCTTTCCGCCTATGCTGGCAGCCCTGCCCTGCCCCTCTCTTCGGACGATTTACGAAATGAAATAAGCAATCCCCCAGGCACCCGCCGTCAGCAAGATGCCCCCGATCAAGGTGGCTTGCGCCAGCCATTCCCGCTGAGGGTGGCCAAAACCATGTCCCGAATCCCAGATCGCGTGGCGTATTCCGCCAAGGAGATGGTGAAAAAGAGCCCAGGTAAACCCAAGAAGAATCAGTTTCCCGGGAATCGAATTAACGAACGACACTGCCGTAGCATAAGCATCGGCGCCCATCGATGCGGCGATCAAGAGCCATGCCAGCAGCAGCGTGCCAAAATAAAGCATGATTCCGGTGATCCGGTGCGTGATCGACATCATCATCGTCAGCATCGGACGATAGATCTGGAGATGCGGAGAAAGCGGCCGGCGCTGTTCCAGGCCGCTGCCGGAAGACTCCACTTGGGACATATTTCCACCCCGCTCATCGAAAATTGACGGAAACTCCACTAATGCAATTGACCCGTCCGGGCAATGTGAAGATTGGAAAAATTCGAAATCTTCCTCGGCGGGGGGAATAGGCTCCCATCTTCATGAGCTCAAAACACATTCGCAAAGCTCCTCCGGAACAATGGGCAGAAGCTGCTCAATCACTACCGCCGAAGATGCAGCCAGTCTCCTATGCCAACCGGGGCTGGCCAGGACGGCCCACCTTCACCGGGCATCTGGGCTTCTCTTGCAAATGTCATCGCCGGGCGGCAAAAGCAAAGGCCGTGGGGCAATCAGGATTGGTGAACGGCATGCTCATGCGGGGCTGCGAAGTTGTCAGGATTGCGATTGTTGCGGCCTTGTTCGCGGCCTGCTGGCTCCTGCTTGGGCTGGCAGAGCTCCCCTCGGCCGCTTTCGCCGCGGCCGGCCGCGTCACCGTGATGTCGGAAGGCATCTCCAGGACAGCGATCCTCGTCCAGCACCGCCGTTTGAAGCAGGGCCGGCGCCCGACCATCATCATATTGCGCGGCGGCAGGGTCAAAGGCCTTCGCCCCCGGCGAATGATCGGCCTTGAGGAATGGGCGCGCTCATCCGGCGCAGTCTTTGTTTATCCTGAACCTCTCTCTGGCCATTGGGCCGACGCGCCGGGTCCCGAGGCAAACCGCGACTCAGCCTTTATCCATGACCTCGTCGCGAAGCTTGTGGCCGAAGGGATTACCAACCCCAGCAAGGTTTTCCTCGCCGGCACGGCAACGGGGGGGATGATGGCCTTCCGTCTTGCCTGCGATCCAAAAAACAACTTTTCAGGTCTTGCCATTCTCGGAGCCAGCCTGCCGTCTGATCTTGTGGACTCCTGTAAGCCCGCACGGCCAATCCCTCTCTTGATGATTGCCGGGACAGCGGATCCGGCGGTTCCCTTTCAGGGCGGCCAAGCCAATTTGCCGCATGGCAAGGTGGCGGTTGCCCCGGTCGAGACGGCTCTTGGTCTCTTCGGGAAGGCCGCCGGATGCGGTGAGGGCACGGCCACTTCAGTCCTCACCGAGAAGGAAGCCCGCGATGGAACCCGCGCTTTCTTCGACAAACTTATTAATTGCAAGGTACCGGTCGAATTAATTAGGATAGAAGGCGGCAGTCATTTGACCCCGGCCATTCCGGGCCAGGCCGCAACGGGTTCCGAGCAAGGCCTCATCTACAGCGAAGTCAACAGCGCAAGGCTGATCTGGGACTTTTTCCGCCTGCTCGGCGGGTGAAGCTGCAACCCTCCCCGGGATGGTTCGCGCCGTTTGAGGGCTGCGTACCCCGTGCCCTTCTCTTTGCAGATTAAGCTGGATTGCCCGGGCTCTGCGGGCTGCCAAGGCCGCGTTCACTTTTTTTTCTGTTCTTCGGCAATCTCTTCCGATATAGCCGCGTGATATTTGCGCCGGATATCGGCAAGATCGACTGTTGGTTCTGGCATCGACATGCCAAGGCCTTCCATCGTCTCCGCGACAATCTGCGACACAGCGAGATTTCGAAACCACTTGTGGTTTGACGGGATCACATACCAGGGCGCATGCGGCATACTGGTTGCGCTCAGGGCATCCTCGTAAGCTTCTATATAGTCATTCCAAAGCTCATGTTCGGAATAATCGGATTCGCTGATCTTCCAGTTACGCGCGGGATCATCGAGCCGCTTCTCGAAGCGCGCAAGCTGTTCCTCCTTGCTGATGTGGAGGAAGAACTTCAGAATGGCGGTTCCACTCTCGAAGAGAGAGGTTTCGAAGCCGCGTATTAACTCATAACGTCTCATCCAAGCCGCCTTGCCGATCAGTTTATGAACCCGTGTGACAAGAACGTCCTCGTAGTGAGACCGGTTGAAGATTGATATCCATCCCTTCGGCGGCACATGCGGATGCACACGCCAGAGGAAGTCGTGCGCAAGCTCCAAGGGCGTCGGCTGCTTGAAGCTGGTCACGGAGGCGCCTTGCACATTGAAGGCGGCGAACACATGGTTAATTGTTCCATCCTTGCCGCCGGCATCCAGGGCCTGCAGAATGATCAAAACAGCATGCTTCCTTTCCGCGTAGAGCAATGTCTGCAATTGGCCAAGTTTTTGATGGTAGTACTCAAGATCACCCGCTGCCGTAAGATGCGATTCATGGCGATCCTTGAAAGACGGATCAACAGAGCCAAGCCGGAACTTTTGGTCCGGTTCGACGAGAAATCGCTTGCGATAACTCATATGTGCCTCCGATCTCAGTCAATCGGCTCCAGCCCCTCTGCGGCAAATTAATTCCAGGGCGTTGCAGACAGTTTCCCTGTCTCACCTCTGAGGGGCGTTTGACCGTCTGGCCTTTGGGAAAGTTCTGCACAACTGTTCACACCAAATCATAGATCCGCCGTATCATAGATCCACCGCAGGGCCGCGCCCAAGCCGTTGCAGGCATATGGATCCAGCAGGCGGGATAGAGGCTTAAACCATGAGTTGAGGCCTGCGGAAATGCACGGTATCCTGTCCTTGCTTCGCTCCATGATACGCAGCTTTATGATCTCACCGATTTCCTAATGGCGCCGGACTCCAAAACATGAGGCACAAAGCCGGCCCGTCAAACCCGATAGTTTCAAAATCAAACCTGCAGGCAAATTCATGAACCGCAACCTTGCGCACAACTGGATGTGGTCGGAGGCATGCGAGATGCTGGCCCGCGCGGAACGGCTGCATCGCGAGTTTTTCAGCCCGGTTCTCTCCACGGCCACACGGCCGCCGGCCTGGGAGCCGCCCGTCGACGTTCTGGAAACAGAAAGCGCGGTGCTGGTCCATGCCGCCCTGCCAGGGGTCAGTGCTGACCGGGTCGAGATCGCAGTCGAAGGGGATGATCTGGTCTTCACAGGGACCCGCACGCTACCCGCCGAACTGCAAACTGCGGTTATTCACCGGCTCGAACTGCCGCAGGGCCGCTTCGAACGCCGTGTGCGGCTTCCGCCGGGGACCTATAGCAAGATTCACTGCTCTGCCGTTGAAGGCTGCTTTCTGATCACGATCGAGAAAATAGGTGGTTGAGATGGACCTTCCCAGCACAGCACATACGAGCGCTGCTGGCTCGGGCCCGCCAGCGCCTGCTCTGCCGCCCGATGGGCTTATCGTCATTCCGGTTCGCAATCTCGTCCTCTTTCCGGGACATGTTGTGCCGATAACAATCGGCCGCCCCGGGTCGATTGCCGCCGCCCAGCAGGCTTTGCGTGATCAACGCCAGATCGGCATCGTGATGCAGCGCAATCCTGAGCTTGCAGAGCCGGGGCCAGCGGACATGCACCGGCTTGGCACGGTTGCCAATATCGTTCGCTACGTAACCGGTCCCGATGGCGCCAATCATCTCATCTGCCAGGGCGAGCAGCGAATTCAGATCCTTGAATTCCTCACCGGCTGGCCATACTTTGTCGCGCGCGTTTTGCGGATTCCCGAGCCAGATACGCGCTCACCCGAGATCGAGGCGCGCTTCCTTCATCTCAAGGCCCAGGCCACAGAGGCCCTGCAGCTGCTGCCGCAGGCTCCCGAGGATTTACTGGCCGCCATCCAGGCCGTCTCATCGCCCGGCGCATTGGCGGATCTCGCGACCGCCTATATGGACCTCAAGCCCGAAGAAAAACAGGAAATCCTCGAGACCATCGATCTTAGCGCCCGGATGGAAAAGGTTACGCGCATGCTTGCGCAGCGCATCGAGATTCTCCGGCTGTCCCAAGAAATCAGCAAGCAGACCAAGGCAGCCCTCGACGAGCGCCAGCGCGAAGTTCTGCTGCGGGAGCAAATGGCAGCGATCCAGCGCCAGCTCGGCGAAGGTGAGGGCGCCAAGGCCGAAGAGATTGCCGAGCTGAGCGAGGCAATCACCAAGGCGCATATGCCTAAGGAGGTCGATGAGCACGCACGCAAGGAATTGCGGCGGCTCCAGCGAATGCCCGAAGGGGCAGCCGAATATGGCATGGCGCGCACCTATCTCGACTGGCTAGTTGAGTTACCCTGGAGCATTGAGGATGAAGCTCCGATTGACATCACCGCGGCGCGCCGGATTCTTGACGAAGATCACTTCGGGCTGGAAAAAATCAAACAGCGCATCATTGAATATCTTGCCGTCCGCAAGCTCG
>Ga0070738_10001421_pt1 | contig 48503 bp, 44 predicted proteins | sample Coa_R2_2_FD_66446 | JGI IMG/M metagenome (GOLD analysis project Ga0070738, IMG submission 66446) | Surface soil microbial communities from Centralia Pennsylvania, which are recovering from an underground coalmine fire - Coalmine... | ecosystem: Environmental > Terrestrial > Soil > Unclassified ... | reverse complement strand
ATATCCTTCGCTCAAATTTTTACTAATCAAATCTTGAAGTTTAATTAGTTGAAATATTTTGGACGAACGCTTCTAAAAATATATTGCAGCTTTTTGAAAATTTTGGTGCGTTTGCCCTGCCCCTTCCCTTCCCCCCGACTCTATGGAATCCACTCAATCTCAAGATTTAGATTTTCAAAAACTTTGGCTCATCCTTAAACAGCGTTGGGTACCAGCTGTAAGCATATTTAGCTGTATTAGTGCACTCACTGTAGCAGCTGTCTGCTTGCAGAAGCCGGTCTATAAAGCAGACGGTAAACTGTTCATCCGAAGAGTCAATCAAACTTCTGCGGTTACAGGGATGGGAGAACAAATAGGATCATTGGATGGGGTGGCTCAACAAAGTAACCCTGTCAAGACAGAAGTGGAGATCATTAGTTCTATACCACTGATACAAAAGACCATAACCGCACTAAATCTCAAAGATGGAGATGATTCACCGCTGAAACCTAAGGACTTTCTGAAAAAACATTTTAAGGTGAAAAATCTTCCATTAACGGATGTGTTACAGCTTTCGTACCAGAGTAATGACCCCCAAGAGGCAGCGGCAGTCGTCAACAAATTGATGAACCTTTATATAGAAAACAACCAGCTTGTTAACCGAGCAGCTGCTGGTGCAGCGGGTTACTTTATTGGTATACAGTTGCCTCAAAGTCAGAAAGCAGTTCGTCAGGCAGAAATGGCTTTGCTCAAATTTAGACAACAGAACTATGTTGTCAATCTTGATGAGGAAGCCAAATCGACAGTGAGTATTATTAAAGATCTAGAAGGCAAAATTACTGAAACTCAGGCTGAACTCGCAAATGCAAATGCGCGCTATGCAAATCTCCAGAGCAAAGTCAATCTGAGTTCAGACCAAGGCATTGCTGTGAATTCCCTCAACCAGTCTTTAGGAGTACAGAATGTACTAAAAGACTTTCAACAGACAGAAGATGAGTTGTCTGTTCAGAAAACTGTCTTCCAAGACAACCATCCTACAATAGTCGCTCTGAAATTGAAAGCAGCGGCTCTTAAAGCTTTACTACAAAAGCGGATAGAAGAGGCTGGAGTGCAGCAGCAAGTGCCTAATAGAAATTTGCAAATAGGAGAAAGCAAACAAAAACTGAATGAAGAGTTGGTCAAAATAGAAGCAGAACGTTTAGGTTTGGCTAATCAATTAAAGAAGCTTTCTGACAACTTGGCCACTTATAAACAGCGAATGAATGTTCTTCCCAAATTGGAAGAGCAGCAAAGGGAACTACAGAGACAACTGGATGCAGCTCAATCTACTTATGAAATTCTGTTGAAAAAGTTTCATGAGGTCAGTGTTGCACAAAATGAAAGCTTGGTAAACGGTCGTATTATCGAGCCTGCAGAGGTTCCGGACAAGCGATCGCTTAAAGGACCAGCAACTACCCTTGGTTTAGGGATGATGATAGCTATCCTAGCGTCTGGAGCTACTATCGCCATTTTAGAGGTTTCAGACAAATCTATCACAACTCTCAAACAGGCGAGAGAGTTGTTTGGCTATACTTTGTTGGGTACTATTCCTGACTGGAGCAAAAAAGCTACTGCTAACGCGCAGGATACAGAACGCGCAATTCCCCAAGTTCCTGTCAGAAACAACTCTCACTTACTAATTGCTGAAGCCTACCGCATGATTCAGGCGAATCTGAAGTTTCTCACTTCAGATAAAGCTTTGCAAGTCATTGTGGTCACGAGTTCTATTCCCAAAGAAGGGAAGTCAACAGTTTCTGCAAATTTAGCTGCAACCATGGCTCAACTTGGACGTCGAGTTTTGTTAGTGGATGCAGATATGCGCCATCCCATTCAGCATCATATCTGGAATCTAACCAATGCAACAGGTTTATCAGATGTGATTGTTGGTCAGGCTGAATTTCAGACCTCTGTGACAGAGGTGATGACTAACTTAGAAGTCTTACCCTCTGGAGTCATCCCTCCCACCCCATTGGCTTTGCTAGATTCTAAGCGAATGGCTTCGTTAATTGAGTCTTTTTCTGAACAATATGACTTTGTGATTATCGATGCACCTCCTCTGATAGTAGCTGCTGACGCTCTGACCTTAGGGAAAATGACAGATGGTGTCTTGTTAGTTGCACGACCTGGTGTGGTGAATTCCACTAGTGTTAATGCTGCTAAAAAGCTGTTGGCAACCTCATGTCAGAATGTGTTGGGTTTGGTGGTTAACGGTGTGAGTCAAAAAGATGAATCTGACAGCTACTTTCACTTTTCTCAAGAATACTATGGTCAACACAATGCTATGAGTTATGAAAATGCCATCTCCTAGAGCAGAAAATGTTTTAAAAGCAACTAAGCAGTATTGATAGGCAGATTGATGATAAACAAGATAGCTATAGTGACTCAGAAATTTAGCCCTAGTCTGCGTAAAATTATCGGCAATACGGCTTGGCTGTTTGGTGACAGAGTGTTAAGGATGGGAGTGGGTCTGTTTGTAGGGGTTTGGATAGCCCGTTATTTAGGACCAGAGCAGTTTGGATTGTTCAACTATGTGATTGCTTTTGCCTCTCTATTTGACACAGTTGCTAATTTGGGATTAAACAGCATTGTAGTACGTAATCTGGTTCGTGAGCCGTCTTGTAAAAATGAAGTTCTTGGTACTGCCTTCATCCTAAAACTGAGCGCCCAAATAGTAGCCTTGTTACTAGCAGTTGGAAGTGTTTTTCTACTGCACCCTTATAATAATCAGAATCATTGGTTAGTAGGTATTATTGCAGCAGGAATGATTTTTGAAGCATTTGATGTAATTGATTTCTGGTTCCAGTCACAACTTCAGTCAAAGTATACTGTTTTGGCAAAGAACTTGGGGTTTATTCTAACAAATCTAGGCAAAATCATACTGCTCCATATGAGAGCACCACTGATTATGTTTGCTTGTATATGGTCAGTAGAGATTGCCTTGGGTGCAATGGGATTGGTAATTGCCTATCAATTTCAAGGACATTTACTGAAGGCTTGGCGGTATAGTCTTTCCTATGCAAAGGGATTACTGAAAGATAGTTGGACTCTGATTTTATCAAGTATTGTAATTATGATCTACATGCGAACTGATCAACTCATGCTCGGTCAGATGCTTGATGCTCAGGCTGTGGGAGTTTATTCAGCAGCAGTTAAAATATCTGAACTGTGGTATTTTGTCCCAGTAGCCATTACAAATTCAGTTTTTCCATTGATTATAGAAGCTAAGAAGATTAGTGAAAAATTATACTACCAACGTATACATAAGCTTTTTTGTCTATTAACGATTTTGTCCTATATTGTAGCTATAATAGTCACTTTTACTTCTAGTCACCTCATTACACTATTTTTTGGCAAAGATTATATACAGGCGGGAGCAATATTAACGATTCATATTTGGACTGGTTTGTTTGTTTCACTAGGATTAGTAAGAAGTTCATGGACCACAACAGAAGGTTTAATGTCATTTGCCTTTGCATCCTCTGCAATTGGTGCATTGATTAATATAGCCTTAAACTATTTCTTCATACAAAGCTACGGAGCAATAGGCTCAGCTATTTCTACAGTCATTGCACAAATATTCGCCTCTTATATTGCAAATTTATTTTTCCCTATGACAAGAAAAATTTTCTGGCTTCAAACAAAAGCAATCATAATACCTATTGCAACAGGCATACTTTAAGAGAAAAAGTATACATAACTAAAAATTTGAGTATAAAGGAGAATACTAAATGTCTGATTGGCAATTGAAAACCCCTGTTGTACTGATTATCTTTAAACGAGCAGATACTACTGAGAGAGTCTTGGAAGTAATTCGTCAAGTCAAACCTTCTCAGCTTTTTGTTATTGCCGATGGACCTCGTGCTGATCGCTCAGAGGAAGTCGAAAAGTGCGCGGCTGCCCGTGCCCTTATTGAGCAGGTTGATTGGCAATGTGAAGTTTTCAAGAACTACTCTGAAGTCAATTTGGGTTGTGCAAAACGTGTTGCCAGTGGTTTAGACTGGGTTTTTAGCAATGTTGAAGAAGCAATTATTTTGGAGGATGACTGTGTACCCCATCCTACATTCTTTTACTTTTGTGAGGAGTTACTTGATCGCTACAGACACGACAATAGAATAGTAACAATTTCTGGTCAAAATGTTCAGTTTGGACGTAAACGCACCGAATATAGCTACTACTTCTCTCGCTACAATCACTGTTGGGGTTGGGCGACTTGGAAACGAGCCTGGCAATATTTTGACTTTGACATGAAGCTCTGGCCAGAAATTAAAGAGAAGAATTTGCTGAATGACATACTAGGAGATCCTCAAGCACTCAAGTGGTGGAACAAAACTTTACAATATACATATGATGGGCAAATAAATAGCTGGGCTTATCGATGGACATTTGCTTGCTGGGTTCAAAGTGGAATTAGTATTCTCTCAAATACTAATTTAATTTCTAATATTGGTTTTGGTATAGATGCAACTCATAATACAGGTAAAAGTAGTAAATATGCCAATATGCCCGTTGAAGAAATTAATTTTCCGCTCAAACATCCACCGTTTGTAATTCATGATGTGCAAGCCGATAATTTTACACAAAATAGTTTATTTCAAATAAGTTTGCTTGGTAAATTTAAAGGCAAAATAAATAGAACTTTAGAAAAATTCAATCAAATTCGAAGATTAAAAACACTCATTAATTCAAACATTCAGTAACAGTTGCGTATCTAAAAATAGGGATTGAATCTTGAAAACTTTACTTCTCAGTACTAACGATATTGGTGACGGGGCATCTCGTGCTGCCTACCGATTACATCAAGGTCTTCAGAGCATAAATGTTGATTCTCAGATGTTAGTGCAAGCTAAACAAAGTGACGATAGACGAGTTATTGGCTTAAAGACTAGCTCTGGAATAGGGAGAACTGTTGCTGGATTAAGACTAACTATAGATAAACTACCATTGAAATTCTACCCTGATTATGATCGCACTACATATTCCCTCCAATGGCTTCCAGACACAATCAGTTCTAAAGTTGCTCAACTGAATCCAGATGTGATTAACCTACATTGGATTAACTTGGGCTATTTACAGATTGAAACAATTGCTAAGTTAAATAAACCGATAGTCTGGACCCTTCATGATATGTGGGCTTTCACAGGAGGATGCCACTATAATCAAAATTGTGATCGCTATACTACAGCATGTGGTGCCTGTCCTCAGCTGCACAGTAGTCAACACTGGGATTTATCCCGGTGGGTATGGCAGCGTAAATCCAAAGCGTGGAAAAACCTAAATCTGACAATTGTTGCATTAAGTGAATGGCTAGCTAAGTGTGCTAATTCTAGTTCACTTTTCAAGAACTTGCGCGTTGAGATCATTCCTAATAGTCTCGATACTCAAAGGTATAGACCTATCAATCGACAGATAGCGAGAGAACTACTGAATTTACCTCAAGATAAGCAACTTATTCTTTTTGGAGCACTAGAAGCAACTAGTGATAAAAGAAAAGGATTTCACTTGTTGCAAACAGCTTTGCAAGACTTGAGCAAATCTGGATGGCATGAGCGAGTGGAAATAGTTATTTTTGGTGCTTCTCAACCAGAAAAGCCTGCTGAATTTGGTTTCCAGACACATTACCTAGGTACTTTGAGAGATGACACCTCATTGGCGCTAGTGTATTCAGCAGCAGATATCTTTGTACTATCTTCTACTCAAGAGAACTTAGCAAATACTGTAATGGAGGCACTTGCTTGTGGAATACCATGCGTTGCCTTCAATATTGGTGGTATGCCTGACATGATTGAGCACCAAAAAAATGGTTATTTAGCGCAACCTTATCAAATTCAAGATTTGGCTCAAGGAATTATCTGGGTACTGGAAAACGAAGAGCGATATCGGAAATTGTCACATCGTGCTCGTGAAAAAACGGAGCAAGAATTTACCTTAGAAATCCAAGCACGTCATTATTTATCTCTTTTTAATGAAATTTTATTAGGATATAACCGTCAAATGAGATAGAACCTAAAAAATAAGTTTTATCTATATATAGTTTGTTTTAAAGACCTGGAGAGTTAAAATTGAAAACTCAATTATTTAGCGGTTTAGTAGAGAGTTTAGAAATACCTAGTGTTATTTTCTTGCTTCTATTTGCTGAAGTTCTTAATATCTCAGCCTCTGTAGTTAATGTTGTTAACTTTATAAGCTATGGAATAGTAGCTCTTTTAGTTATTAGGCGGTGGAAACAAGTTACTTATGTTGCTACGAGAGACATCTCTCTAATGCTTTTAGTTGGAGTTGCTTTAACCTCTATTTTTTGGTCTGACAATCTAGGTGATACGATAAGTAATCTGAGAGGATTAATACGTTCCACTATATTTGGAGCATACTTAGCTACTCGCTACTCTCCTAAAGAGCAGATGCGCTTACTATCCTGGACAATTGGTATAGCAATCATTCTCTCTATAGCCGTTAGTCTAGCTTTACCATCATATGGTACTCACCATATTAATCACACTATAGCTTGGCAGGGAATCTATGCTCATAAACAATATTTAGGTCGCATTATGGCTTTAGGGGCTTCGGTTTTTCTGGTGACTGCCTTCGATAAACAGAGCAATCACTGGGTTGCATTAACTGGTCTTTGTTTGGTGTGCACTCTCATTCTGGCTTCTAAGAGCAGTACGGGTTTGATAATCTTTGTGTTCTCAATACTGCTCATGCCGCTTTATAAGATTCTAAAGCAGCCCAACAAACTTCGGGTAGTACTATTAATCATTGCTTTACTACTGTTTATGAGTCTAGCTATTGTAATTTTAATGAACCTGGAAACTATAGTAGTTGATCTTCTAGGGAAAGATCTTGAATTTAACGGACGTACACCTATATGGAACTTAGCTATTGAGATGGGATTAGAGCAACCTTGGCTAGGCTATGGGTATGCTGCATTCTGGGATTCCGATGCAGGTAAGTACATTATTGATAATACATGGGCGTTCCAAGCAGATACCAGCCGAGGCTTTCACAGTCATAACGGTTTTTTACAGCTATTCTTAGAATTAGGTTTTATAGGGTTGTTATTATTCATAATTAATTTTTTGCTAGTTTTTAAAAGAGTTTTTTTCTTGTTTGTTTCAACTAAAAAAAATGTTTTTTTTTGGATGTTTGAATTTTTAGTAATTAAGATAGTTTTTAATATGAGTGAACAAATTACAATCCTGTCACCTAGTAATATATATTGGATTATTTATGTATCAATAGCTCTCTCATCTATTGTTGAGTACAATAAAATTAGGCAAAATTCCATTTAGGAATCTACCTAAAAGCAAAGTAATATGATGATTTAAAGATAGAAAAAAACAAGGAAAACGTTTTCGTTTTAGGAAAAAGTAATTATTTATAATGGTGAAAATAACATGAATCATGTACATTTGGCAGTTCTTATGACCTGCTACAACAGGCGTGATACAACCTTGGCCTGTCTCCAAGCACTTTATGAACAGAATGTGACTGTTGATATTTACCTTGTTGATGATGGAAGTTCTGATGGAACCGCAGATGCAATCAAAGCAACTTACCCAGAGGTTAAACTTCTAAAGGGCAACGGCAACCTCTTCTGGGTAGGAGGGATGCGGATGGCATTTGCAGAGGCTCTCAAGAGTAGTTATGACTACTACCTCTGGCTCAATGACGACACTATATTAGAGCCTAATGCCCTATGCCACTTGTTGAACATCCACCGATATCTTACAGAACACGACTATCCAAATTCGATAGTTGTTGGTTCGACACTAGATCCTGTAACGAAAAAACCAACCTATGGTGGTGCAGTTCAGTCAAAGCGCTGGTACTCTAATAAGTTTGAGTTTGTGAAGCCAGGGCTAGAGCCTCAAGAGTGCGAAACCATGTATGGAAACTGTGTGCTAATTCCTAGTTCAGTCGCTGAAAGGGTAGGAAATATAGATGCAGCTTTCATTCATACACTCGGGGATCTTGACTATGGACTTAGGGCTCAAAAGCTCGGATGTTCAGTATGGGTAGCACCAGGATATGTAGGTACATGTTCGCAGAATTGTGTACGTGGTACTTGGGCAGATACTAACCTTCCTCTCTATGAGAGATTGAAAAAGGTGTTTCAGACTAAAGGGTTTCCTCTGCGGGCATGGACTGTGTTTGTTAAGAGGCATTCAGGTCCGTTCTGGTACATTTACTGGCTCCTTCCCTATGTGCGTGCAGTAATTGGCTATAAAAATTTGAATGCATCTCCTTCGTTTTGTGAGGAGAACAAGTAAGAAAGCTTATTATTTTAATTTTATCAGTATGCGGTTATTAATTGTTTCTACTCTTGATTCAAGTCAACCTTTCGGTGCCTTCACAAGACCTTTTTACCTTGGAAGATATCTCACCCGAGATTTTGAAGTGTGTCAGCTTGGCTTGAATTGTTCAGCAGTTGACTATGGACAATCTGTCTCTGTCGGCTCAAGAAGTTTACTTTCCTATGTTCGGGCAATACAGACATGCATTGCAGAATTTTGTCCAGATATCATATACGCTCAAGAGAATCTGCCTGGATTAGCAGCTTTGATTTCATTGGTATTGACAAGGCAGGAAAAATGTCAGTTGGTGTTTGATTTTCATACTCTTTCTCCCTTCGAGTATTGGACTCGTCTTTCCTCTGCACCTAATAAACTTGTGGAATTTGTGCAATTTATTAAAACATATATTGCCCAAGGGATACTAATATTAGCTAATAAATCAGTTATTGTTGCAAGTGAATTAATTACTCAACTTATTGCTAAATGGTATCACACTGTACCACGTAGCATTTACTGTGTAGGCAATGGTGTGACCGATGATTTGCTAGTAGCTCCATCTTTTGCTCATCCAGATCCTTATCATCAACTTCGACCAGCTAAGATAGTGATTGTAATTGCTCCCAAGACGTTTCAATTTCCGACCAACGACATGTCAGTTGCTATGACTATTCAGGTGGCTAGATATCTAGAGTCTCATAGCAAAGAAATTCACTTTATCGTAATTGGACGTAATGTTGATGAGAATACTCAATCATTACCTTCAAACATTACATTTGTCGGTTTCTTTCTAGAGCGCAATGATTTCTTAACTCATTTAAACTACGCAGACATAGGTTTGCTCCCATTTCCACAGCAAGCTGTTGCAGGTGGGGCTCGCAATAAAGCTTTGGATTACTTTGCCTATCAGAAATTAGTTGTGTCAACGCCCGAAGGGTTAAGGGGTTTAGAGGAATTCCGTCACTTGCAACATCTTTTGGTTACAGGGTATTCTATCGAAGAAGTTGCTAATACAGTGCTTGAGGCAGCTACAAATCTAGAGCACTATAAGCCACTCGCAGAAGCAGCACACAGACTGATTCGAGAAAAATACTCTTGGAGTGCAATGGCACAGAAACTGGCTGAAATCCTCAAGAACGAAGTGAAATCCTAAGTATATAAAGCATTATCTAGCAACACATGTGCTTACAGTTAAGTTCAAATTATATTCAAGTCTTAAATAGGAGTTTTTCTATATGCCCAAGAATAGGTCAATTAGTAGACGTCGTGCCTTATGGTTAGGTTTAGCAGGTTTAGGGAGCATGGGTGCTTTGGCAAAAGATAAAGCTATTGATCTACGGCTCGAATTTCAAGAACTTTACAACTCAAGGAGAGATTTTACAGTAGCTGGGGAAGCTTCTTTAAAACAGCGTGCTGCTGCTAAAGGATTGATGTATGGCGCAGCAGTTAGACAACATACCCTATCATCAGACACCAAGTTTGCAGTCAACTTTGTCAAAGAGTGCGGCATTCTAGTGCCAGAATGGGAACTCGAGTGGAATATCCTACGCCCCACACCAGACAGTTTTGATTTTAGGAAAGCTGATTGGCTAGCTCAGTTTGCTCAGCAACATAGAATGTTTTTCCGCGGTCATACTTTGGTTTGGCATGACGCTCTCCCAGGATGGTTTGGAGAACTTGTTGACAGCCGCAATGCTGAGCAGATTCTGCGGAAACACATTACGACAGTCGTTAAGCATTATGCTGGAAAGGTTCATTCGTGGGACGTGGTCAACGAGGTAATCGAACCTGCAGATGGAAGATCTGATGGTCTGCGAAAGTGGCCTTGGCTTCAGTTTTTGGGACCAGATTACATTGAAATTGCCTTTCGCACTGCAGCAGAAGCTGATCCGCAAGCCTTATTAGCATATAACGAATATGGAGTAGATTATCATAGCTCTAATGACGAGGCCAAAAGAGTTGCAGTACTCAAGCTACTAGAACGTTTGAAATCTACAGGCACTCCTATACATGCGCTCGGTATACAGGCTCATTTGCATGCGAGTAAAACCCGATTTAATCCTACGAGGCTTAAAGCCTTTGTCCGTGATGTTGCAGATCTTGGACTGAAAGTCCTAATTACTGAAATAGATGTTCGGGATACCAAACTGCCAGAAGAGCCCGCTCTCCGTGCTCGTTCTGTTGCTGGAGTTTATGAAGATTATCTTTCGGCAGTATTGGAAGAACCGGCAGTTATCGCAGTGTTGACTTGGGGACTCAGCGATCATTACACATGGCTTGCAGAGGGTATACCAGAGCCAAATGATAAGGGACGAGTACGACCTCTACCACTTGATGCACAAATGAAACGCAAATTGGCATGGAATGCGATCGCCCGTGCTTTTGATAAAGCGCCTAAGCGTTGATATTGAAATGTCTACGATAGCAATCCTAGATGAGTTGTAAAAATTCAAAGTCTCAGAATCACGGTTTCTTCAAGAAACCGTGATTCTCGTTTCTTACGAATGATTTAGGATTGCCACACTATAGTATATCTACTGAAAGTATTTTTTATTCAAAATTGTCAAGTTAGGAGGATTTTCCGTAAAATTTCCGTTGGATATAGAGCTAATTCAGCGTTAACTTGAATTTGTATTTCGCTTTGATAAAGCTATCTTAAAATCTACTCCAATATATTTCTACTACTTTATTAACTAAAATATCGAAGTAGATTACATCTTCTTTTCAAGATTTTTCATTTGCAGTTCATATTCTTGCAAATTGATATTGGAGATTGATAAAGCTCCTCTACATTGCTATGGATTTATAAACCAAGCAATTTTATGAGTCTTAGATTATTGAATAAACTTGATGATGTGGGAGCAAGCATGGGCAAGCAAGTTTTTACTCTTCTAGGAGTTGAGGTCAACGCACTAACTATTCCTGATCTGAATGCACTGATAGAAGAAGCTGTTGAATATCGCCAACGTTGGATTATTGCAAACCACAACCTCCACAGCATCTACCTTTATCATCAAGACTCCGAAATGCGTGAGTTTTACGCCAAAGCGGACTACACACATGTGGATGGAATGGCAATGGTGTTCTTAGGGCGGCTTTTTGGTCTTCCTCTCAGGCGAGAGCATCGGGTAACCTATGCTGATTGGACAATTCCCCTCATAGCGGAGGCTGCACAAAAAGGATGGCGTGTCTTCTATCTGGGCTCTAAGCCAGGCGTAGCTGAACAGGGAGCCAAGGTTTTACAGGAAAAATTTCCGAGTTTGCAGATTGCTACACATCACGGCTATTTTGATACTCAACCAGAGGGCCAACAGAACCAGGCAGTATTAAAGGCAATCAATGCTTATCAACCACACATTCTCATGGTGGGTATGAGCATGCCTAAACAAGAACATTGGGTACTTGATAACCTCAATCAACTTTCTACTAATGCCATTTTGACCTCAGGAGCCGCCATAGATTATATAGCAGGTGCTGTTCCAACTCCACCCAGATGGGCAGGAAGATGGGGGTTAGAGTGGCTATTTCGCCTCATTGCTGAGCCTCAAAGACTCTGGAGACGTTATCTTGTAGAACCTTGGTTCTTATTGAGGTGGTTTATAGTTCAGCACTTCAAATGGCAGAGTTAAAAATTTGTAGTTCACAGTTTGCTGGTGGAGGCTGATGCTCTTCTTTAGGAATGCATATCTTCTTGCGACCAGAATTCTCTAAATCCTGAACCATGGAACCACGTAATTATGACATCTATGACTTCCTTATCCAGCCAATCTAACCTAGACTTACGTGCACCCGTCTTTACACGGTTACGTAGGGGAATTAAAGCCAGATGGATTCAAACTACAATACTGATTTCTTTAGATGCAATAGTTTTATTTCTGGCATGGCAGATAGCAGCAATTTGTGAAAAGAGCTTGGGTACTTCTTGGACGACACTACAAAGTTCTCTTTCATTACTACCAATTATTACCACTGATATTAGTCTCATTGCCGTACAAGGTCTCTATGATTCTAGGCAAAAGCATCCAGAGTATTTGAGCCTCATTCAAACAATCACACTTTCCCGCTTTCTTCTGCTTGTCTTTGCATATTTTTATCAACAAGGAGACTTTGTTTTTAGGCTAAGTTTTGTCTTGTCCTGGTTATTGAGTGCAGCTTTAATTTGTATTGCTAGATTCAGCATAACTACAACCCTTGAATATTTCTATAAGAATGGTGCAATTGGCTCTCCTACATTTCTGATTTGTCGTTCAGAAGATAAACAAAAAGTTACCAATTTACTAGAACAGGAGAATTATTACAAAATACTTGGATGGGTAGATGTTGATTCAGTAGCAGGAGAAAAAAATAGTTGGGACTCTACCACAGAAAATATTGTTCGTTTAGGAATTGCAGAGGTTTTTGTTTGTTCTTGGGAATGTGTCAATGGTCGCATGTTCCTTTACTGGAAATTACGAAATGCAGGGATAACGTTACGTATTCTGCCTGTTGACTTAAAAGCCATTGACGATAACTTTAAGCTTAAAATGTTTGATGGAACACCAGCACTGAAACTTTCTCCACCACTCATCACAGGAAGTGATTTTTTAATAAAGAGGTATTTTGATTTTTGTTTCTCTACTCTTTTTTTAATATTATTTTCACCACTTTACCTATGCATTGCCTTGCTCATAAAATTAGATTCTCCTGGTCCAATTTTTTATAAACAAAAACGTATTGGATTACATGGAAAACCCTTTGAAATTTGGAAATTTCGCACCATGCTTCCTAATGCAGACCAGATCCAAAAAGATTTAGAAGCAAGTAATGAAATGAAGGATGGTATTCTATTTAAAATCAAAAATGACCCTCGTATCACTCGCTTTGGTGGATTTCTCCGCCGTTATAGTTTAGATGAGTTACCACAAATCTTTAATGTCATTTTAGGAGATATGAGCCTGGTTGGTCCACGACCTTTGCCTATTAGAGATGTAGAAAAATTTTCCGAACATCACTTCATCCGCCAAGAAGTTTTGCCTGGTATCACAGGTCTTTGGCAAGTCTCAGGACGCTCTAACATTACCGATTTTGAAGATGTTATCCGTCTAGATAGAACCTACATTGAGAATTGGTCACTTTCATTAGACTGGCAAATTTTATTACAAACTGTTTTAGTTGTCATTAGAAAAAAAGGTGCGTATTAGTTAAGAGATATTAATATGTATCAACAAAAAATAGACTTTATCTTGTGGATTTATTAACAAGATATTTATACATTCCTCACTAGTTCCTCATATTTTGTGCGTATCCTTGAATTCCTATAAGAGGAGAAATACACATTAAAAAAATGTCTTAAAATACGTGCTTTTGTTCAGCTTTGCTAAATTTAGTCATGAATTATAATTATGTACATTTTTGTAATTAACCAAATCCTTGTAGAGACGTAGCATTGCCACGTCTCTACATACCTGACTTTTCACGGGATGTGGAAAAATCAGAGCGTGTAGGGTGTAGAGATAACTTGAAAAAAACGATGGGAGACTCAAAAATTTAATCTTACCGAGATTTAAGAGATACCCCACTCACCTAAATCTACCTTTCAATAAAGTCATTTTTTTTTAAGGTTTACCTCAAATGCAAACTTGTAAATATACATGTATACACACCCTTGAAGGTCATTCAGACTGGGTTTGGTCTGTTGCATTCAGTCCAGATAGCCGAATACTCGCTAGTGGAAGTTATGACAAGACTATTCACTTATGGGATGTCAACACTGGTAACCTGAGTCGTACTCTGAGTGGTTATTCAGAAGGTATTGGAGCGATCACCTTCAGCCCAGATGGTCAGATGCTTGCTAGTAGTGGTCAGAGCAAAACTGTCCTTCTCTGGGATATCCACACAGCAAAACCAATCCGCACCCTCGGTAAATGGTTCTCTGGCCATTCAAGCTGGGTTCATTCCGTCGCCTTTAGCGCAGATGGGCAGATACTCGCCAGCGGCAGTTGGGACAATACTATTATTCTCTGGGATGTAAAAAAGGGTAGAAAAATTCGTACCTTAACTGGACATTCAAGTTGGGTGAATTCAGTCGCTTTTAGTCCCGATAGTCAGAAGCTCATCAGTGGCTGCCGAGACAACGCCGTTATTTTATGGGATGTGATTACGGGCAATCCCATTGTGACCCTAACTGATCATTCAGGCTGGGTTGATTCTGTAGCATTTAGTCCAAATGGTGAGACCTTAGCCGTCGGTTCTTACAAAGAAATTAATCTCTATTCCTTCAAGCCTGGGGTTGCAAATCGTCTTCTCACTGGTCATTTAGAACGGGTCAATTGCGTCGCATTCAGCCCAGATGGAAAAATGCTTGCCAGTTGCAGTCGCGACAAAACCGTCATTATTTGGGACCTCAACACCTCAACCCAGCTTGACAACCTCAGCGACTACTCAGCCTCAGTCCTTGCCGTCACCTTCAGCCCCGATGGTCAGTGGCTAGCCAGCGCTAGTGGGAATAGTGTCAAGGTTTGGCGCTTGTCGTGAAGTAGTGATGATTGTGAACCATTGCGCATGGTGAACCACATAACAAATGTTGAGCACCGTTGTTGCATGCGTCTCGTTTCCTTTATTGTCCTAATATAACAATATTGATATATTTAGAGGGTATGCTGTGCCTGAAACCCGTGTTGTTTTCTACCAGGAAGAGGAAGGGGAAGTTCCTGTCCTTGAATGGCTGATGCGACTTTTGAAAGAAGACCGCAAAGGTTATGCAAACTGTGTTGCTCGAATCAAACAACTTGCGGCATCAGGATACGAACTCCGCCGCCCGGCAGCTGATTACTTATGCTCTGGGATATATGAGCTTCGAGCCAAGCATATTCGTGTACAATACCGCATCCTGTACTTCTTTCACGGGCAAAACGTGGCAATTCTCGCACATGCTATCACAAAGGAAGAAGCAGAAGTACCTCCTATTGATATTGAACGGGCGATCACACGAAAGCTTTTATTTGAAGAAAACCCAGAAGTTCACACTTATGTAGAGGAACAAGAGGATGGCCAAGACTAGCGATGCAATAAAAATCATTGACAAATTGACTAGCAGCGATCCCGAAATTGAGACATTGGTGGAGGAAGCCTCTATTAATGCAGCAGTGGCCCAACTGATTTATGAAGCCAGAACAAAAGCGGGGTTAACACAGAAACAACTAGCTGAACTTGTCGGTACAAAACAGCCTGTGATTGCACGGCTTGAAGATGCTGATTACGAAGGACACTCCCTTTCAATGCTGCACAAAATTGCTCAGGTTCTCAATCAACGAGTAGTAATTCAGCTTGCTCCAATAGAACATCAGCAAAGCGCATAAGCACTTTAGCACTAAATTTCCAGCACTAAAGTGCTCACTACAAACTTCTCAAAACTAATGCAACAGACCACTAGTAGCACGTGAGCCTTAATTATGTTACTCAGACCTCGAAATTGGGAAATATGGCTTATGTAAGTACATAAAAAAATATGAACTCTGATTTTGAACCACCTCCTCAAAGCTGGTCCATATTGGCTCATGTGGGTGGAGTGGTGACGGCTGTAGTGGCGATCGCCACTTTTAATTTTTTATCCCTATATCTTTCTCAGCTTTCGGCTACACAAAAGCCTGCAGTTTTGCCTGGTCAACCTGTTGATAGGCGTGAGTTAGCAGCACCCCGTACTCCCTATATTGCTTCTTTTTTAGGAACACTCACCCAACAGGAAATGAAGAGTGCAAAGTTAGCTTGGTTGTACTTCCAGCGGAACTGGAATGAGCAAACTGGGTTGGTCAATTCTGTTGATGGCTTTACTTCCGTCACCATGTGGGATCAAGCAACAGCGATCGCCGCTTTAGTAAGTGCGAGAGAACTCAAAATTATTCCGGCTGCAGAATTTGAAGCAAAAATGAGAAAGATGCTTTTGACTCTCGCATCAATGCCTTTATACAAAGGAGAATTGCCTAACAAGGTCTATAACACCAAAACTCTTACACCTGTTAATTACACTCAACCAGATAAACCAGAAGAGATTGGTTGGTCTGCTCTCGATTTAGGACGAATGGCAATCTGGCTCAAGATTGTTGAAGCAAAGTATCCACAGATGCGACCACAAGTAGAAGCGGTGTGGCAGCATTGGCAAATCAAGCGTCTTGTTAACAATGGGCAGATGTACGGTACTGCTCTTGTGCAAGGCAAGGAAAACTATACCCAAGAAGGTCGCTTAGGCTATGAGAGTTATGCTGCTTATGGTTTGAAGCTATGGGGTTTGGATGTTGAGCGAGCTTTAGATTATCAGTCTCATACAGGCTATGTCAATCTTTACGGACAGGGAGTGCCTTACGATCAGCGTGACTATGACAACTCTGGAGCCAATAACTACGTCGTGAGCGAACCCTATATTCTTGATGGAATTGAGACTGGGTTTCAGGCTTTACCCAAAGCTTACGCTGACAGGATTTTAGCTGCCCAAGCTGCTCGCTATCAAGCAACAAAATACTTAACTGCTCTGACAGAAGATAACTTAGATCGTTCTCCCTACTTTGTTTACAACAGTTTATTTGTCAACGGAAAATCTTGGGCTACCGTCACAGATACACAACAGCAATATGACAACTTAAGGTTCCTAAGTGCTAAGGCAGCTATCGGCTGGCACATACTTTATCACACAACTTACACTAGCAAATTATTTGATTTTGTTCAAACCAATCTTCAGTCTAATGGTGGTTGGTATAACGGATTCTATGAGTCTTTACAGAAACCAAACCGTATCTTAACTGCTAATAATAATGGTGTGATTCTTGAGAGTTTACTTTATAAACAAGTCAAACAGCCACTCACTATTTGGGCAGGGATATATCCATCACAGGAGCCAAAATGACAAACACAAAACCTGCAAAAAGTTTTCAAGATTTGATTGTGTGGCAGAAGGCATATAAGTTTGTTTTGTCTGTGTATCTTTTTAGTGAAAAGTTTCCAAAAGCAGAAAAATCTGGTTTAACTTTTCAACTTCGGCAAGCTGCTATTTCAATTCCAGCAAATATTGCAGAAGGATTTGAGAAACAAACTAGCGCAGATAAAGTACGATTAACAAAAATTGCGGAAGACTCTATTGAAAAATGCCACAATTATCTAATTTTGGCAAAAGACCTAGGATATGGAGATATTAAAGAGTTGATGTTTCAACTAGAACAAATTAGTAAGTTAATAACTGCCTACTATATCTCTGTGTTGACTTCTAACTCTTAGGATAGGGTATAGGGCATGGGGCATAGATAGAAAACAAGATATCTAACACCACCTAACATATTTGGCTTTATTTACACCGACTTTCTTAATTGTTTTAAAACCTTTCATTTCAAACTCATGCCACTCCACCAAAATATTGTCCCCCTTCCCTTGTCCTCCTTGTCCCCCCTGTCCCCTTGTCCCCCTTCCCTTCCCTTCCCTGTCTCTCCACCAAGCAATAACCTGAACCAATGACTAATTCAGCAAGCTTTCCGGGTAACAGCCGCTCAAAGCTCAAAGAAAGAACATTGCTATTTCGTTACCTAGCAGAAATCAATATCATTTTTGGTGCATGGTATTTGCAATGGCGAATCACTCATTCAATCAACTTTGACGCGCTGTGGCTCTCGATTCCGTTGCTATTAGCAGAAATCTACTGCTATTTTGGTAGCGTGATATTTGTGATTGGTTTATGGCGTCCTTTAGTACGACAGGTAAAGTCTTTTGACCAGATGACGCCGCCTTTTCCTAAATCTGATTGGCCTAATGTAGATGTGTTTGTAACCTGCTATAACGAGCCACTAGAAATTGTAGAACAAACTGCCAAAGCTGCTTTAGCAATCGATTACCCACCAACAAAGCTACGTGTCTATCTGTTGGATGATGGAGATTCGGCTGATATGCGAGCTATGACCCAAAGACTTTGTATAGAGGATTTGCAGTCGTCACTGTTACAGCAACAAGCAGAGCAAATTTTAACAGAGCATTCTGCTATGGTGGCACGTCTTGAACAACTAGAAAATCTGACCCCCCGCGCTCAAGCAGCCGAACAATGGCTACAAGATTCATTATCAGAACAAGCCACAAGTTCTGACAAAACGACTGCTGAATTGTTGAAGAGCCTACGACAGTTTATTTTGTGGTTAGCTCCTCATAGCCAAACTCTACAAGAACGCTTGACTAGTGAGCGAGTCACTTTAGAAGAAGCGATTCATCAAAAAGAATTAGAACTCGTAGAACTTGCCCGTTTTCGTTACATTGCTCGTCCTAAACCGATTGGTGTACCTCATCACGCAAAAGCAGGCAATCTCAATTATGCGATTTTTTCAGGAGAAACGTTCGGAGATTTTATTCTGACTCTAGATGCTGACCATATTCCCAAGCCACAAATCATCAAGAGAATTCTGCCGTACTTCTATACCTATAATCTTTTTTCAGGAAAATATGAATATAACCAAGTAGCATTTGTTCAGAGTCGTCAAGATTTTTACAACCTTCCTACAGGTGATCCCTTTGGACATAAAGCCAATTTGTTTTATGGACCCTTCCAACAGGGTAAAGATGGAATGAACGCTGCTTTCTATACTGGCACAAATGCTATGCTCAGACGTGAGGCATTAGTCAGTGTTGGACTACAATACTTTGCCGACGAGTTTGCTAAAGATGAAAAACGTCTAGACGAATTTGAATTAATTGGTGGTATATCAAGTAATAGTATTACGGAAGATATGAATACAGCAATGCGTTTGCATAGTGCTGGATGGAAATCTATTTATCATAATGAAATTTTGGCAGAAGGTTTGGCACCTGATGACTTGAGTTCGACACTGAAACAGCGTTTGCGTTGGGCACAAGGAACTATCCAAGTACTGGTTAAAGAAAATCCATTGACGAAACCAGGACTGACATTTTGGCAACGGTTACAATATTTTAAAACGATGTATGGTTATTTTTCTGGTTTTGCAAGTTTGATTTTTATTTCTTGCCCAATTATCTATTTTTTTACAGGCATAATTCCCTTAAACACTTATGGTTATGATTTTGCTCTCCACTTTTTACCGGCTTTTATTATGAACCGTCTAACTTTACTTGCCGCTACTTGGGGTATTTCAGCAAGAGAGAATTGGCGATCTGAACAATATGCGATCGCGTTGTTTCCTCTATTTATTCAAGCTATATATAGTGTCATTTCCGGAAAAAAAATAAAATTCCAAGTTACGCCAAAGCAGCATCAACATGGAATATACATTTGGTTACTCTGGCCTCAAATAACTGCTTTTGTTCTCAATATTCTGGGTATATTATGGAGCCTTTACCTTTTTCTCATTGGTCAACTAGATTCCCCTTGGATTCGCCTAATGAATACAGGTTGGGCTATTTATAACTTATCACTTCTTTGGGCTATCATCCGTGCATCTTTCTGGCAACCTCAGTAGAATAATATAGGAATACAAATAGTATAATTCCAGCGATCACCAGAGATCAATTTAAAGAACACTAAACCTATGAGCCTTATTGTCAAAATTCTTCAACCATCTGGCATTTTAGATAGTATTCGAGGAAATGAATTACGTCGTGAAATCAACGAAGCTATAAACGACAACAGAACTGATATTGTATTGATCGACCTTAAAGATGTAAAATTTATTGATAGTTCTGGTCTCGGGACTTTAGTATCAGCAATGAAAATTGTACGCGCTGCTGGCAGTCAGTTCTTTTTATGCTCAATTGATGGTCAAGTCAAAATGTTATTTGAACTGACAAAGATGGATAGAGTTTTTGAAAAGTTTGCTGATCAAGATGATTTTAATCGTCAAATAGTTGCAATCCATCACTAGTAGATCTCCCAACTGTGATCGCCAAATAAATCCTTGCTGTTGCTATTCGCAATTCACCAAAAATTGCCTTATGCTTTCATTAATTTTTGATAATGCTTGTTGGGCCTGTTCAGGCGAGAAAGTTTTAAATTTTTTAATAATTTCTGGCTTAACTCCTGCTCCCTTTGCAAGAATTATCAAAGCTTCTTGACTCAAATTTTGAGAATTCATTGAAAGTCTGTTAATTATCAAGCTAAGGTGGAACACGGTTAAAATCAATTCACTTCATGTACTGATACTCTAGAAATTCCTTAATGATGTGGTGAATTTCAACATTAGTAAATTACTCTGAGCTAAGTGAATACATGTATTAAGTAGTAAGCTAACCATTTATGATGATCGGAATTCTCTCTCCTGAGTTAGATATAGAATTAAATCTGATTGTTAGCAATGATACTTTCACGTTTTTTATTCTAAAGCGAGCAAGATGCTTGCTTTAGAATAAATGAAATGTTCACCACAAGACCCACCCACAAGATCAACAAATCCCCCTTGTCCTCCTTGTCTCCCTTGTCCTCCTTGTCTCCCTTGTCCTCCTTGTCTCCCTTGTCCTCCTTGCCCCCCTTGTCCCCCTTTACGGGATTGTGTTGCAAAAGTTTTGTTCAATTTTAGCTATAATAGCAATTAGTTATTAAACGATTTTAGGACCGACGATTGAATTTCCCTATGTCATCAATGAAGCCATCCAAGGCTGATCCAGCCATTCTTGTGGCTGTCGCTGACTATTTTAAGGTGCTATCAGAAGTGAGTCGGCTACAAATCCTGACCTGTCTTAAGCCAGGTCCGATGAATGTGATGGATATTGCCAAGGCAACTGGCTTAGGACAGGCAAATTTGTCTAAGCATCTCAAAGTTTTAACTCAGGCAGGGGTATTGTCTCGTCAATCTAAAGGCACTAGTGCTTATTATGAAATTGCAAACCCGATGATTTTTGAGCTTTGTGAGTTGGCTTGCGATCGCGTGATTGAAAACATGCTACAGCAGACTGAAAGCTTGAAAGCTCTCCGGAACACAACAGCAGTTTTTTAGCTCCCTGTTGTTCAATACTGATTTCATACATAACGTTGACACTCATTTCATTTAGACTGTCTTTTTAGTGAAGATTTTATAACTAATTAGTTATTGTGTTAACAAATATATTAGCTAGAATGCAAAAGCGTATATCCTAGCTACCAAATTGCTCTTTTTGTTATACACAGCATAGAGAAGTCAGGGCATCAGAAAGCTAGGTGATAAACCCATTCTCCAGGCAATTGCCAGGCTAAGCGTTGCAGTGTAGAGCAAGGTCTAATTTTTTTTCTGGAGCTTAATGTCGGGTACACTGAGCAAACCATGTCCATCCCAGAACTGATGGCATTTACCCAGATCTAGGAAGCGATCATGCTCCAGTAGTCAATCAAAGGTCTAATGATATGAGTGTAGATGAAATTCTGAAACGATATTTTGCTGGAGAACGAAGCTTTCAGCGAGTCAATCTGCAAGAAGCAGAGCTAACAAATGCAAACCTCCAAGACGCAGATTTTAGCTATGCTGATTTACGACAAACACGATTAGGTAAGACTAATTTCAGCCAAGCTTACCTACGGGAAGCAGATTTGAGTGAAGCCATTCTTTGGGGAACAGATTTGAGCAAAGCAGACTTGTATCGTGCTACCCTTCGTGAAGCTGACTTGACCGGTGCAAAGTTAATTCACTCTCACTTAGACGAAGCCAACTTAATAAAAGCTAGTTTATCTGGTGCTAATTTGAAAGGAGCAAAGCTCTCTCGCTCTCTTCTATTGCAAGCAGACCTACGTCCAAGTTCCGAGCATCGCACAGACTTAGGGTATGCCGTTTTATGTGGAGCAAACTTGAGCTATGCAGACCTAAGAGGCGCTTCCTTACATCATGCTAACTTAGACCGAGCAAAGTTGTGCAGAGCAAACCTCAGTCGAATAGTACCTTGGGAAGATCTAGCAACCGATCTGAGTGAAGCTAGTTTGCAAGATGCCGACCTAAGCTATGCCGATTTGAGCGGTGCTATTCTACGCAAAGCGAATCTGCAAGGTGCAGACTTAACAGGAACTATTCTTACAGACGCTGACCTACAGGGAGCCACCATGCCCGATGGGACAGTCCATGATTAGTTAGGAGTTAGGAATAGGGCATGGGGCATAGGATGTCCCCCTTGTCCCCCTTGTCCCCCTTGTCCCTAACTCCTCACTCCTCACTCCCGATCCTAGCCGCCACTCACAGGGGGAATTAACACGACTTCATCACCATCCTGCAGAATGGTATCTGGCTCTACAAACTGCAAATTAACCCCAAAGCGAGTGACATCACGCCATTTAGTGAGTTCGGGATGTTCGGTGAGCAGGCGATCGCATACAGCCGCAACTGGTGTATTCGGGGGAAATTCCAGCACCAGTTCTGGGACACCATAAGCCTCTTGATAAGCAGCAAATAACTTTATGTTGATAGCAATAGCAGACATATACAGTCAAAGATGTAGTATTGTATTTCCAAATACTTGATAAAGATAAAAATTCACCAATGGACTTGATCTCCATAGAGAGAATTTCCGGACTGTTGTCCTCTTTAGTGGTCAAAAAGCACTATAGCCGATACCAATTTTATCATAATAATTCTTGTAAAAATCTTTTATAATAAATAATTAAACTAATAAATTATCTAATGTGGCAGTCCTCTTTGATCGATAAAAAATATTTGTAACTCATAAATACAAGTGTTTCTTGTTTAGATAATTTACCGACGAAGAAATGGTTCCCTGGCTTCTATGATTTATTGTCTTAACCCAAAATGTACAAATCCAACCGATCCAATGAATATTAATGGAAGGATTTGTCGAAACTGTGGAACAAATTTATTGGTAAAAAATCGCTATAAAGTTGTTAAAATTTTAGGCAGAGGAGGTTTTGCCAAAACTTTTGAATTGTTAGATGATAAAGAAATAAAAAAAGTCATTAAGGTTTTGGATTTTTCTCGATTGGTTAATGAAAAATCAAAAGATATTGTCATTAACTTATTTCGTCGAGAAGCAGATGTTTTGAGCAAATTAAATCATCCAGGAATTCCTAAGGTAGAGCCTGATGGTTACTTTACAATTGAGTATAAAAATTGTACAGAACCATTGCATTGCCTCATCATGGAAAAAATTGATGGTTTAAATTTACAACAATGGCTAAGCAATCAGAACTATAAAAATATTACATTAGGACAAGTTTTTAATTGGTTAAAACAATTAGTAGAAATCTTAGAGCAAGTCCATCAAAAAAATTATTTCCATCGGGATATTAAGCCAGCTAATATCATGCTTAGACCAGATGGTCAATTAGTATTAATTGATTTTGGAGCAGTGAAGGATTTAGCAGAGACCTTCCTACAACAGGAAGATACTCTGGCAGAGGGGACGCTCATTGGTTCTCGAGGTTATGCACCACCAGAACAAATGAAGGGTCAACCAAGGCTACAATCTGATTTTTTTGCTCTGGGACGAACTTTTGTTCACTTACTAACTGGTATACATCCAGTAGACTTAGAAGACCCAACCACGGGTAAGTTGATCTGGCGAGATAAAGTGCCACAGATAGTCATACAACCGTTTGATTTTATATCTTTAATAAGATGGCAAAACTTCTGTAACTTACTCGATAATATGATGGAGGAATCTTTCCAAAAGAGACCCCAGAACACACAGATTATTTTGCAACGCCTCAATCAAAAATTTTTTATTCCTCGTCGTGTAGGTTTAGCGGCTAGTCTAGTTCTGTTATGTTTCTTTGGAGTTGCTACTAGTTACTGGTATTTCACTGGAATTAATGGATGTACCAAAATTTGGTTCAGAAGTTTTCCCAAAAGAGACAATATGAGTTGTGGTGAAGAAATAATGCTGTTACCCACAATACCAGAGAAGCAAAAAGGTGTCGATGCTTTTGCCGCAGGTGATTACCATTTAGCTACTAATTTCTTCGAAAAAGCATGGCAGAAACAGCATGATCCTGAGACTTTGATTTATCTTAATAATGCTCGTCTCAATGAACAGAATGCTGAAGCTTACACGATTGCAGTTATTATTCCTATGGGAGATAATAATGATAGTATTAACTCAAGTAGAGACTTGTTACAAGGTGTAGCACAAGCACAAGATGAGTTTAATCAGAATTTTAAAAATAAAAACATAGGGTTAAAGATTTTAATAGCCCGTGATCAAAATCAGCCAGACGAAGCTAACAAGATTGCTCAATCTCTAAGCGAAGAAAGTAATATCCTAGCTGTTGTAGGTCATTTTAGGAGTGATACAACCCTAGCAGCTATAGAAGCTTATGAACAGCATAACTTGTTACTCATTTCTCCCACTGCTACATCAGAAGACCTCTCCAATATTTGTAAGCAAGATCATCCCTATTGCTTTTTTCGTACTGTTGACAGCGATCGCGTAACCGCCCAAACTTTAGCTCAGTACTTAAAAAAAGTTGATAAATTAAGAGCTGCAGTATTTTACAATCCCGATAGCAATTACAGTAAATCTCTGCAACAAGAGATGAAAACTAAATTATCTGAATTAGGAGGAAAAGTTGTAGCAGAGACTTCTTTTTCAGAAAATTTAAACGACACTATGAAGCTAGTCAAGAAAAATAAAGCAAATGTGATTGTCTTATTTCCTACTACTGATGGTCTCACCTCAGATGCAGCGGAACAGGTGATTGTATCGGCTAAACAGTTTAAATATTTAATAGTCGGTGGAGATAGTCTTGAAACTCCCAAAATGCTAAGAAACCTAGCTGGAAACGAAGCAGGATCAGTGATGGCGATACCTTGGAGTCAAAAAAGTACTCTCAATCAAAAATTCTTTTTACAAGCAGAAAAATTGTGGGGACAATCGCTTTATTGGCGCACAGCATTGGCATATGATGCGACTCGTACATTACTAGCAGCTTTAGAACAACTTCCCTCTCCCAATCGTCTAGATGTTCAGCAAGCAATGGCTTCTAAGCATTTTAAAGCTTATGGAGCTACAGGGAAAATCACTTTTGCCAAGAATGGCGATCGCCAAGAACCAATTGTTCAGTTAGTCAAAGTTGTACAAAATCCTCGCACAGGAGATATCGAATTTATTCATCAATAGGTTCTTTATCCGTAATCTGAAGTTTGGGTTTGTGAAGCTCAACATTGTTTAAGAAATCTGCTCCAATCGCTGAAAATCTTGTTGCACTTCAAACAAGAGAGTTTTATTATTAGGGTCTGTTTTTAGAGCTTTGTTCAGATAAATTTTGGCTTTCAAGATCTGCTTTTGTGCGATCAATGCCCGACCCCAGATTTGATAGATAAGAGCCTGCCATTGACGTACTTCTGAGTCTTCTGGTAGCCGCTGTGCGAGGGCTTCTACAAGTGCGATCGCTTGGGGAACACGTTTTTCTTTCAAAAACTGCTGCAACTGATCATAAGTTTTCCACTTGAGTTGCTGCTCTATTTCCAACAAACTAGGTGGCTGTTGTGTTGGCTGAACTGGCGGTTTCTCATATCCTGATGACGCTGACTGAGTTGACTGTTGAGCTATTTCTTCTGGTGGTATCACCTGCAATAGCATCTTGTACGCCTCAGTCACCGCAATAAACTTGTCTTTAGCTTTGTGGTCACCTGGGTTAATGTCGGGATGATATTGCTGTGCCAACCGACGATAAGAAGCTTTGATGTCAGCAAAAGCGGCTCCCGACCTTAAACCTAATAAACGGTAGCAATCTCCAAGATCCATCTTGATCTGTCAGAAGAGCGAATATCAGCTATCAGCTTACCTCAGAGTGGTACTCGAAGGGAGTCTACAGATGATAGCTGGAAGTTCCATCATAAGAACTAAATCTTGAAATGAAAGTTCACGCTTTACAGTTTTGAAGGAAATAGGAAGTGGGGAACTCGGGGCTCCCACTCCCTCCTTTAAGGTCTTTCTTCAATCACACGGTCAATCAAACCGTATTCCTTAGCTTCTTCAGCAGATAAGAAAAAGTCACGATCCATGTCTTTTTCAATCTTTGACAAAGGCTGACCTGTGTTTTGAGCGTAAATGTTATTAAGTTGGTGACGAATCCGGAGAATTTCTCGAGCCTCGATTTCAATGTCGGTTGCTTGTCCACGGGTACCACCAGAAGGTTGGTGAATCATAATCCGTGAGTGTGGTAATGCTAGCCGTTTGCCTTTGGTACCCGCTGCTAGCAGGAATGATCCCATCGAAGCTGCTAAACCGACACAAATCGTCACTACATCAGACTTAATGTGTTGCATAGTGTCGTAAATTGCCAAGCCAGAGGTGACCATACCACCAGGCGAATTGATGTATAGAGAAATATCCTTTCCTGGATCTTCCGAATCCAGATATAGCATCACGGCAATAATTTGGTTAGCAATCTCATCATCAATATCTCTACCCAGGAAAATCACGCGTTCCCGGTAAAGGCGGTTATAGATATCAATCCATTGTGTATATTGATCCCCAGGCATGCGGTAGGGGACTTTAGGAACGCCTATAGGCATCTTTGCTGCTCCGATTGTAAATATATAGTGGTGGCAAGAGAGTTAGTACTGGGGAGTTTTTATTCCTCACTCCTCATGCCTAACTCCTAACTTTTATTAAATGACTCCTGCAGGCAAGGGAGGATTGGCGAGTTCTTCTTTTTCAAAAACTCGGTCAATCAAACCATACTCCTTAGCTTGGTGAGGGGTCATATAGAAGATACGGTCCAAATCCTTCTCAATTTTTTCTTTGGGCTGACCTGTGTTCTTAGAGAGGATATCTAGTGTTGTTGCTTTATTCGCCAAAACCTCTTTAGCACGAATTTGAATGTCTGTTGCTTGACCTTGAGCGTAGCTCTTTGGTTGGTGCAAGATTATGGAAGCATTTGGCAAACTGGCACGACAACCTTTTGTCCCTGCACTTAGGAGCATCGCTGCCATACCCATCGCTGAACCAATACAGATAGTGTGGATAGGGGGCTTGATGTATTTTATTGTGTCATATATGGCAAAGGCTTCAGTTTCAAAGCCGATAGGGTCACCACTATAACCGGAAGTACCAGTGGAGTTAATGTATATTTTAATAGGCTTTTCCGGGTCATCAGACTGCAAATACAATAGTTCGGCAACGATCAGTTCCGTAACAGCAGGCACCAGTGGCATCCCAAGATAAACGATTCGTTCCTTCAGCAATAGGGAAGGCAAATCTGGGGGTGGGGTGCGATAAAAGTTATCGCCATAGTAAGGGGCTTGAACAGCCTTGATGGGAGAAATGTCCATAGCAACTGTTGCCTAAAATAATGCCGTTAACTCTAATACATCCTAGCGCGACGCTAGCACTCTTGCAGGTGTGGATTTCTCACTTTTTCTTGAGGAAGCTTTACATCTGTCATGAATTGATTACTAAGTTATTGTGAATATTGTGAATATTATTAATGTATGTTTACTCAACTACCTTTAATATGCTGTCGGCTATAGTATCGGGAAGAATAGTAGTTTAGTTAAATAACTTTTGCGTAGTGCCCAGCAACTGCTTTGAAGTTGTTTATAAATAAATATATCCTGGACAGGGAACTTGGGTTATGAAGGTTAGCTTGCTGCCGACTCTAAACGATGAGAACTTGGATGCCAATCAATCGAACAGTCAACGTCAGTTGGCAATTTCTATTTCTGCGATCGCAGAAGAGATGGATCGTAATGTCCCCCTGAATTTATGCTTAATTCTTGATCATAGTGGTTCCATGAGTGGGCGACCACTAGAAACTGTTAAAAAAGCGGCAACCCGCATTGTTGACAGCCTTAATCCTGGGGATCGCCTCAGTGTTGTTGTTTTTGATCACCGTGCTAAAGTTCTAGTACCCAATCAAACTATAGACAATCCAGAGCGAATTAAACAGCAAATTAATCGCCTTTCTGCTGATGGTGGCACTGCTATTGATGAAGGTTTGCGTTTAGGAATTGAGGAATTAGCAAAGGGAAAAAAAGAGACTATTTCTCAAGCCTTTTTATTAACAGATGGAGAAAATGAACACGGAGACAACAATCGTTGTTTAAAGTTTGCTCAACTGGCAACTAACTATAATTTAACTTTGAGCACTTTAGGTTTTGGTGACAATTGGAATCAAGATGTCTTAGAAACAATTGCAGATGCTGGTGGTGGAACACTCTCTTATATTCAACAGCCAGATCAAGCAGTAGATATATTTAGTCGCCTTTTCAGTCGCGTACAAACAGTAGGTTTGACAAACGCTTATTTGCTGTTTTCCTTAATGCCAAATGTGCGGCTGGCAGAACTAAAACCAATTGCTCAAGTTGCCCCAGACACAATTGAATTGCCTGTACAACCAGAAGCTGATGGACGATTGGCAGTGCGTTTGGGAGATTTGATGAAGGATGTAGAGAGGGTAGTTTTAGCAAACCTCTATATAGGACATTTACCATTAGGTAGACAGACTCTTGCCCAATTACAAGTTCGTTATGATGATCCCAGCCAAAATCATCAAGGTTTACTTTCAAAAAATATATTAGTTGAAGCGAATGTGGTTGGAGTCTACCAACCCTCCAGTGATCCTCAAGTACAGCAACATATATTAGCATTAGCAAAATATCGGCAAACCCAGTTAGCAGAGGCAAAATTGCAGCAGGGTGATCGTGCTGGTGCAGCAACGATGCTGCAGACAGCGGCAAAAACGGCTCTTCAGATGGGAGACACAAGCGCAGCAACAGTACTACAGACATCAGCCACACGCTTGCAAGCAGGAGAAGAACTATCAGAGAGCGATCGCAAGAAAACTAGAATTGTTTCTAAAACTGTGCTCCAGGATTCATAACCAAAAAAATCGGTGCAGTTACTTGCACCGATTTTTCAGCTGAATTCTAATAAAAAATGCCGTCATCCTCATTTATGCTAATGCTGAAGCTTGCGGTTTAGCAAAAATCATCCGTCCTGCACTGGTTTGCAAGGCACTTGTGACGACCACGCGCAATTCGCCGCCTACATAATGACTACCTTCTTCAACGACAACCATGGTACCATCATCAAGGTAGCCAATTCCTTGACTTGGTTCTTTGCCTTCCTTGAGAATCTTCAAGTCAATGTTGTCACCAGGCAGGTAGTTGGGACGAACTGCATTCACCAGATCGTTGACATTCAAAACTGGCACCTTCTGAACGCTGGCAACCTTACACAAATTGTAGTCATTCGTGAGCAGCGTCGCATTAATTTCTTGAGCAAACCGCACTAACTTAGCATCCACCGTGGCCATGTCATCATAATCAATTGAGTTGATTAGGATACGATCAGGGTAAGCGGCTTTGATGCGGTTAAGAATTTCAAGACCTCGTCTTCCCCGCACTCGCTTTTGGTCTTTGCTAGCATCAGCAACTTGTTGCAATTCTTGCAAAACAAACTGAGGTACAATGATTTGTCCCTCCAGAAACCCTGTTTCTAACAGTGTTTCGATCCGACCATCGATAATGCAACTCGTGTCTAATATCTTGGTACTAGCAGGTTTGAGTGTTCCCTCCACTACCATCGTTTCCACGGTGTTAGGATTAAGCAGCCGTAATAAACCCCGTCCGTGAGCATCTGCTAAATTCATACCAGTATAGGACAGGATAATACTACCCACAACTGCTACTAAGGGCTTAATAAAGCTAAAATCTGCTGGAATTGGTAGTAAGAATAAGGGAGCAAGCATCAAGTTTGCTATTAATAACCCAATCACCAAACCGATAGCACGTGTCAATATAACTTCGAGTGGCAATTCTCTGACTTGTGCTTCAAGGCGGCGATAAGTTGTTTGGAAACTCAGACCCATTGCACCACCAATTATGGCAGCAAAAGCTGCCACAACAAAGCGCAATGCGTCTACATTCGACACACGGTCTAGTGTCCCATGTGGTAGCAGTTCAGTGCTATAGAACCCTATGCCTGCTGCTGCCAGGACGAATGAAAAAATGATAATGGCATCAAGCATGATTTGACTGTTTTCCTGCAATTGAGTGAATTGAGAGAGGGAATAATTTTTTACCTCATCGGTAGTATGTATTTAGAAATAATTACGGTCATACTAAAAAAATAATATGACAACATCTGCAATCATTATAACCAAAGAGTTTTATGCTTTAAGGTTTTAATTCTTTGAGTTGTAAAGCATAAAAGAATGTACATAGAATACTAAATTTTCATCGTTTGTAATTCTTAGAATCATAATTTAATTTTTTTGCACAAAATGAGTCACGAACTACCTGTTAACGCTGCTTATATACATATTCCCTTTTGCAGACGAAGATGCTTTTACTGTGATTTTCCTGTGTCTGTTGTGGGAGAACGCTTACGGGGTGAAACATCTGGCACAATTGCACAATATGTTGAAGTTCTGTGTCAAGAAATTGACATAATGCCAGTGTTTCATCAACCTTTGATAACAATCTTCTTTGGAGGTGGTACGCCCTCCCTGCTTGCCCCAGAACAGTTGCAACATATATTAGTCAAACTTGACAGCCGATTTGGCATATCTTCCGGAGCAGAAATCTCTCTAGAAATGGACCCAGGTACATTTGATCTAGAACATCTTCAAGCCTACCGCCATGCAGGTATTAATCGCGTCAGTTTGGGCGTACAGGCATTTCAAGAAGACCTATTGCAAGTTTGCGGGCGATCGCATTCAGTCGATGATATCTTCGAAGCTGTAGACGTAATTCATCAAGTAGATATTCCTGAATTCAGCATAGACCTAATCTCAGGATTACCACATCAAACCTTAGATAGGTGGAGAGAATCTTTAGAAAAAGCAATTGCCATAGCACCCACTCACATCTCCATATACGATCTCACCATCGAACCAGGGACTGCCTTTGGTCGTTATTATAAGCCAGGAGATCAACCATTGCCTACTGATGAAGCCACAGCCAAAATGTATCAGATGGCACAGCAAATATTAACAACTGCTAACTACCAGCATTATGAAATTTCTAACTACGCCAAACCAGGGCATCAGTGTCGGCACAATCGAGTTTATTGGGAAAATCGACCTTATTATGGCTTTGGCATGGGTGCAGCAAGTTATATCGCAGGCAAACGCTTTACTCGTCCACGTAAAACAAAAGAGTACTATCAGTGGGTGAAAGACGGAGGCATCATTGACACTCAACCAACACCTCCAGATGAAGTTTTGCTAGACACCTTAATGTTAGGCTTACGCTTAGCAGAGGGTGTGAGTTTAGCAGAGTTAACAGAAAACTTTGGACAACAAAAAGTGGAGACAATTCACAAATGCTGTCAACCTTACTACGAGAAAGGTTGGGCAGAAATTGTACAAGGGCGGTTGAGATTGACCGATCCCCAAGGTTTTTTGTTTTCTAATGTGGTGTTAGCAGGGTTATTTAAAGAATTGGGGGAATGACCACGAACCTAGTCTTGGCGGTTCCTTTCCATCAAACCTCCTCCAACCCTGTGGCAAAATTTATTAAAGTCTTTCCACCTTATTTTTCCCAGCATGATCGCAACAATGACAAATCTCCCAAGTCTTTATGACCCCTTCTCAACTGAAGCCAAATGGCAAAAATTCTGGGAAGAAAACCAACTTTATAAAGCCGACCCTAATAAAGGCGGTGAATCCTATTGCATTGTGATTCCCCCACCAAATGTAACCGGTAACTTGCATACAGGGCATGCTTTTGAAAGTGCTTTGATTGATGCTCTTGTACGCTACCACCGAATGAAAGGGTACAATACCCTGTGGTTACCCGGAACAGACCATGCCAGTATTGGTGTACACACAATGCTGGAAAAGCAACTCAAAGCAGAGGGCAAAACTCGGCATGAATTGGGACGTGAGAAGTTTTTAGAACGTACTTGGCAGTGGAAAGCAGAATCTGGGGGGACTATTGTTAATCAGCTACGACGCTTGGGCGTTTCGGTTGATTGGTCACGAGAACGGTTTACTCTAGATGAAGGTTTATCCAAAGCAGTTTTAGAAGCCTTTGTTCGTCTCTATGAGGAAGGGTTGATTTATCGTGGTGAGTATCTGGTGAATTGGTGTCCAGCGACTCAGTCTGCTGTGTCTGATGTAGAGGTGGAAAATCAGACGGTCAATGGTCATCTTTGGCACTTCCGCTATCCTCTTACAGATGGTTCTGGTTATGTAGAGGTGGCAACAACGCGTCCAGAAACTATGCTGGGTGATACTGCAGTAGCGGTGAATCCTAATGATGAGCGCTATAAGCACCTAATTGGGAAAACTGTCACTTTGCCAATTATGCATCGGGAAATTCCTATTATTGGCGATGAGTTGGTTGACCCTACTTTTGGAACGGGTTGCGTGAAGGTGACTCCCGCCCATGATCCCAATGATTTTGAAATGGGTAAGCGTCACAATTTGCCGTTTATTAATATTCTGAATAAGAACGGCACTTTGAATGAAAATGCTGGTTCTTTTCAAGGACAAGACCGCTTTGTTGCTCGCAAGAATGTCGTTTCTCGCTTAGAGGCTGATGGGTTTCTCGTTAAGGTTGAGGATTATCAGCATTCTGTACCTTATAGCGATCGCGGTAAAGTCCCCATTGAACCTTTACTCTCAACTCAGTGGTTTGTTAAAATTCGCCCACTGGCTGATAAAGCACTAGAATTTCTAGACCAGAAAAACTCTCCCAATTTTGTCCCTCAACGTTGGACTAAGGTCTATCGTGACTGGTTGGTGAAAATTAAAGATTGGTGTATTTCTCGTCAGTTGTGGTGGGGACACCAAATTCCTGCTTGGTATGCGGTTAGTGAAACTGGGGGAGAAATTACTGATCAGACACCATTTGTGGTGGCGAAGTCAGATACTGAAGCCCTGGAGAAAGCAAAATCACAATTTGGCGAAGATGTCAAGATAGAACGAGATCCAGATGTATTGGATACTTGGTTCTCTTCTGGATTATGGCCGTTTTCAACTCTGGGATGGCCAGAACAAACTCAAGACCTTGCTACGTATTACCCCACAAGTACTTTAGTGACTGGGTTTGACATTATCTTTTTCTGGGTTGCCAGAATGACTATGCTGGCTGGGCACTTTACAGGTCAAATGCCTTTTGAAACAGTTTATATCCATGGTCTAGTGCTGGATGAAAATGGCAAGAAGCAGTCGAAGAGTGCTGGAACTGGGATTGACCCACTGGTTTTGATTGATAAATATGGTACGGATGCTTTGCGCTACACCTTGGTTAAAGAAGTGGCTGGGGCAGGTCAAGATATCCGTCTAGACTATAATCGCAAGACTGATGAATCTTCGTCGGTGGAAGCTTCCCGCAATTTTGCTAATAAGTTGTGGAATGCTGCTCGGTTTGTGATGATGAATTTGGATGGTCTAACTCCAGAACAACTAGGTAAACCACTCGCTACAGAATTAAGCGATCGCTGGATTCTCTCGCGTTACCATCAAGTTATCCAACAAACTCATGCCTATATCGAAAACTATGGTCTAGGAGAAGCGGCTAAGGGAATATACGAGTTTATTTGGGGCGATTTTTGTGACTGGTATATTGAACTGGTTAAATCCAGGCTACAAAAAGATCAAAATGCAGCATCCCGACGGGTAGCACAACAAACTCTTGCCTATGTGCTGGAAGGGATTTTGAAACTACTTCATCCGTTTATGCCTCACATTACGGAGGAAATTTGGCATACTCTCACTCAACAACCAGCAAACTCTAAGCAGAGTATATCCTTACAAGAATATCCCAAGAGCGAAACTCACCTTATTGATCCTAATCTTGAAGAACAGTTTGATCTGCTCATCGAAACAATTCGCACCATTCGCAATCTTAGACAAGAAGCGGATGTTAAGCCTAGTGTGAAAGTGACAATAAATTTGCAAAGCGAAAGCGAAAAAGAACGGCAGATTATCACAAATGGGCAATCTTACATTAAAGATTTGGCAAAGGTTGAGACTTTAACGATCACAGGCGAGCAAAAGCAACTGACGGTTGTCACTCCGAAAAAACGGGTTGATTGGACGCAAATACTAGCGCTGATCGGAATTGTTTTCTTGTTGCGGATAGGTTTTGCTGCAGCCTTTGCTGTTGAAGAGCTTCCTTTAATCGGCACCTTCTTTGAAGTTGTGGGTTTTGGATATTCAACATGGTTTTTAAGCAAAAACTTTCTGAGTGCTCAAGCGAGACAAAAGTTTTGGGAACAGTTGTTTAAACCACCTGTTGACAACAATTCGGCGCAAGAACTGGAGACAGAGCAAGAAAAGGCGATCGCGAGTGTTGTCGGTACAATACAAGTTCTACTTCCGTTGGAGGGCGTGGTCGATATCAAAGCATTTAATGCCAAAATTCAGAAACGCCTGAGCAAAATAGAGGCAGAGATTAATTCCCTCACAGCTAGGTTAAATAAGTCTAATTTTGTGGAACAAGCTCCGGCTCAAGTTGTACAAGGTGTACGCGATTCTCTAGCAGAAGCTGAGAAACAAGCGGAAATCTTACGCGATCGCTTGCGTAGGTTAACATAAATAGCAACGTGCATTTTTATGCTTGCAACTTGTCATGCTATATCTAGCCCAAGTCCACAAAAACGAATTTTTAGACCAGCACCAGCTACAGTTATTAGCACGTCAGGAAGCTGAAAATGTTTGGACAACAATTCCAGAAGAAGCTTTTATTCTGCTGGGAAAGGGCAATTCTCTAGCTGAGAAATTGCTGGTTTTGGTAGAGCTTTCCACCACTGGCGACATCGAGAAAATTGAAGAAGCGACGAACTGGGTGCTAAATCTGGTGCAAACCTACCTGAGTACTGGTATTACTCCAGAATTCCTGCAACAGGAAGCAGAACGAGCAGAACAGTGGCGACAAAGCCTCACCTTGCAAAACCAAGACCTAGCACGTCGTTCCTTAGAACTAGAAGCACGTCGGGAACAAATTCAAGCTCTAGAAGAAACTCTTAAACGAGAGAAAAACGGCCTTTCCAAAGATGAAAGCGGACCGTCAGTTAACAGTTAACAGTTAACAGTTATCAGTTATCAATTAATTATTCACTGATAACTGATAACAGACCAAGGCGATTACCAACCAGAGCAAAAAGCAATATCGAGTGAGTTGCAACGCTTGAGAAATAGATGTTGGCGTGATCGCAATCCTCGGTTCTCCCAACAGTGGCTTATGTTTAGCTACCCCACGGTACCAGTTTGTGCCGCCCATCTGCACGCCCAAAATAGCAGCATAGGCGCACTCACTCCAACCAGAGTTGGGACTTGGGTCAGTGACTGCGTCTTTTCGACAAGTTTGCCAAACATGCATTGGTTTACCCGAAACAAGTGCTAGAGTTAACACTGTTAAGCGACACGGTATCCAGGTTAAACAATCTTCTAACCTTGCACTAAACCATCCCAAGTAAGTGTAAGGTGCTTCTCGATAGCCCACCATTGAATCAAGGGTACTACTGGCTTTATATGCTAAAGCTAAGGGAACCGGACCTATAACTGGGATAAATGCCCCTACAATGGCATAGAAAAGTGGAGCCATGACTCCATCGGTGGCATTTTCTGTGACAGTTTCTAAGATAGCTCGCAAAATTTCGGGTTCTGTTAGGTTCTCTGTATCTCTACCAACATAATTTCTTAACACTAAACGAGCATCTGTTAACCGTCCTTCTATCAAAGGTTGCAAAACTGTTTCGGCGGCTAGTCTCAAACTTTTCAGAGCAAAACAACTAGCTAAAAGAATAATCTCCAAGCCTATTTCCAACAGTGGATGCACTCTTTTAAGACTTTGTATTGCTAACCAGCTAAAAAGCCCACTGCCAATGATCAGGATCAGCGAGATGACAACTCCAGCTATTCTTTGTGTTAAAGAGTTCTGACAGTATTTCAACACAAATTTGGTCAACAGAGAAATAACCCACCCCATAACTTGCACAGGATGAAGCCAACCCCACGGATCGCCTATCAAATAGTCTAAAGTTGCAGCAAGGATCAAGACAATAGGCATCATTTTGTCATTCATCCTTTGTCTTTTGTAACCAACGACCAATGATTAAACAATAAAACTAGCTTCTTCTCCAAGGGAAGCTTGCCAACTACGAGCATCGTAATAAAGATCTGCCAGAGTAATACTATATAAAGCGTCTTTGAGTTTTTGATGTAGCCTCTGCCAAAGGCTAAAAGTTACCCAATCTTCAGCTTGTGCAGGTGTTGTTTGGTGATGAGGTAAAGGATCAATAGTTTCACCAACTGCATCTAAAATTTCTCCTAAGGATATTTTTACAGGCTCTCGTGCTAATTGGTAGCCACCAATGCTGCCACGAATTGATTTGACTAAACCAGCACGACGCATTTCTATTAGTAGTTTTTCTAGGTAAGGAGCAGGAATTTCTTGGCGAGAAGCAATCACTCTAGTCGCTACAGGACCATACCCTGGTTGTAAGCTCAAATCTAGTAACGCCTTAACACTGTAGTGTCCTTTGGTCGTTAATTTCATATTTGTCCTTTATCATTTGTGCTTGTCCATTGTCCTTTGTCATTTGTCTTTTCTAACTAATGACCAATAACTTATGACTAGGGACCGATTTTGCTTATCATCATCATGTACTAATTTTCAAACCCGATAAGTATACAATCTTTTGAGCGAATCGTTATAAAACTTAAATAAATTATAGATAGTATAACAGCTAGCTAAAGGCTGCAGCGTAAAATATGAAGTCTCTACTCCAAAAAATCTAGAGATTCAAACAACGATATTTGACGTGAGTATTTTATCTCAGGATGAATTTGAGGACTTTTATCCTGCTTCCTTTTACTTCAAGCCATATCTTTCATCCTTTCTTTGGTCAGTCAGAAACTATAGCTATCATCATTGCCAGTTGTCTTTCAAATAAAATGTGTCGGCAATATTGGTACCAAAGCAAAAATTCTGCTTGTGGATGTAATATACTTGGCGCTAGCCCAAATAAATATTAAAAGATTCTGCTCGTATTAGCTCAACCTCAGTTAAAATAAAATCGATTCAACAACTTCAATCATTCGTTTTCGATCTAAGTTGATGGCTAAACAGAAAAAAATTGAACCCCTAGTCGGTGAAGATCTGCTCAAGAAAGTTAAAGAGCTAGAGAACCTAAGCAAAGAAGAAAAAGCGAAACAGTGCGGCTACTATACCGTTACCAAAAATGGTATAGAGCGCGTTAACATGATGAAATTCTTAAATGCTCTAATTGATGCAGAGGGCATTCAGTTAGACAGTGCTCCCAGTGCAAATGGTCGTGGTGGACGTAGTGCTAGCTATAGAATTAGTGTGCAGTCAAACGGTAACCTGTTGATAGGGTCGGCTTATACAAAACAAATGAATCTCAAACCAGGAGATGAATTTGTCATTACTTTAGGCAAAAAACACATTCGCCTAAGGCAGGTGGATTCAGAAGACAGAGAAGAATCTGAAGTTATGGAAGCAACCGCCTAACCGTCAACAGTCAGCAGTCAACAGTCAACAGTCAGCAGTCAGCAGTCAAAAAGCTAATGACTAATGACTAATGACTAATGACTAATGACTAATGACTAATAGCTACATCCTTTTTTATCGAAATTGGTAAGAAATGACGAATTGCCTTGCGCGTTATTGCTACATCACAAGTCAAAGCAATTTGCTCTTTTTCTAGTAAACCCAAAACTTGATCGAGATTGTCTCGTGCTACAACTGGTAGTTGATGCAAATCTCTACCAGCCATACGGTCTAAAGCATCAGATAAAGGTTCATCTACATAAGCATAGAGAAGTTCAGTAGTACATATTTCTGTAAGTGTTTGATTGTATAAACTTTCCTGAACTTCAGGTGGAGAATTAGAGTAATCTTCCCAAAGAGAAAGGGTACGATTAATGTCTGGTAAAGAAATAATCCCAGTTAATTGCCCAGTTTCATCAATAACTAAAGCACTGTGACAGCGATCGCTTGTCATCTCCAATGCCGCATCCAAAATTTTCATAGTTGCTGACAGCTTTTTTGGGCAAGAGTTCATAGCATCTTCTACTAAAATTTGCTCCAAAAGATCTGCTCGATCATTTTTCAATGCAGAAAGACCGATTTGCTGAAGATTTGTGTTAGAGTTAGAAGTCGGCTTAATTAACTCCACAATCCAAACACTTAAACCTACAGCTGCCATCAAAGGCAAAACAATGCGATAGTCTCTTGTTAATTCGAACAGTAATAAAATTGCTGTTAACGGTGCTCTAACACTTGCTGCCAGCACTGCTGCCATTCCAACCATGGCGTAAGCTGGAGGAGCTGCCATAAAATCACTCATAGCTGGAATGGTACGCTCCAATATTTGGGCATAAGCTGCTCCTAAAGAAGCTCCCAAAAACATAGCTGGTGCAAATAAACCACCAACAAAACCGCTACCAGCACTAATTGCCGTCATGATCAACTTCACCACGAGCAATATAATCAATAGGTGTAGTGAAAACTCTACATCCTGAAGCATCGCTTCTATAGTTCCATAACCGATGCCCAAAATTTGTGGTAGTTGGAGAGCAACTACACCAACCATCAGACCACCAATAACGGGATGAATTGGCTTGTGTATACGTCCTAGCCATCGTAAATAAGGCACTTGCCCATCAAAACAGGCTTTCACAAAACAAATCAACTCACCATATACAAGAGAAACCAAACTTGCCCCCAAACCCAAGCCAAGATAAAGAGGCAATTCTAAAGGGCTGCGCACTTGGTAAACAGGTAAGTCGAAAGCAGGCTGTGCTCCCAGACCAATCTGAGCAACTAACGCCGCAACCACTGCAGCTAACAGCACCACACTAACGGCAGAAGTAGCAAAGGATGTGGCTCCCAGTACCACCTCTAAGGCAAAAAAGACACCTGCGATCGGTGCATTAAATCCAGCCGCCAAACCAGCAGCCGCTCCAGCACCCAAAAGCAACCGCTGTCGCTCTTGAGAAACTGGTACAACTTGCGATAACAATACCCCGAAATTTGCACCAACTTCTACACTTGGTCCCTCTGGACCCAGAGAAGCACCACTTCCCAAAGATACTGATGCTGCTAGCATTTTTGTGACTGGTCGTAGTGGCCGCTGAATCTCTCCTTTTTGGGAGGCTGCAATTAGAGATGAAAGTCCCGGACCAAAGTCTTGGGTGCGCCAGCGCATTAATCCAACGATCAATCCACCAAGCGTAGGAACACATGCTAAAGTCCAGGCACCCCAAACACCGATCACACCCATGAAATTTTCTAGCATTAAGTGGTGAATCAGCTGGATCAAATAGTGAAATGTGACAACACCCATACCAGTACTACCGCCTATGAGTACTGCCAAAAGCAACACTAAACTTTCTGGCGATGGTTGAACACGGTTCAGGAGATGAGTTAGACGAACAGAAGGGGTCGGAAAGCCAGCTTGTTCCGTCACCCTCCTCAATTCAGCTGGAGGTAGGAGAGTCATGGAGAGGAGCAAATCTAATAAAAAATTTAAATTTTTATGTCTTACATTTCATTGTGAGTGATCATTTAGCAACCAGACAAGTAGGAAATAGAAGATGTCATTGCTCTGCAAATTTATTTGATTTAAGAAGCTTTGGTAAAAAAACCACCAATATGCAAATTTTTTGTATGGACAATGCTTAAATGGTAGAGAATTGATGGTTAATGGTTATAGCTTGGGTTGTTACCGCAAGCTGATCTTTGAGCATAGCAGGGGGTCATCTTTACCAAAAATCTAGCTATACTCATGGTGCGGCCATTGAACTATTCTTATAGGATGTGAGGATAGGCGTTCTGCCATTCCTCCTGTTATGGGAACATAACAACTGTATTTGTGATTCATGGTTTATATTAGACCCTATTGGGTAATTTACGTGTGTGTTGAGTGAGAATTTAGTGTAGCTATTGTAACAGAGCGAGTAAATGGACTAGGCGGACGAGGTAGATGAATACGCACACCTTTGATAATCATTATGTTACTTGCCCAATTTGCCAAAAAAACACCAGGCCAAAGCCAGTGAAGACGTGCATTGGATTGTTTACCTGTCCGTATTGTCAGGAACGGCTAGTCGTATGTCAAAGCGGTCATTACGTCCGTGATCCTTTTACCTTAAAACAGATAATGATCTCATCGGCGCTACGTCGTCAAAGCCGACCTTTAGCTAGGATTATACGAGATTTTGTCATCTTTAAGCGTCCTGTAGTCGCCTTGGTTTTAGGAAGTGCAATTCTCTTGAGTTTAATCACTGTTACTGGAAGTGGTACCAACCACGATCTCAAAACTCTCCCAACAACAGAGAAGGTGAAAAAACCAGGAGAAAAATCTCTTTGAATAGGACTTAGAACTACGCCACTCTCCTCAAGTCGGGGAGTGGTGTAGTTCTCTATTCTCGGTTCTTCTTTAACAGGGGAAGGCTAGATCTTCTCTTTTGTCACTAGTGTTAATCCAGATGCTTGGTCAATGACTATTGCTGAATTGAGGTGGAGCTTTTTGAGTGCAGCTTCATCAAGCAGAAAATAGGATTGTTCTTGAGACTGCCAATGCTTTTGCAGTTCATCACTAGATGCAGGAATCACAATGCGATCGCTATAAAAATTTAAAGACGGACGTCGATAGGGAAAAGATGTGTAAATTTTTGTTGACTTTGGTGTTTCCCGTTGAATCATGGTAGCAACTGGCTTAACTGGAAAGGCTTCTCCTAATTCCCAGACCCAGTAGTTAGATTTCATAAGTAGCAACAGTGAAATATAAGTTCCCCATAAGAGAATTTTTAGAAATTGCTTGTCGCCTTGTCTGACCAAAATAACGGCTAAGGTCATGGTCACAGCGACTGCTGTAAATATGAGTTGCAAGTCTGGTTTGGGTAGTGTACCCCAACGAAAATAAATTATGCCAGCAGTTGCCACTACAGCCATGATTGATAAGGCGACCACCCAAGAGCGAGGAAAAGATGAAGGTGTCGTCGTAAAACTCTCGATTTCTGCAAGTTGAGCACCAAAAGCTAGAGCTAAGCTAGGGTAAATTGGGAAGACGTACCAAGGAAGCTTGGTTCCCATCAGGGAAATAGCAATGAGATAAACAATGCTCCACACCAGTACAAGTCTTGCCCAGTTTAAGTTGCGATTTTCCCAGGTTAAGCGTAAGCTTTGTGGCAAAAAAAGTAACCAAGGCCATGTGTACTTAAGAATTTCTAGTAGATAATACCAAGGAGGTTGAGAATGACTCTCAACAGGTGTCCATATACGGCTAAGAGATTGATCGACTACACCTGTTGAGGTGAAGCTTTGACCATAGTGCGACCACTGCATGTAATACCAAGCAGCCACAGGCGCACTGCCAATCAGAATTGCTAACCACATATGTCTATTTGTTAGCAATCTTGGTGTATCCCACAACAGAAAAACAAAGGCGATCGCACCTAACAATATGCCCAAAATACTTTTCGTTAGACAAATTAGCCCAAAACCTATACCTACTCCCAGGCAGTAACGCAAATCACGCCGTGATCGCAGCACACACAACATCATCACCGTAAAAAAGCAAACAGCTGCCCCATCTAACATTGCTAAGCGTCCATGACGCACCACTGGTAGCATTGTTAGATAAATTAAGGCACTGTAAATTGCCGCCCACCGCTGGCGAAATATTTCTCGTGCAATGCAATACAGCAAAGGTACTGAGGTAGCTGTTAACATTGCTCCTGGTAAGCGTGTTGTCCACTCATTCACACCACCTAAAGAGTAAGCCCATGCAATCAGCAAGTGCATCAACGGTGGTTTATTGTGATAAGGTTCACCCTCCAAAGTTGGGTATAGCCAATGCATTGAACCCACTGGAGCACGCCAAATTTCACGAGCCACCTGCGCCACGGTACCTTCATCCCAGTCTCTTAGCGGCAATACACCCAGATTTATAGTAAAAAGTAACGCTGCTGCTAAAAGCAACCCTACAATCCATACCCGATCAATTCGTTTGTCCACTACACAATACTGTTTTTCTCTCTGACCTCGAAGAAAGCTCTCTTCTTGCATATTCCGGAACGACCATTTTACTTGCTGCTCAGCTCTTTCTTAAGCATTAAAATTTTACAATTTACTCGTGAAGGCCATCCTTTGTCCTGTGTCACTATATTCCTAGCCCCCTTGTCCTCCTTCCCTTCTCTACTCCCCGCTCCCTAATTCAAGCCTAAAAAATAAAAATAACCCGTATTTCCCAATTTATGTCTTGACGTATGATCTCAATTTGACGAATGAATTCTCGAAAGTAAAATCGTCGTTCTGATTCTGACAAGTCTAACCAAAATTGTGGAATGGACACAGCTTGGGCAACAGAACGTAAATTCACTGGTGGAAGAGTTGCAAGCTTAGCTTGGAGAGTCGATATTTCTGTACGGAGTTTGTAAGCTCTTAATTTTGCTGTCTCTGGATCTAAAATCCCGCTTTCCTGCAGCGCGGGTAATTGTTCAAGTATCTGTTGCTGACGGGCGATCGCTTCACTAATATTACTCTTCACCACATCTAACTGTGGAAAATTCATTCCTGCAACGGCAATAGGTAGATCACGGCACACTGCTTCAATTGTTTTTTCTAGCACCCTTTGGTAAGGAAGAGCATGACACTTGGGGTCTTGGGTGCAGCTAATAGGACGTAAATAAAGATACTCTTTGTCTTTGTTGCGCATTGTGACACGAGTGACTGTCGTGTGTGACTGACATTCACTACAAACGACTAATCCTGCTAGAGAACGTGGAGCACTAGCAGTGCGAGTTGGTAGCCGACTGTTACGGCGCAAGAGTCGATCAACTTGGGCGGCTTCTTCCCTAGAAATTATAGGAGCATGCGTATCGGAAATAATTTCACCATTGTGATAGGCTGTGTCACCACGATACACTGGATTGGTTAGCCAACGGCGACCTGTGGTCACTGAAATTTTTTTGCCATATTTTTTTGCTAAGTAACGAACTGCTCCTCGCAAAGAACCATACAGGAGAAAGTGTTCAAAAAAATCTTTGACGACTGGAGAAGTACTACGGTCAACGCTATATTTGCTTTTACCCCGACGATAACCATAGGGAGCTTTGCCAGGTGGAGGTGCAGCTTCAAGACGGTTAAGTGCATGTCCTTTGCGAATGCGACGACTGTGTTGCTGGTGCTGAATTTCGTATAGCAGTTTTAGCAGGTCAGCACGGGGATTGCTACTGTCTTGAGAAGAGTTGTAAGCCTGCTCAATAGCTATTAGCGTTATCCCCATCTCTTGGAGTTCGCTAAGGCAATCACTCACTTCCTCTACAGTATCCCCTAGTTCTTCCAAACGGCGGATCAGAATATAGTTGGGTGGTTCAGCCTTGCAATCGTTTAATAGTTGTTGTAGTTGCAATCGCTTACCCAAATCTTGATAAATCCGCTCTACCTCCCATCCCCAGTTGGTCGTAGCAGGTGTTGTTTCTATCAACGGATCAGTATAAGTGTAGGCAAAGATTTTCATGAACTAGGTGGTAACGGTCGAGACACTTCTGAGGACGAACCATGGTGTTGAAAAAAGTCCCAGATCGCCTGACTTGCGTTAAAACCTAGCTGATTATTCACTTGCTTGAGTTGTGGATCTTGAGTAGTACCACCAGGCCAGAAATGTCCACCATCTACTACAGAGAGTTGTACTACTTCCGCACCACCCATACAACCGGAAAACATAGCTGTTTTTACTTTCAAGCCATCGCTTGAAGTCGCTTGCGCAAGCACTTGGGTTGGAGTTGCTGATTTACATTGATTGTGAGTTTCCCAGAAGTTTACGGTTTGTGGTACAGAAACGAGCGCTCCTTTTTGCTTAAGGTCGTCGTCACCATCATAATGGACATCTTTATCATTTGTACCATTGATCATCAGCATCGATACTGGACTTTGAGGCTGGCACTTCTGTATGAGCCGTGCTGAAAGAGCACCCGCAACAGATGCAAACGCTGTTATTTTGTCAGGTAGTTTACAGGCAAGAGCTTGCGTAAGAATTGCACCCTTTGAGAAGCCAGTCGCATAGATTCTTTGTGGATCAATATTCCGAACTTGTTCAAGATGATTAATTAAAGCATTGACAAATAAAACATCATCTACTTTTTTGTTAGGTTTAGCTTTAAAGCTCCATGTATGATTAATGGCATCTGGATAAACTACAATAAACCCATTTTTCTCTGCTAAATCATTAAAGCGAGTGACATCAGCGATGGAACGACCGCTACCCTCATCCCCATGAAAAACCAAAACTAAAGGCATGGGTTGGTCTGGATTATAAGATTTAGGGGTGTAGAGGTAATAGGTACGTGATTGCCCTTGATCAGTTAGCTTTCCATAACTATCACCAAGAGTGATCTGTTCTTTGGCTTGAGCACTTGGCTTTCCATAACTATCACCGTTAGTCATTTGTGCTTTGGGTACATTGAGTTCCTCGGCTTGTATTGACTCGCAGGCTGTCACAAGAGTAAGTGAGAGTATGGAGACAAGAATGCGCCTCAAAAGTTGGGGATTCATAACGGTGGATTTAATGATTCTAATTATAGAGTTAGGATATACATATTACAGGACTAATAACTTCCTACGAATGGATTAATTAGCCGAGGTAATAAGATACAGAATACTGCCGCCATAGATATATTCATAAAACACAGAACACATTCCGCAACAAGATCGCCAAAAAGAGCCTCATAATTTCATGCACTGCGCGTCAAATCATCTGCAATTCCGACACCAAAGAGCATTTAGTATTAGCAAACTGGAACGATCAAACAGTTCTAGACGTCAAGTTCTAGACGTCAATTGATCCTATAAAACTTAGGTTAAAAATATATGTTTAGGACGATTATATGCCTGGTAAGCTTCCCACTTATGACAGTTCCTTTTCTGTCTCTAGAAGCAACTGCTCTGGCAGTAAAATCATATAACCAAGGACAGATTCCCTCAAAAATTTCTTCTTCTCAGACCAGTCGTAACTCTTTATTGCTCTCAAGTTTATATGACAAAGACAGAGACTACGACCGAGAATGTCGTCGCAAGTACCAGCAAGCATACCAAAATATTGAGCGCGATCGTCGCAACCTCGAAAATGATAATAACGAACGAGACCATCGCCGCCACCAGCGGTCTCTTGAACGAGATTACAGGAAACTTCAAGATCTGCGTAACAAGTACTCAGACTGCGACTACCGCCATGACGATAGCAGCTACCCTGACTATCACAACGACAGTTACCACAACAACAGTAACTATCCTGACTATCGTAACGACAGAGACCATAACAGAAACTACCCCGACTATCCTGCTAGGTGATATTGATTGGCTAGGAGGGGAGAGAGGGAGACAAGGAGGACAAGGAGGACAAGGAGGACAAGGAGGATAGATAAAATAATGATTTACAAGTAGCCTTCTTTTTCAGCAAATTTACGTAAGCGAGGAAGACATTGACGTTGATAAAAGCTGCTAAGTGTAGAAACTGGCAAGCCAAACTCTATAGACAATTCTTTCCAGTTCACTTCAGGTGGTAAACGTTTTAAGATCAATACCTGGCAATTCACGTCTGGACGTCCTTGAATATAGGTGCAACGCAGTTCTCGATCAGAGTCTGCTTCTGCCCATAACCTCACGTTTTCTAAGATAGGAGGAATGTCAGGAGGTGCAACCAGTTGAGCAATCTGGTCAATTTGATCTGTTCCTTTAGCTAAAACAGACTGGGAAAGAGTTGAGTTGCTTTGATAGTCGTGCAGTCTCCATCGGAGGTAAGAATTTAGCCAAGTAATCACGGAACCACGTGTGGGATCGTATGCCCCACAAACGTTGTGGCAAAAATACAACCAAGTTTGTTGCAATGCATCCTGATAGTAAGGGGTGTTTTCACGCCAAAGTTTGCTAGCAGTCAAGCGAATGATCTGTGTAAGCAGTTTCTGACGTAAAGAACTCCCAAGTGGGTAACTACAGGCTTCTTCAACTAAGCGACGTAGCTGTTCCTCCAGTCGATCCATACGATTTTGGCAAACAGAGCAAGCTTTTTTCAGTATTGCGCATAACAGCAATTGGGAAAATTACCCATCATAGGTAATTACCAGATAAGCATTTAGTGATAAACTATATAACCTTTGCGAAGTAATAGGCATGGGGCAGAGGAGAAGAGGACAAGGAGGACAAGGAGGACAAGGAGGACAAGGACAGGGAAACAAAACACTCTATCCTACACCCTACACCCTACACCCTACACCCTACACCCCACTTCCCACTCCCTACACCCCACTCCCCACTCCCCACTCCCTAACTCCTAACAATGCAGCTAGCACCTTTGTTCCCAATTTTTTACCAAATTCTCAAACCAGCTTTTCCTAATTGTCTTTGGTGTGGGGATCACAATTCAAAGATGGTCGCGCTTACATTTGATGATGGTCCTCATCCCCTGTATACACGGCAATTGTTAGAAGTTCTAGACCGTTACAAGATTAAAGCTAGTTTTTTTTGGCTAGGTGCTTGTGTCAATCGCTCACCAGAAATAGCTAAAGAGGTTTATAGTCGTGGACACTGGATCGGCTTGCATGGGTATGATCATCAAAACTTCCCTATGCTCTCTCCATGGGAACTTCAACATAGCTTAGAAAAAACCTTAACTGCGATCTACAATGCTTGCCAGCTGCAACCAGAACAAGTACGTGATGTCCGACCACCTAATGGGTTATTTACACCTGAAACACTGAAATTGTTACGGCAGTGGAGTTACAGACCAGTTATGTGGAGTGTTGTACCAGAAGACTGGGCGCTACCAGGAACTTATACTGTAGTGCAGCGAGTATTAAAGCAAGTCCGGGGCGGCTCACTGATTGTTTTGCATGATGGTACTCATGGGGGACAAGATGTTGCTGTCACTACACAAACTCTGATTCCACAACTCTTGGAACTAGGTTATCAATTTGTTACTGTGGATACTCTATGGCAACAAGTACGCTTTGAAATTACCTAAGTACTCATTGTAATTGTTGACAGTTAACAGATCACTGTTACTGGTCAACAGTTTCACAAAATAAGAGTACAGCTTTTAAGCGTGACAACTTATCTTTTACTTTTTACTTTTTTACGAACATCTTTAGCAGTTGATTGAGAGTCGTTAGGTTTGGTTGTTGAGGAAGTCTCATTTGTCCCCAACAGATTCTGAATCTCGCTTAAAGAACTGGGTTTGGTTGCTAGTTCGTCGTCGAGTGACTCACTCTCGTACTCAATTAGGTCTTCTACTTGACAATTGAGAGCCTTGCAAAACCTAATGATTCTTTCAATATAGTCTGTTCCAGTTCTTCCACTTTCCCAGTTTTGGATGGTGTTTTCTGTCACACCTACAAGACGTGATAGCTCAAGCTGGGTCAGTCCTGCTTTTTCACGTAGAGAAGCTATTGTTGGTTTTGCCTTGTTTTTCACATCTACAGCACTTTTGTTTAATCTCTCGCCGTAGATCCTAGCACCAAAAAAAACTTGTGCCCAAAAAATTTTAGCTAAAAAAATTTAGACCAAGTCTTGACACACCCAAGAACTTTGGTTAAAACTATTAAGTGTAAGGGTCAAGTCTATCTCTACAGCAAATCCACTTGAGTTGGACTGCTATATGAGGTAACCAAGGTAAAGCAAACACGCGTTTTTCCAGTTCTCAAAAATCTTTCTTTTAACAGAATCCGGAATCATGCAACTCGACCTTGAAGCTCTCTTACAGAACACCAGAAACACACTCGATAAAATTTCGTTGAGAACAGAGTGTTAAGGTGTTAAGCCTTACAGAAACACAGCTTTATTGCACTTGCTTAAAAGCTATCAGCAGTGCTTAAACAACACACAAATTATTGAGTATTGAGGTCTAATACAAATGTTCAACAAATCTTTGGCTTTGGGCTTGTTAGCTGCTGGATTGATGATTGCTCCTACCGCTGCATTTGCAGGCTCCAGCCAATCTCAAGGCAATGTACAAAGCACAGAGCAAAATGGTGCTGCTACCAACGGTAGCACCAATGCTCAAGAGTCTAACAGCGTCAACGTTCAAAAGCAAGTTAGCCAAATCAGAAGCCGTGCACGCGTTCCTTATGGTGGTTCTCATACTGGTTCTACCACTCAGGATCAAACCTCTACTCAGGTTACAGGTCAAAATGGTGCTGCTGATAACGGTTCTACTAATGCTCAAACCAGCAATACTGTAAACCGCCAAAATCAAGTAACAGGTATTCGTAAAAATATCCACGGCTCTTGGTAATACTCTGTAGTTAGTCAAGTCACTGGGCGTTGCGGGCATTGGTTAGTACAATTTTCCCTGACTAAGCAACGCCAGTTCTATACACACACA
>Ga0070738_10001419_pt1 | contig 48516 bp, 36 predicted proteins | sample Coa_R2_2_FD_66446 | JGI IMG/M metagenome (GOLD analysis project Ga0070738, IMG submission 66446) | Surface soil microbial communities from Centralia Pennsylvania, which are recovering from an underground coalmine fire - Coalmine... | ecosystem: Environmental > Terrestrial > Soil > Unclassified ... | reverse complement strand
CGCTGGCTTTGGTCCTGGCATCGCGGCATCCTTTCCGTGCCAAGATCTTTTGCGGAGTTCGCCTCCCTTTACCAAAGTGTTGCACTAACTACGACGTTATTTGTGAAACGGACCACTTAGGTTTGCCTGTGTTTCACCCTTCGCCCTTTCACCCCTTCTCCTCATGAGCCCCTGCCTTTCCCTCAAGCCCCGCATTCCTCCCGGTCGATCCCTACTAAGTGGTGCGATTCGCCAAATCGCGCGCCGCGAGAAGGAGGTCGGCCATGCGAACCGTGCCTATTCTGACCGCTCTCAGCGGCCTGATTGTGGCTGGGCTGTTCGCGATGGAGCTCGCCCGGTCGCAGGACGGGCCGTTCGATGGCCTGCAGCCGCACTACTGGCCGCATCGCACTTTCGGCATACCCGTTAGTGTCGATCAAATCGCGAAACTCAAAGCACAGCCGACACACTTGCAGCTCTACTACGCTGCAAATCGTGGCCCTTTTCAGAAGGGACCGAAACTACCAATCGGCGGGCTGTCCGAGCTCAACGGTGGGAAGAAGGGCTTTCTCTTCGATGCGCCACGCGATGGCGATTACGAGTTCACCGTGCAGTTCGTTTACTCGGATGGCGGTGTCTTGCCCAAGGAGAGCGATCTCGCTCCACAGATTCGAGCAATCATTGATACCGTTCCGCCACGTGTGCAGATTGCCGCAATCGGGAACGGAGTCGAGTGGCTCGCGACCGACGATAACCTCGACTCGCGAGGCATCGTGCTTCAGTGTAAGTGGCCGACGAGTTCAGAGTGGACGACGATCTCGGAAAAACCGCAAGGTGGGGTCTTTCGGGCGAGCGACAGTTACTCGTGGAAGATGCCCCCGGGCAAGGTTCTCGAAGTGCGTGTGAAAGCCCGCGATCTTGCGGGCCATGAAGGCATCTCGCCAGTGGTTCGCGTGCCCGGCGAACTGGGTGGCACGGTAGGGCTGCCCAAAAACAATGGGCCGGCGTGGGCTGGGGGCAACCCAGCCGGTGTAGCGCCACCGCAGACACGCATCGACTTCGTCAACACGCTCGATTTCAACGTCGATTACACCGTCCAGCGCATGGGCCGTTCCGGCGTTCAGGCCGCCCATCTGTTCGTGCTCAAGGATCAAAGCAAGTGGGAGCTGGTCAAGCGGTTTCCCGTCAAACTGATGCCTGATGACAAGCCCCCACATTCTCTGTCGCTACCGTACAAGGCCGATCGCGAAGGGACCTACGGCTTCTACATCATCCCGGAGAGCGGCGCTGGCAAGAGGGCCGACGACCCCACCAAGGACGATCCGCCGATGGTGATGGTGGTGGTCGATACCACAAAGCCGCACGTGAAGATTACCGGCATTCAGGTGAAGCCAGGCGGGGTACGGGGACCGCTCGTCGAAATCACCTGGGAAGCCGCCGACCCGAATCTGATGCCGCAGCCGGTGAGCCTGGAGTGGTCGCTCGACAAAACCGCGGAGAAATGGAACGAAATCAAGTACCGTCTCGATAACAACCTGACGCCAACGACCGGCCGCTACACCTGGGAAGTGCCAGACGAGAAGTTGTGGAAGTTCTACGTCCGCATCCGTGCGGTGGACAAAGCGGCCAACGTCGGAGAACACGTCTGGGGTCAAGATTCCAAGAAGAGCACTCCGCCGGTTGAGGTAATCGTCGATCTGGAAAAGCCAACAGCGACGATCGATCGCGTTCGCGGCGGGCCGCCCGGCAGTGAGCCAAAGAAACCCGAAAAGCCGCCAGAGCCAGAAGTGCCGTAGTGGAAGATTAATGAACCACAGAGACACAGTGTCTCTGTTTGCGGTTAGTTCCTCTTGTGTATTCTCACCTCCAGGCTTCGTATGCGATCACCACGAAGTTGTGGATGAAGTGCAGGAGCATTGCCAGCGACAATCCACCCCAGGCCCTAGCGTAGCCGAGTGCCCCGCCCACCAGGAACAGGTACGGCATCGCCAGAATCTGTCCCAGGTGGGCAAACGCGAACATCGCCGCCGTTAGCCAAATTGCCAGGTGCAGGTTCATCGACTTGCGGAACACACCGAGCGTCATCTGTCGGAAGAAGAGTTCTTCCACAATCGCCGGTTGCACGCAGATGAGCAGCACAGTGATCCACGTCAGTTCGATGCGAGGGGCGTCCTGTGCTCCAAACGGCCGCAACAATTCGCGCAGGAACGTCATGAATGCGATGTTCATGCACAAGAGCACGGCCAGTATTGGGAATGCCGCCAGCCAGGTGAATCCCATCGCCCCGCGCGGAATCTTTTGCCGCGCTGTCGTCCACACCAGCCCCAACGCAAACAATGTCAGCGCACCGTCGAGAATCTCGACGAGGGCCAGCCCACCGTGCATTTCTTCTTCTGTTTTCACACCAGAAATCACTGCGAGCACGATGAATAACACCAGCGATGCGAGCAGCAGCCCATACGAGACAAACACCACGACAAGCGGCGGAATCAGCGGTCGGTTTTCGATGGCCCGGATGTCGTCTTCTTCCCGCCAGTGGGTGTGCCAGTCGTCTTCCGGTTCATCCTCGAGTTCGTAAACCGGTGTGACGCGCGGTCGTTTGCCGACGAGCCAGGCACCACACCAGGGGCAGCAGTTCTCCACTGGTTCGGAAGTTTCCCCACAGCGCCGACAGAACACCGCCGCCGGAGTCGCCGTCGGCACCTCTTCTTCAGAAATCGGTGGGGCCGGGGTCGCCATCGGAATGTCATCCGTGTCCGGCTCAGTTTCCCACACGTCCTGAGCGGGAAAAGGGTCGGAATTGGGGCTTGGGTTGCGTTTGTCGTGTCGCATGATGGGGGGCAATGACTCCCCGGTGTGGAATAGAGTGTGGAAGAATTGTAGCAGAGCAACAAAGCCTCAGGCCAACACGAATAGCCGCTGACTTGACGTTTCGTTTCGATACAGCGCCTGTCAACTTGTCAGCACGACCGGGCAGGACACCGCTTTGGCCGGGGTTCTTCAAAATAACCGCCAAGAGGGGACGAATGAGGATATGGCCATATCTCCTTGATTTTTCTGGCGATCCGACGGTAATGGAGCGTCCCGTCTCAGGTGAATCGAAATTTGGCACGCGGATTGAATCTTAGTTTTCGGGCTGTCACACGGTGGATTTTCTGAACCCTTTTTGTGTGCTTTCTCTCGAATGAGTTGAGAATCCATCTGACCCCAACACAATGAGGTGAAGCATGACACGTAATCGCCGCCATCCCTTCGGTCTCCTTCTGAACGAAGTCAGTGCCGTGGGGGATGAGTTCGCCGCTCTGTTCGGCCGGCTATCTGGTCAACAGGAAGCAGCTCCGTTCCCGGTGAATGTCTGGCAGGATGAGAATGCCGTGTATGTGGAGGGAGACCTGCCGGGTGTGGATCGAGCCACGTTGGACGTCACCGTGACCGGTGGCGATCAACTCAGTATCAAGGCCGAACGCCCCGTCCCAACCGTCGGCGAAGGCGCCAAATGGCTCCGTCAGGAACGGCCGGTTGGCACGTTTGCTCGCTTCCTGACTCTTCCGCTCCCGGTTGACGCCGAGAAGGTGGAAGCGACCTACACCAACGGCGTGCTCAAGGTCACTCTGCCGAAGATTCAGGCTGTGAAGCCACGCACCGTGCCGGTGAAGATCGGCGAATAAGACAATCCACCGGCAAGCGAGGAGTGACGCGGCAGGCGGCTATAGCCGGATTCACTGACCAAATCCTCTGGTGTTTAACCGGCATACTCACCGCTTGGAGCGTTTCCACTCCCCGCTCGTCGAACCGGACGTGCGGATTCCCGCATCCGGCTCACCGACCAGACTCGTGCCTACGCCCACCAGAGAGGCGTCGCACCGCCTCGGTCAGTTTCAGTTCGGGGTGGGATTCGCACCAGGAACACAACACCTTCGCACGGCGCACACCGGAAGCGGCGCGAGTAGCCGGCACGGGCCTGCCTGCCGCGGTCGGCAGGACAGGCCGGGGGGCAACGCCCGGCAATGTCCCATCTCCCAGATCGAATTGCTTGCCCAATCTTCCAGGTTTATATATATTACCACGCGGCGCACCGGAGAGTCTTCTGATCTTCGCCGAGCGCCGTCCCAACCTGATTTCCGCCTCAGCGGCGCCGGCCGCAATACCGGTACTTTCATGAAATAAGTCACTATCCCACAACGCCCGACCGAACAGTGCGATCTCAACGATCCGCTGTATCTTGGACACCCCCATGTCGTTCCTCTGGCGCAAGCTGATTCCCCGCGCATTTCGGTCCTCGAACAAGCGGCGAGTTTACCAAAGAGCCGCGGCCGCCAGGGAGCGATGGGACGAGCGAGTGTTGTTGGAAGTGGAGGCGCTGGAAACGCGGGTTGTGCCTGCGGGAACGCCAAACATCTGGGCGGGAGCCGCAGCCGCCAATTGGAGTACGGGCAGCAACTGGTCTTTAGGTCACGCCCCAACCGCGACGGAAATCGCCACTTTCAACAACACCGATACCAATAGCCCGACTATCGATGCGAGCGCCGTGCTGAACCTTTCGGGAATCGCCATTCAAACTGGTTATACGGGCACTCTCGACGACACCGCCAACAACATCGCCGTCACGCTCGGAACCGATGGGTTCGCCCAAGCCGGCGGTACGTTCAAAACGGCCAGTTCTGGCAAATTCCAAGTCGCCGGCGACTTCACCATTAGCGGCGGGACATTCACTGACAATAACATCGTCACTTTCACGGGAGTGGTGCGCAGAATGTGACCAGCGGCGGAACCTCATTCTTCAGCATCACCGTCGCCAACGGCTCCAACCTCAAGCTGAAGGATAATCTTTTCCACAACCAGTTTAAATCTCAACACCGGGGGCACGATAGACGACGGTAATGCGAGTACCGATACCTTGAGCGTGGGCGAGGGCGGAGCTACCATCAACGGCTCTGTCGGGAGCACCACGCCTCTCAATTCGATCAGCGATGCAGGAGTTTTAGGCGACCACGGGAGCAACATCACCACCACGGGCGCCCAAACCTACACGGGAAGCGTCATTGTTAGTGGCGGTTCCTTGACGTTCAGCACTTCCGCTGCCACGTCCAACATTGCATTCGGCAGCACGATCACGCAGGGCGGCAGTAACGCCAATTTGACGCTGACCACGTCCGGTAGCGGGAGTACCGTGACTTTTGGCGGCGCGATCGGAACCGCCGGAACGCCTTTGGCAAGTTTGGCTGTCAATACTAACGGCGGCCTGACCATCTGGGCCGACGGCATGTTTCTGGCGGCGGCGCAGTGAACCGTGTCAACGCGCAGCCGCACTTGATTCCTCATCCAAGACACGCATACAGGGTCATACTCATGCTCGCGTTCCTCTGGCGAAAACTTATCCCTTCGATGTTTCGTTTGTCCAAGCGGAAACCGTATCGCAAGCCGCGAGCGGGAGACTGGGGGAGACGGAGCGTGTTGCAGGTGGAGGCGCTGGAGACGCGCCTGACGCCGGCAACCTATAACTGGAATGGCGCGAACACGCTGGCGCTGACTTTGGGCGCAGGCGAGTCGGTGGTTGTGTCAGTGTCCGGTGGAACCACCACTTTAAATCTCAGTCCCGCTGGGACATGGACGGCGACGGGAACCGTTACCGATGGCATGAACACCGGCACGACGCTCACCTTTACCGCACTAGCGGATTACTCAACGTCGTTTTCCATCACAAATACGGGTGCCGCGGGCACCAACAACGTCAGTTTCATTAGCGGCACCGTGACTTCGGCCTCGATAACTTTGCAGCCCGATTCTGGATCGGCGGTGGCAGCCATTACCGAATCCGGAACCGGCGCACTCAGCAGCAGCGGCACCCTGACCACATCCACGAATAACGGTACGACGCTCGGCGGCGCCAATACCGTGGCCAAATTCAATGCCGCCGATTTTAGTGGTACGGGAATCACTCTGACAAATACCACTGCCACACTCACCATAACCGGCATCACTCAAACAGGCACCGCAAGTATCAATGTAACGAATAACGGCAATTTATCGACCTCGGGCGCGATCACGGCGCTGAGCGATGCGACTAGTTTGACGGCGACTGGCGGCGCTCTGACAATCGGCGCGGGGATCGATACGAGTTCTACGGGTGGCTCCGTGACCTTGAGCAGCACCGGCTCCGCAAATGATTTGACGATTAATGGCACGATCAAGAGTAAGAACGCCGTGAGCGCCACGTCGGATGGAAACGTAAACATAATAAAGAATGTAACCGGGTCATCCGCGAGCTTCACGGCCGACCATACCGGCGTGGGCGGCAAGAGTATTTCCTTTCCACTAGCCTCGACCATCGCCGCCGACTCCCAGACCTATCGAGCCGGCAACGGCTCTGGCAATTCCACCGTCAGCTTTGGCGGGGGCACGTTCAAGAATACCTTGGGCAACGCCACACCCACGACGTTCATATATAAGCAAGCCGGGCTCATAAATGACACCGAACCCGCGAACACTCAATATTTCGGCAACACTCCCCCCACCAATTTGACCATTCAATCGACCAATTCGAGCGTCGTAATCAGTACGGCAGCCAATGTTGCTGGCAGTAACCTTACGCTGACGGCCAGTGGCAATCTCCTCATCAACAATTCCATTTCAACGGCCTCACTTACCGCGTCGGGAACTCAAGTTAACTTTGCGAACGGTGTAACGACAACAACCACATCCGGATCGCAAAGTTATACGGGCGCCGTTCAACTGAATGGCGGAGGCATCGTCACCCTTGACGCGTCGGCTACTGCTGCGGGATCGGTCACGATTACAGGCACTGTGACAAATACTTCAGCAATCGCTGGCACCGTTGTCATCAAGGGTGGTAGCACTGCCAGCAGCAGTATCAGCGGTATCATCTCGGACGGCACCAGTACAACCTCCTTGACGTTAAACGGCGGCTCGCTATCCCTTGGCGCCGCCAGCACTTATTCGGACAACACCACGCTCACGAGCGGCACATTGATATTGGGCAGCAGTTCCACCGGAACAACGTCCGGACCTGTCGGCATCGGCACGCTTGTCCTCAACGGCGGCACCCTGGAAGCGAGCGGGGCGCAGTCAATCTCGAACGCGTTCACGGTTGGCGGCGGGGCCACCATCGACGGCTCCGCGGGCGACGATTTGACCTTAACAGGTGACGGCACGCTCAACAGCACGCTCACGGTCAACAACGGCGGTGCCACGACCTTCAGCGGCGCCCTAGGGGGAACAGGCGGCCTGACGACGAACGCTGGCGGCATCGTGACGCTTAGCGGCACGACGGCCAATACCTACGCCGGCACGACGCTTGTCATTTCTGGCATTATGCATCTTAGCAAGAGCGCCAATGTCGCGGCGATCGCGGGCAACCTGACGATCGACAATGCCACCACGGTCCTTCAGACCAATAACAACCAGATTAACAACGCGACGACGGCACTGACTCTTACGGATCCCAGCGCTACTGGCCCCAGCGTCTTCGACCTGGGCGGCTTCTCCGCCACCGTCGGCACGTTGACCGGTGCCGGCATCGTGACCGACGACGCCGCGAGTGGCACAGGCACGTTAACAGTGGCCGGCACCGGCAGCACGTTCGCCGGCACCATTCAGAACGGCGCCACCGCCACCACTTCGCTGACCGTGAACCTGACCAGCGGCACGTTCGACCTGTCGGGCGCGACGCTAAACATTCAAGATTTCACGTTGACTGCGGGGACGGTCATGGCGCCCGGCACCGGCCGGACTTTCGATGTGAGCGGTAACTTCGCCATCAACGGCGGCACTTTCAATGCCGACTCTGGCAGCGTCGACTTCACATCGTCCACCAACATGCAAACGCTCGATAGCGGCGGGCAGAGCTTCGCCAACCTCACGCATAGTGGCGCCGGCGTCTTGCAACTTGCCAACAATGGCCTCACGGTCACGGCGAGCTTCAACAACAATGCCGGCAGCTTCGACCTGAACGGCCAGAACTGGACGATGACCGGGGCCACCTTCAGCAATCCCGGCAACGTGCAACTGGAAGGCTTCGAGACCATCACCGGCCTGACGCAAGACATCGCCCAGGGTACCTGGATCTACGTCGGCGATAATACAGGCAACACTTACAGCATCGAGAACTTTGGGACCACCAGCTACTTCGCGCTGATTATCCAGGATCTCAACGGCACCCCGGACACCTACCAAGCCACGGCCGACCTCGGCATCGCCAGCTTCTTCTATGTCAGCGGCGGCACCTACGATGCCAATGGACACGCGACCACGGTGGCCCAACTCACCAAGGTCGATGGCGGCACCTACCTGGCCTCGACGGCGGCTCAAAGTCTCAACGGCGGATTAACTGTTTCCGACACCCGGTCGCCGGGCAGCTTCACCGGCGGCACCGGTACGGTATCGGTCAGTAACGTGAACCTGAGCGGCGGCACGCTGACCGCGCCTTCCGCCACGATGAACGTCTCCGGCAACTTCGCGATCGCCGTCGGCACCTTCACCGCCAACGACGGCACGGTCGATTTCACCGGCGCCGCCACACAAACACTCGACAGTGGCGGTCAGAGCTTCCACAACCTCACGCATAGCGGCACCGGTATTTTGCAACTGGTGAATAACAGCCTTACCGTCGGCGGCAACTTAACCAACGCCGTGGGGGCCGGCAACTTCGACGGTCTGACTAACGACATGAGCGTGACGGTCAGCGGCTCGGCGTCGCTGAGTGGCGGGAACTTTCAGGCCGCGACGCTGTCGGTCGGCGGCACCACCTTCATCAACACCGCCCAGGTCACCACCACGGGCACGCAAACATACACGGGTGCCGTCACCCTCGGTACCAGCACCATGCTGCGCGCCACCACGGCGACGTTCAACGGCAACCTGACCCTCGGCCCCACCACAACCACGGCTACCGACACCCTCACCATCGCCGGAAACTTCGCGCTCAACGCCAACGGCACAACCACGCTGACCAGCACCTTCGCCGGAACCAGCGCCACTCAGTTCGGTCACGTCGTCGCCACCGGATTTGTCGACCTGGGCGGCGGGACGTTGGCACTCACCTACAGCGGCTTCACGCCCGCACCGGGCGACACGTTCGACGTGATCGACAGCGACCCCCCCATCTCGTCGCCGTTCAGCAATGTCCCGGCCCCCGGTCCCGATCTCATCAACGGCATACAGTATCTGGCCACCTATTCTGGCGGCGGGGGCAACGCCCTGGTCCTGACGGTGACCTCACCCGTCGCGACGATCAGCGGGGTGGTCTATTTCGACCTCAATAACAACGGGGCGCTCGATTCCGGCGAACCCGGCCTGGCTGACCGAACGGTCTACCTCGACCTCAATAACAACGGCGTACTCGACCCCGGCGAACCGACCGCCGTCACCGACGCCAACGGTGTCTACGTCCTCCGCAACGTGGCCAACGGTACCTACTTCCTCCGTCAGGCTCCCTCCTCCATCGTCATTCAGACCACCCCAGCCGCCGGTTTCACGATCACCGTCGCAGGTTCCGATCAGAACGGCCTGAACTTCGGCGACATCCTCTTCCAGCCCGCGGCCCCCGTCCAGGCGACTCCCGACTTGTACGGGCCTGGAGCCAACCCCGACGCCAACACCGCCTACGTCCGCGGTCTCTATCACTCGATCCTCGGTCGCGACGCCGATCCGGACGGGCTGGCACACTGGACCAGCTTGCTCGCGGCGGGTGTGTCGCGTCAGGTGGTGACGCAAAGCATCTACACTTCCGCCGAGCATCGTGGACAACAGGTCGATGTCTACTACCAGACCTACTTGCATCGGGCTGCGGACGCGGGCGGGCGACAGATCTGGGTAAACGCGTTCCTGGCGGGGCAGGATGAGACGGCGGTGGTGACGGGCATTCTCTCATCCGCGGAATTCCAGTCGGCCCATCCGGGCGACGACGCCTTCGTTCGGGAGTTGTACCTCGACATTCTGGGCCGGTCGGCCGCGGACACGGAATTGTCTGGTTGGGAGCAAGCGCTTGCGGCCGGAACCTCCCGAGCGCAGGTCATCGATCTGTTCGTCCACTCCGACGAGGCGGTGCGGCTGGCCTTTGGCGGCTTCTACTCGACCGATTTACACCGGGCCGTCGATTCCGGGGCCGAACCGGAGATCGACCAGTTGCGCAACGGTTCGCTCACGTTCGGACAAGCCACAGTCATTATCCTGTCCGACCCGGTCGCTAACGAGTTCTTCAACAACGCCGCGGCTACAGTGGCGTGAGACACGAACTCGATGAGAGTGTCGCATTTAACGAGCCGCGACCGCGAGGGAGCGGAGCCACGTAAACCGCTCCCTCGCGGTCGCGGCTTTTTTTTACGAGTAGAGTCGAGGAGTGGCGCGGTAGGTGGCTGTACAGCCGCCTACCGCGCCACTCCTCGACTCTACTCGTTTGCCCTAATCTATCCTGACGCGATTCCCAACGGCCAGGAGGCTCAAGCATGTTTGCCCGCCGCGATTATATCCGCGATTACATGATGATCCCCCCCGGCACCGGCGAAGCCGCGGTTGTCAATGTGATCGTCGAGATTCCCAAGGGCAAACGGAATAAGTTTGAAGTCGACAAAGTCACCGGCCTGATCAAACTCGACCGCTATCTCTACAGTTCCGCAGTCTACCCCGGCGATTACGGCTTCATCCCGCAAACGCTGGCGGAAGATCACGACCCGCTCGATGCACTGGTGATGGTCAACGAACCAACGTTTTCGGGTTGCTTGATCGAAGCACGCGTGGTGGGCATCTTCCGGATGCGCGACAAGGGGCAGAATGACTTCAAGGTGCTGGCGGTGCCGCACAAAGATCCGCTGTTTAGCCACATCAAGAAATTGGCCGATGTCCCGGCTCACTTTGTCCGCGAAGTGGAGTTTTTCTTCACGACATACAAGCAGTTGGAAGGAGTGACCATCGAGGCGTTGGGTTGGGCTTCAAGCGAAGAAGGCACGGCAGAGGTACGTTCGTCCGTCGAGCGTTTCCGCGCCTCCCTCGGCAACGTGCAGGGCTGATTCTCGCCATTTTGGCCACAATTGCGATCTTGTTGGTGGGTTTGACGATTATTCCGTTCGTGTCAGGAATAGCGGCAGCTCTTCTTCTGCTGTTTCCCCGTGCAACCTCCTCCACTCACCGGATCGTTTTTCCCTTCCGATATTCGATGAAGGAATATCGATTGTTTCATTCTGGTGAGGGACACGGATGTTTCGCCTGAAATTAAATCCCGCGGTTGTCGCGTGTGCAGCGATAATTGTGGGCTTCCCCGAGAAAGAGCTTGCAGCACAGGAGCCGGGTTTAGGGCCTGGATTAAGCCCATCCGCCTCGCAACCTCCGTTTATGCTCTACCCGCAACAGTGGACGCCGAGTGGCGCCCCAGAAGTGCCAGCGCAACCTGGGCAAATCGCTCAACCCGCGCAGTTCGCACAGCCTGCTCCTGCCGACTTGCCTGCTGCGACCAACATGGGGACGAACGCGCCGCCGGGCGCTGTTCCGGCGCCTGTCCAGCCGGGTGCGACTCCACCGGCCGGCACACAGCCCACACAGCCCACGCAGCCGACATGCGAGTGCGGGTCCGTGTTCGACTGGAAGAAGGTGCCGAGGACGCGTCCGATGCCACGGCCCGGGTTCTTCCCGGTTCCACCCACTGGTCCTGGGTACTACTCCGTGCTCGATTGGATCCGTGGAGATTACCTGCAAGCACCGCCGAAGTACCCCTACCCGCGTACTAGCGCCATTTTCCCAGCGTTCTACGATCTCGATAACTTTGGCTATCTGGAGGATCCGAAGAACACCGAACACGACTTCTTTGACCCACTGAAACGCGTTCACATTGGTGACAACTGGTTGTTCACCACCGGCGGTGAGTTCCGCACCCGGTACATGAACGAAGATAACTCGCGGCTTACGCGAACGGATAACAGCTACCAGCTAACTCGTACCCGCGTGTACACGGATTTGTGGTATCGTGACGACTTCCGACTCTTCGCGGAATACATCGGAGCCTGGTCCGCTTTTCAGGATCTCCCCCCGCTTCCGACCGATCAACAGAAATCCGGCATCCAGAACCTATTCGTGGACGTGAAACTGGCCGATCTCGACGGCAAACCAGCCTACGTCCGCATCGGTCGGCAGGAACTGCTCTTCGGTTCGCAGCGGCTGATCTCCACGCTCGACTGGGTCAACACCCGCCGAACGTTCCAGGGGGTTCGCGGGTTCCGCCAGACGGACAACTGGGATGTCGACCTCTTCTGGGTACAGCCGGTGATCCCGAACACGGGCCGGCCCGCATCGGCAAGCGATGCAAATAAGTTCAACTCGGTGGATAATAATCAGAACTTCGCCGGCATCTGGTTGACGAATCGACCCAAGGCTGGACAGGTGATCGACCTGTACTACCTCATGCTCGACGACACCAACAGCTTCTCTCAACTGGGTATCCAGCAAGGTCGGTTTACGCGGCATACCATCGGCGGGCGTTACGCGGGGAACGAAGGTAACTTCCTGTTCGACTCGGAATCGGCGATCCAATTCGGTAGTCAAACCGGGCGGAACGTGTTTGCCGGAATGACCGCACAAGGTATCGGTTGGAACTTCAAAGAAGCCATGTGGAACCCGACCGTGTGGGCCTACTACAACTATGACAGCGGTGGCAATCCGACGAGTGGCACCGACCACCGGTTCAACCCGATGTTCCCCTTCGGCCACTACTACAATGGTGCGATCGACTTGGTTGGCAATGAGAACAACCACGATCTGAACTTCCACCTATATCTGTATCCGACCAAGTGGCTGACCGCGAACGTCCAGTTCCACAACTTCTGGCTCGCGAACGGTAAGGATGCACTTTACAACAAGGCTCTGACCGCATACCGGTTCGACCCGACGGGCCGGTCCGGGAAGCACATCGGCGAGGAGTTGGACTTCGTGTTCAACTTCCACCTGTCGAAGCACGCGGACGTCCTGACGGGTTATTCGTACCTGTGGGGCGGCGAGTTCTTGAAGAACACGGCCAGTAAGACCAACGCCGTGGATAGCGGCTTGTACTATCTCCAGTTCAGCTACAAGTGGTGAGTCGGGGTATTGGTGAGTTCCCAGTTCCAACAGTTCCCATTCCAGATGCAGGAGAGCAAGCGGCTCTCACCTGGAACGGGAACTGAGGGGCTGGGAACTCCTCGTTTTCAGCCATTCTCGGCCGTGGCGTAGAATGGACGCATGGAACCCGAATTGCTGCCAAGCCGCCCCGAACTCCCCGAGTCGGAACCACTCGCCGGACTCCGGGTCGCGTTCATCACACATTACACCGAACTCTACGGCGCCAACCGCTCTCTGCTCAACCTCATCGCCGGGCTCACCCGCTACGGTGTCGTCCCACATGTCATCTGTCCGGAAAGCGGAGAGTTGCTCGGCGAACTCCAAGCCCGCAACGTACCCACTGCCGTCGTCCCCTTCGAATGGTGGGTCTCACCCCACCGCTCGGGCGGCGCGACGCGCCTGTTCCAGAACGTCCGGCGCCTGCGGCCTCTCGTGACGCGGCTGGCGAACTGGGGCGTGGATGTGGTCTACTCCAACTCGTCTGTCTTCGCTGTCGGAGCCCTGGCAGCTCTCGACCTGAGTCTGCCGCACGTCTGGCATGCACGCGAATTCGGGCGTCGTGACTACGACCTGTGGCCCGACCTGGGGCTACGGATGTCCCGGTTGGTATTTCGCACCGCCGAGGCGATGGTCTTCGTGTCGCATGCGCTGCGCCGGGTGCTCATGGGCAAGAATCCACCGGCGAACTCGCGCATCGTCTACAACGGTGTTGCCTGGGAGGCGGACTTTGATCGCTGCCGCCGCGCCGCTGAGTCGCTTCGCGACCGGCGTCAGCCGTTTACCTTCGTCCTCGTCGGTCGGTTCCGCGAGAGCAAGGGGCAAGCGGTGGCGATCCGCGCTTTTGCTGAGTTGGCGGCCCGACGTTCCGATGTGCGCTTGCTTTTGGTGGGCGGAGCCGGCGGGACGGGAGACCAAAGTTACATGGACGGGTGCCGAACGCTCGTGGCGGAACTGGGCGTGCAAGACCGCGTCGAGTTCTGGGGATATGTGCCAGATCCGGAGCGGGCGTTCCTCACCGCCGACGCGGCGTTGATGTGCTCGCGGAGCGAGGCGATGGGTCGAGTGACGGCGGAGGCGATGTCCGCGTGTCGCCCGGTAATCGGCTTCGACGCCGGGGGCACGAGCGAACTGATCGATCACGGTCGCACAGGTCTGCTTTATCGTACCCCGGAGGAACTGGTCGCGTGCATGTCGCAATACGCAGCCGACCCTGAGTTGGCGTCGCGCCACGGAGAGGCGGGGTGGAAGGTCGCTCGGGAGCGTCACTCGGTCGAGTCATACGCCGCGCAGATCGCCGAGATACTCCGCGGGGTCATCAGGGAGCGGTGAGACGAAGCAAATTTGATAATCACCGCGTACTGAACACCCTGCCAGGTTTGAGATGAACCGGCTGTTTACTCTTCGTGTTCAGTGCAGTTCAGAACCGGTAGCAAAATGAACTCGGCCGGGAGCGACCTCGCCACCGACACTCGAAGCGCGATCCGATTATGTTACACTTGCCCCACTGCCCCGCTTGAGATTGCTCTGACGCTAACGAGATCGTTACTAATTATGTTACATTTCTTGAGTTGCCCCGCTTGGGATCTATCTGGTGGCAAGTCGCAGTCCTCTTGAAGCTTACGCCAACCAGCGCCTGCCGCCTCTCGTTCTGTTACACCTCCGCAGTTGCCCCGCTTGAATGTTCTCCGGTAGGTGAAGGTCCGGTTACGTTACACCCTGCGGATCTGCCCCAGACCACTACCGTGTGTTGTCCTCCGCTTGGTTCGGCTTTTCATGCCGTTTTTCCTGCTTCGTTCGTCTGGTTGTCGCCTGGGCCGGGTTTTGCTGGCCCACCAAAAAGTGCTTGTTTTGAGCCTTTTTTTCTTGGTTGGTTCGTCTGGTGTCGCCTGGTGTCGGGTTTTGGAGGCTTGTTTTTCCTGTGGTCTATTGGGTTGGGGCACCGCCGAAGTCCCGCACCATGAACCCATTCACGATCCCAGTTGTTAGGGAAACAAGCCCAACTAAATATAATATACACAATATCACATCTGTCAACAGCGGTAGTCGAGATGTCTTCACACTTCGCACCGCCGCTAGTCGTTAGGACTACAAACACTCCTTTCGACATCGATTCTTTACTTGGGCCGGTTGTGCGGCGCATCACTTCTTCGGTGGCCCGAGGAAGTACAGCCCGAAGGCCGTGGTGATAACGGGCTCGCTGCTATCAATTCCCCGATCTCCTAACCGAAACGATCCATTTTGTTGCTGCTGCTTCACCAACTTTGCCACACCCTCGCGGTACCACGCCTTCGACAGTTGGCCGGATTTGAATTCCATCGTCGCGAGTGTACGTCCGAGTTCGGCCGCGGTGAATAGGTCGTAGCCCACAACCTTTCCTGCAGGAAACGTGTTCTCGCCGAGTAGCGCAGCCATTCCGGTTTCGAAAGCAGGGTCTGGCTTCTTCGCTTTCTCGTCGTATTTCACGGCAACCGCCAAGCAGAGAAGCCCGACAGTGGTCATGCTCTGCGTCGTCGTATGATCGCCCACATTGTGGTAAGTCCATCCACCGTCCTTCTGCTGTGTGTCGGTGTAGTGGTCGCGAATCTTCCGCCAGATGTCGGCGTCCACCTTTGCGCCGGCTTGCGCGGCCGCGTGCAGCCCGATCACCGCGAAATGCGTGTTGGAGTTATCCGCCACTCCGTTGGCGGGATACGACCAACCTTGGAGTTTCGTTTCCTTCATCATCGCCTTGCCCAGCAGCCAGTCGGCGTTTGTCTGGATTTGTTTCGCGTACTTTTTCGCATCAACGCGGGCGAACACCTGTGTCTGAAGGCTCACCACGTAGGTCTTCTCCGGTGTCACCTCGAGCAGGTACTCGACTGCCTTCGCGACCGCCGGATCGTTGGCCGGAACGCCAGCCTCCAGCAATGCGAGAGCGACAAGGGCCGTTGCTCCACCTTTCATGCCCGAGATATGACCGAGTACAACGCTCTCCCAGCCCCCCTGTTTGTCCTGCTTCTCCTTGAGGAACTTGATGGCCTTTACGCGGGCAGTGTCGACCTTCTCCTGCAATTCTTTGTCCAGCTTGTCGTCCTTCGGGACCGGAGCCGCCACAGCCATAGCAAGAGCAACGAGCATCGAGGTCATCGCCAGGCCCTCCATTGATTGAGGAAGCTCCCCCATTGTTTCCGCTCGCACCCTCGGGCACAATACATCACATCTCCCTCTCAATTCGCACACATACATCGTGGAGTTACCTCAGTCATGCGATCGCATGTCCCGTTCCCGCGTTTCGTTGTCGCTTTGTGGCTCGGCGGATTGTGCCTGCTTCTCACTCCGCGCACTCCCACTGCAGCCGAACTGGCACCGGCTCCCCATGCCCCCGCGCTGGAGGTGGACCGTGTGCTCATTACCGAGATCAAGACACACGCGGAGTTGATGAAAAACCTGCAGTACCTGTCCGACGAAATCGGCGGTCGGCTCACGGGCTCCGCGAACGTGGAGAAAGCCAACAAGTGGACCGCCGAGAAAATGAAGGCCTACGGCCTGGAGAATGTGCGATTGGAACCGTGGGAAATCCCCTACGGCTGGGAACGCGGCAAGGCGGAAATGAAGCTCGTTGAGCCGAACACTGGCCGGTCGTTGCTCATTGCTGCGCGCGGTTGGACTCCGGGTACAAAGGGCAAAGTGATCGGCGATGTGGTGCTGCTCAAGGCTCGCACCAAGGCCGATTTGCAAGCCTATAAGGGCAAACTAAAGAACGCCGTGGTGCTGCTGTCGCCGCCGGCGAACGTGAAGCCGGTGACCGACCTCAGCTACGGCCCTCCACCCGTGCCAAAGAAAGACCAGCCGAAGGACGAACCCAAGGAAACACCCAAGAAAGACTCACCCAAGAAAGACGCCCCGAAGAAGGACAGCCCGGAAGACATCGGCGCTGGCTCGTGGATTCGCGAGGAATCGCAACCCGGCTTCGCCTTCTTCCGAGAAGTGATTGCGTTTCTCAAGGAAGAAGGTGCTGCGTGTGAAGTGAGCGACTCCGGCAAACCGCACGGTTTGCTCGTCACAACCGGCGGGTGGGGCCGCGAGGACCGTGCGGTGGCGGAAGCGGGTCTCCCGCGTGTGTTCATGGCGCACGAACACTACGCACTCCTGTACCGATTGGCGTCGCGTCCGAAGGAAACGACTCGTGTGGAAGTGGAGATCACCAACAAGTTCATTCCGGGGCCAATCACGGTTTACAACACAATTGGCGAAGTGCGCGGAAGCGAGAAGCCAGACGAAATTGTGGTGGTAGGGGCGCACCTCGATTCGTGGGAGCTTGCCAGCGGGACCACCGACAATGGCACCGGAAGCTGCGTGGTGCTGGAAACCGCCCGTGCGGTTGCATTCCTGGCGAAGAACGGCCAGCGGCCGAAGCGAACCATCCGCTTCTGTCTCTTTACAGGTGAGGAGCAGGGGCTCTGGGGGTCGCGCAAGTATGTGGAGAAGTACAAGGATGACATGCCGAAGCACTCGGTCGCGCTCATTCACGACACCGGCACGGGCAAGGTGATGGGCTTTGGCACGCAGGGCCGGAAGAACATCATTCCCGTGTTGGAACCGCAACTGATCACACTCAAGACGCTGGACGGCTGGAAGGGACTGGACACCAGCGGTATGGGCGGCACGGATCATCTGCCGTTTGAGTCGGTCGGCGTGCCGGGCTTCGCCTGTCGGCAGGACATGGACGAATACCGGCTCACGCACCACACGCAAAGCGACACGTTCGACAAGGCGAAGGAGCCGAACCTGATCGAAGGCGCGCAGGTAATGGCCGTGACGGCAGTCCGCGTCGCCAACCTGCCGGATTTGCTGCCGAGGAAGTAGGGAATTCTGGATGCAACTGTTTCAGCTCCCTCGGGTCGAAGAAAGTGACCTGCCCCTCGAATTCGTTCGAGGTGTGCGCAGACTTGGTTTCTCCCCGGACGGCCGCCTGCTGATCGCACGGACGCTCAAAGGCGGCTGGCTCATCGACACCACGACCGAGGCGGTCCGTGAGCTGTGGGCCCAGCGGGATTTGGCCTCTGAAGGGTCGGGGGTCGGGTTCACCCCGGACGGTACCGGCGTCATCGCCTTTACCGACGAGTCGGCTGTCCGCGTGTACGACGTCGAGACCGGGACCGTCCGTCGGGAGTTCCGAGCCGACTATTTCGGCGGGGTTGAGCCCGGGCCAGGCGGACGGGTGGTGTACGTGGTCGCGGGCGGAAGAAGCCAGATCGTTCGCTGGGACCCCGTCACTGGGAAGAAGCGGGCCGCGTTCGGCGGTCACGGGGGCGGGACGACGTTGCAACTGGCCGTGTCCGCCGACGGAAACTGGATCGCCGGGACAAACATTTACGAGGTCCGCCTGTGGGACCTCCGCGGTGGTCGCAGTCCGGCCCGAGCAACCCGGTGCATCGCGGTGCAGCTCGGGTTCCCTCCGCTGCTTGCCCTGTCGGCCGATGGGCTGTATCTGGCGGCGGGAAGGGAAGAGCAGCTCTGGATATGGGATCTGCGTAGTGACGCGGACGGTCCGCAGGCTCTGGCCCCCGGCCCCTTCGGCGGGGTGGCGTTCGCCCCAACCCGACCGCTCTTGCTGCACGGGAGCGGAGAGGACGTCGTCTTCCGGAACCCCGCGACCGGAGCCGAGGTGAGCCGATTGTGTTGGGGAATTGGCCCGATCCAATCGGTCGCGTTCGCCCCGGACGGACTGCGGTGCGCAGCCGGCAGTGCGGCCGGGAAAGTTGTCGTTTGGGACGTCGATCTCTGATACACGATCCGGTTGAATGTGTCGCATTGTTAGCGAGCAACACCGTCGGAGAGCGGGTGTTCGAAAGAGTGGCCCGATCGCGGAGCGATCGGGCCACTCTGAAGCAAGCAACAGCGGTAGTCGAAGCTCCTTGACAACTGGACAGCATCAGCCGGATCATGAATGAGGGATCTTCTGCTTTCTCTTTGGTAAACCGGAGTACAACAAAGCCAAAGCAAAGTGAATCGTCTGGTGTGGAGCGTGCATGAGATCGCGGAAGCTCAACAAGACCGCGCCCCCAAGCCCGCATCAGCCGGCGAATGCGACTCCTCCCCCAACCACTTCCCGCCAGCCGAAGCGATTGTGGCTGATTGCCGGCGGCGTGGCGCTGATCATCGGCATCGCCGTCGCGATTCTGAACTGGTCCCGATCAATCCCACTCCCAAGTCAACCCGCGCCTGATACACCGTCGCCGGCTGTTGCCGACCCCGCATCAGTTCCAGAGTTGACCACTTCGCCGTTCCACAACACCAGGCCGGGCGTGGCTTACATCGGCGATCAGAAGTGTCTGGATTGCCACACCGACTACAAGAGCTACCACGATCACCCGATGGGCCGGAGCCTCTTCAAGTCGAGCGAGTCCCCGCCTCTCGAACGATTCGATCAACCGGTGGCGTTCCAGTCCGGTCCGTTTCACTTTCAGGCGTTCCGTCGGGGCGAGAAGCAGATTCATCGCGAATGGTGCGCGGATGCCAGCGGAAAAGTGATCGCCGAATTGCAAGTCGAGATGGCGTACACGATCGGTTCCGGTGTGCAGGGCCGGACCTACCTGTACGAACGGGATGGCTTCTTCTTTGAGTCGCCGATCACCTGGTACACTCAAAAAGCCAAGTGGGATCTTTCGCCGGGCTACGACGCAAACCCCGTCCACTTCACGCGACGCATCGACGCACGCTGCCTGTTCTGCCACTCACACGAAGTGCGGCCGATCGAACACACCACCAATCGCTACCAACAACCGCCGTTCGGTCAACTCGCCATCGGCTGTGAGCGGTGCCACGGTCCCGGCTCGCTCCACGCCGCCGAAAGTCGACTGGCGATGCCGCCTGGGGAGATCGATTACACCATCGTCAATCCGCGCCACCTTAGCCCGGTGCTGCGAGACGCGATTTGCGAGCAGTGTCACCTCCAGGGCGAAGCGACGATTCTGCGGCGCGGACGGACGCTCGCGGACTATCGGCCGGGACTGCCGCTGCACGAATACCTGCTTGTGTTTGTTCGCCCACCCGAACTCGATGAACCCACGAAGATCGTCGGCCATGTGGAACAGATGCGGCAAAGCGCCTGCTACATCAAGAGCAACGGGCAATTCAGTTGCACGAGTTGCCACGATCCGCACCGCGCCCCCGCCGCGGCCGAAGCAGTAAAGTTCTATGAAGAGCGTTGCCGCAATTGCCACGCTCCGTCCAAGCCGTCGCCACCCGGCAAGATTGTGGCGTCGGATTGTGCGTTGCCACTAACAAAGCGAATCGCTGCGAACGGTCGCACGGACTGCGTTGCCTGCCACATGCCGCGGAATCCATCGGCGAGCAATCAGCACCTCGCCGTAACCGATCACCGGCTCCTGCGTCGGCCCGATCAACCGCGGCTGTTGCGCTCGGGTTTCCAGCCGGGCAACATTCCACTCTTACCTCTCCATTACCAGTTGCTCAAGCCAGGCGACCCCGACGTATCACGCGACCTCGCTCTGGCTACCGTGGAGATTGGCGGACGCGCCCGCGCTGGAGATCGGCAGGCAAGCGACTTCCTGATGCAGCGTGCGTTACCGCTTCTGGATCAGGCAATTCTGCGCGACCCGAGCGATATTCCCGCGCTGGAAGCGCGCGGACTGGCTCTCTTTGATCAAAATCGCCCCGACGAAGCGCTTAAAGCGTTCGATGCGGTTCTGGCCAAGGCACCCGATCGCGAGCAATCGCTCACATGGGCCGCTGAGTCCGCACTGGTGCTGGGTGAACTCGACCGGGCCGAAGTTTACTGCCGCAAGCTCACGGAAAAATATCCGTACTATCCCATTCACTTCGAGCGACTGGCCAATGTGCTCATCAAACGCAAGGCCTGGAAGGAAGCTCTCGCGGTGGCGGAAGCCGCCGTGCGCGGAAATCCATTCCGCGCCAAATCGCGTGAACTGTTGATAACCGTTCTGCTCGAAATAGGTGATCGGACGCGCGCGAAAGCCGAATTCGACGCCGTCGGCGTGATTGATCCCGCGACCCAGGGTAAACTACGGGAAAAGTTCGGCGACCGTTTTGGCGGGATGAAGTGAATGGCTGGCGTCTTCCATATCGAGAGGCCATCTCATGTCGTCACTGACACGTTCCGATCGCGATCATCTACGGATTCTGGCGATTTGCCACTATGTTCTGAGTGGCTTGTGCTTCGTCGTTGGTAGCTTCCCGTTGATTCATCTCGCGGTGGGAATCGCCATTGTCACCGGCGCGATTCCCGTACAGCAAAAGGGGAACGGCGGATCGTTCCCGGAGGAGTTCTTCGGCTGGATCTTTATCATCATCTCATCGGTCGTGATCCTCTTCTACTGGTCGCTGGCGGTGGGTCTGATCGTGGCCGGGCGCTCTTTGAGCCAACGGAAGCGGCGCACCCTCTGTCTGATCGTCGCCGGCGCGGCGTGTATGTTCCAACCGCTCGGTTTGGTGTTGGGTATCTTCACGTTCCTCGTCCTACTGAGGCCGAGCGTCCGCGCCGCGTTCGAGCCGATTCCGGAGGAGCCGGAAGAGCACTCCGAATACGACAGCTACTACTACGAATGAACGCGATGAACTTCGTGCACGACCCAGGAGTGAAGCCGCCAGCCGCGATGGAACTGGGGCGCGGAGCCGATGGCGTGGTGTGTGAAGTGCTCGAGCACGCGGAACTTGTCGTCAAAGAGATGAACCATCCGTTCAAGCTCGGCCGCAATCGGGTGGCGCTGGAAATTCGCATCCTACACGCCGTACTGGAAGCCACCGGTGGCCGTGGCGCGACGCGCGTATTCAACCACGGCATCGACACCAGCGAATATTCGTGGCTCGTCCGCGAGCGCGTCTTCGATGTGGACCCACGCGGCACGCAGGCCGACCGCGCCGCGCTCATCGCCATCATTCTGCGAATTCACCCCAGTGCCGATGTGAACCTGCTGATGTTGCCCGACCCGACATTCGACAACGTCCGCTGGGGCTACACTGCGGCAGATAGCGAGCCGCGGTGGATTCTGATTGACCCGTAGTCGCAACGAGAAAATGCGACGTGGCAGCAAAACGCATTTTGGTTTGATGTAACAGGCCCCTCATACCTGAACCCGATGAAAAGGCCATTCCCCGGAACCGTCGCGGTGGGCTGCCGAGTAGGTGCCGCGTGCCAAGCGGCACAGTTGCTCATTTCATTGAGTATCGCGAATTGCCAATAAGCCAGACAGTCGTTGCTGCACCGTTGAGCCAGAACAGATGTTCAACTCAGATCTTGCAGGGCCTTCTCGATAGATTGCGACGGCTTGTCCTGCGCGCCGGCAACCGCCACAAGAGCAACCGCCACGACCAATGCTGACATCCTCATTGCCGACCTCCGAGGGCATGGCGTGTTGAATGTCGAGTTCCACGGCGAATGCGTCAAACAGATTCGGACTCCGCGAACTCCGTCACCAGGTCGGTCAGCAATGATCGGCTCGCTACTTCCGCCAGTACTCCGGCAAGTCCGGTAGCGTATCGCAGAGAATTTCGAGAACGGCCTTGCGGTCGGCCGCGGTGAGATGTGCGAACGCCGCGGATGTGTCCTTGCCCGTCAACACCTCGTACAGCCGCTTCAGCACGCAATTCTTCACTTCGCTTGGAAGAGAGGCGAATCCCTTCGAGTAAATGAGGTAACTGCACGGGTACTTGAATAGCCGAGTGTTGAGGTCGAATTGACGCAACGACCGTCCTCGCTTGTCAAATGGTCCCCGCGCCGCAAACTCCTTTGCGAACTCGGATGTGCCCGATACTGGACTTTCGAGCTTCACCTCACCGCAAAACAGCAGATACTTCACCAGTGCTTCGCCCGCGGACTCGATTCGCCGCGTTGTGCTCTCCCACTTGTGATCAGCCGGTTCGCCCAGTTCCTTGTTCAGCGTGGTCTGATAGTGTAGCGCCTGCCGGGTGGTAACCAGTGCCCGCGCGATGCGGTTGTGGCATTCCGTCTGGTGCTCGAAGACGAGCAGCGCGACGAGATCACTGTGCGGAGTGAGGTAATTCGCCACCGTAAACCGCGACTTCAGGTCAATCACGTTCTGGCCATCCGCGTTACCTTCCGCAGCGGGGTCGCGTTTGTTCTCGACAATCCAGTTGCCCATGTGCTTCTGCTTGCCGTGCGTGCCAGTCACGTACCAGCCACCCCAACGCTCGGTAAACGGGCTGGTGTGATCCGTGCGAAACGTGCCCGCGGAGAGAATCGGCAGGCCAGTGTTGTCGGTGAACACAGAGCGAACAACTTGGCCCGGCACTCCGCCGGTGGCGGTAGAAGAATGGCAAATGAGACAGTTGTCTTTCTGGCGGGAGAAACTCACCTTGCCATCTTGGACCGGTTCCTGATCGAGCGTGTAGAACGCGGTACCAAGCTGGTGATCCACCGCGGAAAATTCCAGTACATCGCCCCGCAGGCAGAACCCCACATACACGTCGTCGTTGAAGTAGATCGCACGCGGCGTCTTGGGTGCGATCCGTTCGCGCTGAAAACTGGTCTTCGAGAACACCAACAGTTGCGACGAGAGTGGAACGTTTAGTTCCTTGAGGATCGCTGGCAGATAACCGTGATCGTCAACGAACTTGAGCTTCACGCGACCGGAATTGATCCGAGTCTGGAGTGCGGTGACGACATTATCCGCCGCGGCGGTCTTGTAGTTGATTGGCGGTTGCTCGATGCCGTCAATCTGCGCGAACGCCGGCGAAGCAAAGCACGCGGCGACAAGCGAGAAGCTGAGTCGGACCATGACCGACCTCGGAAGCGAAAGCGGAAAGCGAACCGGCGGGAGGGCGATTCAGCAGTTAAAAGAAGTGTAGCAGCGAAAAGTGGATAGTAAAGTCCTATTTAAGGCTTCCGCTCGAAAATGCCCGATCGCGAGTGGCTAAGACGCGCATAACCCCAGAGAAACTCAGGTATTTGTTCTTTGCGAATGGATGCAGCGGCTCGGACATAAAGGTAGAACCTTCCGCTTTGTCCTGGGATTGGTTCGACTTCCACGAAAAGATTCTCGGTCTCATCCCATTCGCGGTTACCGAACTTGACGTGCGAGTGGAAGGTGCGGGTCAAATGGCGGTAGAGATCGGGTAGTTGGTCCACTTCCGCGACAAATTCCCCTCCTGCTCCGTCAGTGTGGTTGATGACCTGGCGAAGCGCGAACACGGTCACGGATTCTGCATTTGGCCCGCTTTGTACCCATACGTCGTTTTCGTCCCACTGATACCAATACACCGGCGGATCCGGCAGGTGCAAATCGGCAAAAGAAACAGCAGAATGAGCATCCTGATAGTCTGAGAACTGAAGTGAGAGCGCGACGTTGCCGGACAGAGATTGCACATGCGCCGGTCGCAACTCGCCGGTGGAGTTGGGAGCTTCATGCACATCGTGCACAAACGCGATCCACTCGCCCACCGAGGGCGGGAACTTCCTCTTCAATCTCGTTTCCGCATTCTCGAGTTCTTTCTGGCGACCGCCCACATCAACCATCGGAATGTGATACCACCTCTCGGTGAACTCGCGAATCAGCCGCCAGCGTTCACGCCAGCCGTCTGGGATGCCATGCCGAAACACCGGCTCGCACTCGGTTCCATAACGCATCCGTTCGCACCACTCCGAACCCACCAGCGTACGTAATTCGTTGCGGCGCGGTTTCAGTTCCCAGAAACGATCGGCAAACACCGGTAGAGTCCGCATTTCTTCTTCAATGCGAATCAACTCGCCGCGTCGGTCATCGTGTTCGTCGAGCCAGTCGGCGAACACCAGTCGCAGCGTCCGGTCGGCGGGCTGAGCCACAATCGCGTTCAGAAAATCGTCGTGAGTGTGGTGCATGGGGAGTGTGCCGCATCCTCAATCTGAAATACCACAACCATAGCCAAACCTCGAATCAGGTGCAAAGCATGACCGATCCCTTCATCGCCTTCCTCATTGATGCGCTGAATCTGACTCATCCGCGATTCGCGTCGGCGAATGGTCTCGTTTACACATTCGAAGAAGCTGAGGAGCTGCCCGCAGCACGGAAAGTCCGCGAACGGCCGTTCATGATGGAGTTTTACCATGAGTTCCGCCGCATGTGGGATCAGGCGGAACCGGTGCGCCGAGGACTGGGCCACATCATGATTCAGGCTGACCCGGACGCCGGCGCACGGACACCGGATCTGCTGTTCTGGACGCTCGGTGAACACGGAGCGCCGGATTCGCGTCTTGCGGCTGTGTCGTTCACGTTCTTGACGAACCCCACTGCAATTGCGGCCGATCAAACGCTTCTCGCTCGTTACCGCGATAAGCCCGGTTACCCGCGCGCGGTGAGCGTCGTGATTGGCCGGCGTACGGATGTGAGCGAAAGCGGAGTTCCCCAGGTGGATGGCGTCGTGACCATCTTCTTCGACACGGAGAAGTGGCAGGTGGTCGAACGGTTGGCTCGATAGTAGCTCGACCCCCAGGCCTTCACCCTGCCGGGATGTATGACAGCATGGCGGCGGCGTGTTTGCGGACACCTTCGTCCGGGTCTTCGGCCGAAATGCGTTCGAGTAGAGGTCGAAACTGCGGCCAGACGCGGAAACCCGTCGCGTTCACCGCTGCCTCACGTAAGAGCGGGTTCTGCGACTTCGTGGCGTAGGTTTCAATGATTGTGAAGACCGCTGGGTTGTAATTTACGAATCCAATCGCCATCCGGTTGATCGCCTGAACTTGATCGTCGTGGGCGGAGGCGTAACGAGCACCATCCAGGAGTAATTCGGGAGTGTAAACGGCCAGCCGGGAGGTGAGTCGATCGACGAGGACAGGATCAGCCCCCTCCACCACGATGTAGTGGAAACTGACGAGGGGACTTTCGATGTAGAAAACACCGGTGGTCGGCTGCTCGACGTTGGGCCAGGCCCATGTCTGTTGATAGCCAACCCGGTTGCCGTCGCCGGGGCGAGTCTCGAAGTGAACGAATTCCCCCTCCGCTGCCGCCTTCTCGAAATCCGCACGCGTTACGTGCTGGTGGAGGACCAGACAGACGGAATTCGGCCTGCTCATCGGGCGTCCTCGTAAGCTTGGATGGGTCTTTGCCTTTCTATTGCCACTCCGCCACAGGTTACTCTTGCACTTCCTATTCATCCAAGAATTGCTGGTCGATGTGCGTATTAACCTCTCCGCACCGGATTTTACGGTGCTGCGTACCGCGTGCAGCAACCCGCGCCCATGTCCGTCGTGACGAGAGGCATACTCGACACAGGCAGCAACGCGACCGGTGTAGCTGCTTCGATACTCCGGCAGTTTCCATTGCTACCTGCTCAACACTCGACGATGCAGGGCGTAGGCGGCACGCCTGCGGTCGGTCTGTTTCGAGTGCCGTTAAGCATTTTTGACCCCGCGCAACCACTGCTATCGTGGTTTGTGTACCCCGATTTGTTGGTAATGGAGTTGCCACCAGGCACGCCGGTCGATGTTCTGATCGGCATGGACGTGCTTCTCAATTGCCGGATGCTCCTGGACGGGCCAGGCCGCATTTTCACAATCGACTTCTAACGTTCGCGGAGTCACCTCATGCCCCGCTTCTTGTTCGTGCTCGTTCTTCTCGGAGGCGCGTTGATGTCTGTTCCTCACACACCCGCAGCGCAACCGGCGAAGAATATCGAAGACACACGCCTAGCAAATCTCTTTCAGACATACCTGGACGAAGAGTTCCGACTGCATCCGCTCTTCGCCACTCAGCAGGGGAATCACGACTTCGACGACATGCTCGACGACCTTTCGCCCGAAGCGCGCCAGAAGGACGTGGAACGGGCGAAGGCGTGGCTCGCCCGGTTGCCGAAAGAGATCGACTTCAAGAAGCTCTCGCGCAACGGCCAGATCGATTACGAAATCTGGACTCACTACCTGACCTACGGCCTCTGGTCGGTCGAGAACGACAATCGCTTCGAATACGATCCCCGCATCTACGGCGAATATATCTCCGATAGCGTGTTCATTCTGCTCACGCAATCGACTCTTCCGCGAGAGCGAAATGTCGAGAACGCTGCCAAACGGATCAAACTGATCCCGAAGATCGTGGAAGCAGCCAAAGCGGGTTTGAAGAACCCGCCGAAGATTCTCACTGAAATCGCGATCAAACGAAACCTCGGGGCGATCAGCTTCTACGAAAAAGAGGTTTACGGCTTCGCCAAGGAAACCCCTACCACGGAACCACTCGCCACACCCTGCAAGGACGCCGTCAAAGCTCTCAAGGACTACCAGACTTGGCTCGAAAAAGAATTGCTCCCGAAATCCACCGGTGAATGGCGTCTCGGTAAGGAGAAGTTCGCCAAGAAGCTGGAACTGGAACTTGATGCCGGCTTAACCGCGGATGAAGTCGTGAAACTCGCAGAGGCGGAAGCCGATCGCGTGGAACGTGAGATGTACTACGTCGCCAAGCAACTCTGGTCCAAGCTGTTCCCCGGCAAGGCACTGCCGCCGGATGATGTCCCCGGCCGACGGACGACCATCAAGAGTGTGCTCGACGAACTCGGCAAGCAGCATGGTCAGCCGGAAACATTGGTCGATGATGCCAAGAAAACAGTCGCGAAGATTAAAGACTTCATTCGCGACAAACACATCCTCACACTGCCGGAACCGGATACGTGCCAGATCATTGCGATGCCGGAGTTTCAACGCGGGTTCTCGGCCGCGTACTTGAACCCCGCGCCGCCGCTCGACCCGAAAGCGAACAGCCTCTACGCCGTCGCCCCGCCGCCAAAAGACTGGACCCCCGCGCGGCAGGAAACTTTCTTCCGGGAATACAACTCCGCCATGTTGCAAATCCTCACCATTCACGAAGCCTATCCCGGGCATTACGTGCAACTGGCGTACTCGAATCGCTGTCCGTCGCTTGTGCGGAAGATTTTGTGGTCGGGATCGTTCGCGGAGGGGTGGGCCGTTTACACCGAACAGATGATGCTCGATCAGGGCTACGGCGACGGCGATCTGTCGTTGCGTCTGCACCAATTGAAGTTCTACATTCGCGCTGTTTTGAATGCGATTCTCGACAACAAGATGCATACCGCGAACATGACCGACGACGAGGCCATGAAACTGCTTGTGGAACGCGGATTCCAGACGGAGGCGGAAGCGGTCGGCAAGATCGCGCGGGCCAAGCAGAGTAGCACGCAACTCTCAACCTATTTCGTCGGCCGCACGGCCTTCTATCGCCTGCGCCAGGATGTGCAGCGGAAGCGGGGCGATGCCTTCGAACTAGGCAAGTTCCACGAAGACGTTCTCAGCCATGGCACGCTGGCGGTGAAATACCTGCCGGAATTGGTGAAGTAGGGGCGGACCGTAGGGTGGGACAAGGCTTTGCGCAGTCCCACCTCTTTTCTTTTCGTAACGGTGGGTCTGACGGAGGTAGGGTGGGACAAGGCTTTGCGCAGTCCGATCTCTTTTCGTAACGGTAGGACAGCGGTAGGGTGGGACAAGGCTTTGCGCAGTCCCACCTCTTTTCGTAACGGTGGGACTGCGCAAAGCCTTGTCCCACCCTACAGTCCACTCCTACTCGATCGCCTTCAAAATTGCGTCGGCGAACTCTCTGGCCTGGGGTGGGCCAGCTGCGGTGATGACGACATTTCCCCCGCTCTCGTCCCTGACCACAGGTTCTTTCCGCCACAGAACGGACGAGTCTTTGAGCAATCCCGGGTACTTGTTCTGTTCCCACACTCGCGGCGGAATCGCTGCCTTCTTGTCCCTCAAGGCGCTATGAGACAGTAGGACAACCTGTCCGGCGCAGATTGCCGCGATGGGCTTGTGCGATTTCTGCATACGGTCGATTACGTCATGGGCCGCTCGGGCACCAGCTCCGTTGGGGATGAGGTACTCATTCACATTCTCTCCACAGAAGACCACCGCGGCGTATTTGTTCAAGTTCATGCCCACGGCCAGACGCACGTCAATGGGAACCGCTTCATCGAAGCCACCAGCGGGCTGTGATTTATCGCCGAAAGTCGCTGCCGTTTCCACCCGCACGCGTCCCTTGCCCGGCCGCTGAACTTCCAACTCTTTGCGCACATCGCGATAGTCCGGCACAAACACGCCGTTGCTCGGGATCACATACAGGACGACGAGATCGGTGGACGGGGTAATGACCGTCCCGGAGTTCCACGGGTTTTTCTTGTTCACTTTTTCATTTTTGTCGAGCTGCGTGCGCGGGGGGGAGTCGTTCAGCTTGGCGTTCTCAGTCAGCGGCGGTGAAGGTGGCGGGTTCGACTTTCTTGCGTGGAGGGCAAACGCCGCCCCGATGAGCAACCCCAATGCCACGACGCCACCAACAACGCCGCACTTTCGTCGTTGCAGCCACGAAGCACGCTTCTTCTTTTTCTTTGCACGTTTGGGGCGCGGAGTCTCGGCCAGCGTTGGCTCGCCGGGCGGCGCGGTATCGGAGGATCCTGCCGGTGGAACTGCGACCACCGGGTTTGCGGCCACACTCGGTGCGACGGGCGCAGGGGTGACGATAACCGCCTCGACGATCTCGAACGATGGCTCCTTCTCAGCATCGGAACGCGTGAAAGGAAGCAGAGCGGCAGCAACTTCTGATGCCTTCTGGTAGCGATCGGCTGGCTTCTTTGCCATCATCTTCGCCAGCACTGCAGCAAGCGCTTCCGATACTTCGGGTCGAGCGTCGTGGATCGGGGGTGGATCTTCTTCCGTGTGTGCCAACAACTTGTCGATGAGCGTGGTCGATGCAATGAACGGCGGTCGGCCGGTGAGCAAAAAGAAGAGTGTGCAACCGAGCGAGTAGATGTCGCTGCGCGGGTCCACTTCGTGCGAGTTCCGTGCCTGTTCCGGCGAGAGGTAGTCCGGTGTACCCATCACCTGATTCGGACTCGTCACGGCGAGGTTAACCTGTTGCTTGCCGGCTCCGAACGCCGGTCGTCGCAGTTGCAGCGTTTCTTCCTCTGCTTCGTTATGGGCCAGACGGGCGAGGCCAAAGTCGAGAATCTTCACTTGCCCCTTCCGCGACACCATCAGGTTTTGCGGCTTGATGTCGCGATGAACCATTCCCTTATCCGCGGCGTGCTGCAAACCCAACGCCACCTGCCGGGCGAACATACAGGCCAGCGACACCGGCAGCGGCCCTTTCTTCGCAACGAGCCGGTCGAGACTCACCCCCTCCACGAACTCCATGACCAGATAATGCGATCCACCAGCCTCGCCTGCGTCGTGCGCAATGACGATGTGGTGGTCCTTCAATTGAGCGGCCGCACGGATTTCTTTCTGGAAACGCGCTACCGCCCCGGCCTTCGCGGTGAGGTGAGGTGACATCACCTTGATGGCAATCACGCGACCCAGGAGCAGATCTTCGGCCTTGTAGACGGTTCCCATTCCGCCTGCGCCGAGTTTGCTGATGATGCGATACCGTGGATGATCGGCGAACCCGGCCGGAATTGTTTCGTTGGGGTCAGTCGGCAGGAGGGTGGGGGGCGGTCCGACAGATTGCACCGTGAATGGATCAGCCGCAGCAGCGCGAGCCAGATTGGCCAGAGTATCTTCCGGGATGAGTTTCAGCGCCCGGCAGCACACTTCGCATCCGCCCACGTGTCCGGCGACCGCGGCCAGTTCCTCGGGCGCAAGCTCCCCACGAGCGAACGCGACCAGTGTTTCGGGTTTCGGACAAGCCGCAACAGTCATACTCCCTCCGCCAACCATTCTCTTTCCAACAAAGTATTGTTCACTCTAGGATGGCACGAAAACGCTGAATCTGTCTGTCTTTGTGTTGGATGCTTTATATTTGGTGGAAGCTGAGTTGTGAGCCGGCAGTTCAATAACTGAGAAGACGCCCTGGCGTGTTCTCAGTTGCCGCTGAAACATCGGCACGGCCGCTCAACGCCGAACACAAAATACTAAACGCCAAACGCTACCCCAATAGCCCTCCTGCTTCTTCACGCAGGCGGGAAAGGACGCGGGATTTGGCGATATAAATGGCGTTGGCGGTGGTACCGAGTTCGGCGGCGACCTCCTCGGCTGAGAGCCCATCCAAAACGAAGCGGGCGAACATCTCCCAGGTGCGGGTTTCAAAGTCCGCCTTGATGCGATCGAGCAACTTACGCGTGACGTGGCGGTCGTGTTCGCGTTCCCAGTCGCGTGCGAAATCGTCGGCGGGGTCTTCGAGCCGAGCCAAGTAACTGCCGAAGTCGGTGCCGCCAGGAGCGATGGGGGACATCTTGCGGTTGCGCCACATCGTTCGAGCGCAGTTGGCAGCGATGGCACGCAACCACCCGCGAAACGCTCCAGGTTTCTCCGGGTGGACGAATTCCGGAAACCGGCGAATCACGACGGTCATTACTTCCTGAACGAGGTCGTCGGCATCAGCTCCGCGCACGTTCAACCGCTCTGCCCACACGTGGATGAGCGGCGTGTATAACTCAACGAGCCGGCTCCAGGCCTCTGCGTCACGGGCGTCCCGCAGTCGTTCGAGCAACGTAGCCGATGTGACCGACATATTTCCTCCCTCTTTCAAGTCTACCCCACAGGTCGGTGCTTGTGGGAGCGGAACTCCAATAGCTATAATTTGAATTGCCACCGTGCCTGGAGGTGATGTGCCTGAGCGATCTCGCCTGCTCTTGATCGGTCCGTCTGTCGGGCCACTGGATGGCGTGCTGGCTGCGGCCGCCGATATCGAACCGGTGTCCAACGACCCGAGCGAAGTCGCCCGGCGTTTGAAGGACGGCGGGTACGCTGCCGTTGTTGCTTCGCCCGAGGTTGTCACGACACTCCTCGACCGCTTTCGCCGCGACGAACTCATTATTGGCCACATCGAGAAGGGGCTGGCTGTTCTCGATCCCATCGGTGTCGTGTTGTGGGCCAATCCTGTCTTTCGCGACCTCGCCGATGGCGACCCCGTCGGCAAACCGCTGCTGTCCGCGCTGGGTGCGCTGCTGGCAGCCGTGGAGGTTGTGGCTGCGCCGGGCGCTCCGGCCCTTGGTGATCGAACCGAGTGGGCGATTCCTTCCGGATCGCGATTGGCCGATCCGCTTGCCCCCGTGCGTCAGGGATTGGCGGCGCTGCTCCGCGTTCACCGCCTCAACACGGCGGATCGGCCGTTTCTGGAAATCGATGTCCGTCCGGTTTTCGCCACCGATCATACCGTCTCGGGACTAATTGCTCTGGTGCGCAACGTCACTGCGCAAGTCGTTCAACAGCAGAAACTCGACGCCCTCCATACCGCTGGTCGTGAACTCGCCGGTCTTGATCCCGACCAACTCACCGAGATGAACGTGGAATCGCGGGTCGAGTTGCTCAAAGCCAACTTGCGGCGAACCATTCGCGACTTGCTTCACTACGACACGATCGAAGTACGTTTGCTCGACCGCAAAACTGGTGAACTCAAGCCGCTTCTGGCCGACGGCATGCTGCCGGAAGCCGCGGGCCGCGTTCTCTATGCCCGACCCACCGGCAACGGCGTGACCGGCTTTGTTGCGTCCACCGGTGAGAGTTATCTGTGTGCCGACGCCGCCAACGATCCGCACTATCTAGCTGGTGCCGCCGGAGCACGCAGTTCGATGACCGTGCCACTCACATTTCAAGATGAGGTGATCGGCACACTGAATGTCGAAAGTCCTCGCGTCAACGGTTTCGGTCAGGACGATTTGCAGTTCACGGAACTGTTCTCCAAGGAGATCGCAGCGGCTCTGCACACGCTTGATCTTCTCAGTGCCCAGCAGTTGTGTACCGCCGGCCAATCCATCGAAGCAGTCAATAAGGAAGTGGCGTTGCCTCTGGACGAGATTCTTGCGGGGCTAAGCGTACTCCTGGCACGAGCGAGGGAACGTGACCCGGAGGTAACCGACCGGCTAAGCCGGATGTTGGATGCCGCGCGACGCGTGAAGGAAAGTATCGCGCAGGTCGGTCGCGACCTGACCACCGTGCCAACCGGCGACAACGCTCCGCCGCTCTCAGGCAAACGCGTGCTGGTGGTGGAGTCGGATGAGCGATTCCGGCGTGGGGCGCATCTTCTACTCGGACGTCTTGGCGCAACGGTGGAAACCGCCGCGACTGGCGCGGAAGGTGTCGCGATGGCCAGTGATGCCAACTACGATGCGATCTTTCAGGAAGTGAAACCGCCAGACATGGGCGGTTATGAATGTTATCGCCGTCTGCGTGCGGCCTGCCCCGATGCGACTATTGCGCTAACGACGGGTTTTGGTTACGACGCAGCGCATTCGATCGTGAAGGCGCGTGCCGATGGTATGCGGCACGTATTGTTCAAACCATTCCGTCAGGATCAGGTCGTCCGCGCCATTCTCGAAGGCGACGCTCCCCCCGCAGCCGCAACGGGGTGAAGAGGCGACACATCTCCTGAGGGAAAGTTCCGAGATTGTATCGCAATGTAGACTCGGCAATCTCAGCTACCATCGGCCTTGTGCGCCACCACTCACGACATTTTCAGAATTCTTCCTCGTCATCTCGCGTTAGGATGAGCCGCGGGTCAGCCTGTCGCTCGTTGCGCAAAGTAGTAGGCACACGGAGTGTGCCGTTGTTTTTCTCCCGAAATCCACGGCACACGGAGTGTGCCTACTACTTTGCGCAGTATGGCACCTCTCATCTCTCTTTTCGGAGTGAAATCATGAGGAACACTCTCAGCCGGTCCGTGCGTCGCAGGCTCTGCTTGGTGGCCACATGCGCGGTTGGCTTCGTGGTCGCGGGCGTGTCCGCACCCGATACGCGCGGCGGCGACTGGCCGCAATGGCGCGGAGTCAATCGCGACGCCCACGCCAGCGATTTCAAAGCGCCGAAAGAGTGGCCCAAGGAACTGACGCAGAAGTGGAAAGTGACCGTGGGCGATGGCGTTGCAACACCGGCGCTCGTCGGCGATAAACTGTTCGTCTTCACACGCCAGGACGGTGCGGAAGTCACCCGCTGCCTGGACGCTTCCAGTAACAAGGAAGTGTGGAAGGACAAATACGACGTGAACTTCAAGGGTGGACCGGATGCCGGCTATCCTGGCCCACGGAGTTCTCCCGCCGTGGCCGATGGCAAAGTCGTCACCTTCGGGGTGAATGGAACACTTTCGTGCCTCAACGCGGACACGGGAGAGAAGGTCTGGCGGATCGAGACAAAAGCCTTCCCGCGCTTCCACACTTCGAGTTCGCCAGTCATCGTGGACAAACTCGTCATCGTCCTGACCGGCAGCGAGAGCAACGGCGGCATCACGGCATATGATCTCGCCAACGGCGATGTGAAGTGGAAGTGGACGGAGGAGGGTGCATCGTATTCGTCTCCAGTGCTGATGACCGTGGACGGCACGAAAATGGTTGTGGCGGAGACAAACAAGAGCGTCGTTGGGCTGAGTCTTCAGGATGGCAAGCCGCTGTGGAAGACCGAGTATGCGATCCCCGGCCGCGGTTACAACGCCTCAACGCCGATGGTCGAGGGCGAGATGGTGATCTTTTCCGGTTCCGGCCGCGGAACACGGGCGTACAAGATTGAGAAATCGGGCGACTCATTCACACCCAAGGAGGCATGGAGCAGCAAGGACACCTCCGCGATGTACAACTCACCGGTGTTCAAAAAGGGCTTCGTGTATGGACTGACTTCCAGCGACAGTCTCTTCTGTGTGAATGCCGAGAACGGTGAGACTGTCTGGACGCACGCGATTCCCGGCCGGCGCGGTTACGGGAACATTGTGGATGCTGGCTCAGTGCTGCTGGCGCTCACGCCCGCGTCGAATCTGCTCGTGTTTTTGCCGAACGAGAAAGAGTACAAGGAAGTGGCGAGCTACAAGGTGACCGACAACCAGGTCTACGCATACCCCATCGTGACCGGGAACCGCATCTACATCAAGGACAAGGATTCGGTAATTCTGTGGGCGGTGGAGTGAGTTATGACGAGCCGGAAGCGTTAGCGACGGGCAAAAAGAGGCCCGTCGCTAACTGAGCCGGAAGCGTTAGCGACGGGCAAAAACGGCTCGTCAGGGCTTGTCAGACGGGCAAAAGGAGGCCCGTCGCTAACGCTTCCGGCTCGTCGGGCAAAAAGAGGCCCGTCGCTAACGCTTCCGGCTCGTCATGGCTCGTCAGGGCTTGTCACGCTTATTCATCATCCGGCGGCGGAGGCGGAGGGTTGCCGCCAGGACCGCGGCCGCCCGGCCCTCCGGGACCACCCGGCCGGCCGCCACCCGGACCACCCGGGCCAAAACGACCAGGTCCGCGTTCTTTCATTTCCTTGAGGGCCTTCTTCTGATCGTCGGTGAGGAGCTTATCGAGCTTCGTGTCCACTTCTTTCTGGAGCGCGTCGAGATCCTTCTTCTGCGCGTCGGTCAGTTTCAATTGCGTTTGCACGAAAGGAGGCAGAATCTGACCAACTGGCGGTGGACCAAAGCCCCCCTGTCGGCCACCGGGGAAACCTTTTCCGTTCTTCCCACCTTTGTCGCCCTTGCCCTTATCGCCTTTGTCGCCTTTTTCCTTTTCACCTTCGGGCGGCTGGGCCGTACCCAGCGACGCAACGGCGAGCAATCCGCCGACGAACAACAATGCAGCCAGTGCGCGCATCTTGAAACTCCGTGAATCAGAAGGGAGTAACTGCCATCGGGGTTTTAAACGGAGCCAAATCGCCCCAGCGACAGGGCGCTGCGGAATTTCCCAATCCGTGTCGACAGCAAGCTGGTATGTCCAGAAGAGACGTCTCATGGTTTCCGCTGTAGCATGTCCGTATGCTGGAGTTTCTCGCGCTTCTTTTGATTGGACTCGCGTGGATTGGGCACGCGTACATCCTCACTGCGTTCCTGAACTATGTGTACGGCTGCCGATTGCCCAAATCGTTGCTCAAGCCGTGGCGGCTCATCACTGGGGTCGGTATCCTCGCATTTCCGCTCTTGCTGTGGTCGGCCAAGGAGCCACCCGTCTTTGACTTCTCCCGCGGCATGCAAGCCGTCGATGGCCCGTGGGGCTACGCCGTGCTCGCCTACGCCATTGCGTGTCTCTACTTCGGCTTCGTGTTTCCGGTGGTGACGCTCGAACGCTACTTGCGGAAGCCGCCTCCCTGTCTGCTGAGTGAACAAACCCGAACACTGAACTTGTGGCCGGAACTCGGCGAGAAGCTCATCGGCGATGGTAAGTATCGCATTCTCGCCCGACTGCCTGGCAACTGTGTGTTCAAGCTCGATATCACCGATCTCACGCTCGCACTCACGAAGTTGCCGCCGGAATGGGACGGGCTGACGCTGCTCGTGCTGAGCGACGTTCACTTCCACGGTACACCCAGTCGCTTTTACTTCGACCGCATGATTGACGAACTCGCCCGCGAACCGGTGCCGGATGTCGTGTGCCTGGCGGGCGACTATCTCGATTCCGATGCGCACCACGAATGGATCGGGGCGCTTCTCGGCCGATTACACGCAAAGGAAGCGAAGCTCGCCATTCTTGGGAATCACGACGAGTACCACGACCCAGATCGCGTTCGCGCAGAACTCACCGAAGCCGGCTATACAGTGCTCAGTAACGCCTGGAAACAAATCGCGATTCGCGGGGTGGAGTGTGTGGCAGTGGGTCACGAAGGCCCGTGGTTTTACCCACCGCCCGACTTGAGCGGTGCGCCGAGTGGGCTATTCCGTCTGTGTTTGAGCCACACGCCAGATAATTTCTATTGGGCACAGGCCAATCACATCGGGCTGGTCTTCTCGGGACACGTTCATGGCGGGGGAATTCGCGTGCCGCTCATTGGCTCGATCTTCGTGCCGAGCATTTACGGCCGACGGTTCGACCAGGGGGTATTTGAAGAGAACGGCACCGTGATGGCGGTGAACCGTGGAGTGAGCGGGAAGGAACCGATCCGCATTCTCTGTAACCCGCAAGTGTTCCGCGTTACACTCAAAACCGCAGACAATCCACCCAAGCGTTCATAGGGCTTCCGCCCCACGCTACGCAAGACGACCGCTACGCGGCGAAAACAACTCGAACTGCCTTTCACCCCGGACAAGTGAAAGACACAGAGAATTTGGTTACACCCGGTAAGTAGAGAGAACATCATGCGAACGCCTTTCGCGCTTCTGTTACTTGTTCTCATCATCACGGCATCTTCTCCGGCCACCGCTGCGGAGCCGATGCCCGCTCCGGAAACACCTCCGTTTGCTTCTGAAGTGGAGTCGCTTCTAGCCAGAAGCCAAGATCCGGATACCCGGGTGGTCGTTCATGCCACACATCGGTTGCGCGATCTTGGGCCAGCCGCAGTGCCGGCTCTCATGCAAGGGCTGTGGTCGGATTCTTCCACCACGCGACGCCAGACGATGGATATCCTCCGGATGCTGGGCGCGGATGCCCGCACCGCGGCACCATCGCTCATTCGACTTCTCGGCGACGACAACAAAGACGTTCGCCGGGAAGCGGCTCGCACGCTCGCTTTCATCGGCGCATATTCCGCGATTCCCTCGCTCACGAAGGCATTGAACGATGAATCGGTCGCTGTGCGATTGGTGGCGTGCGAGTCGCTCATCGTACTCGGCGAAAAAGCCGAGATCGTGCTTCCCGTGCTCACGAAATCGCTCCAGTCGCAACGACCCGAGGAGCAAGCATTCGCCGCGCGACTCCTGGCCGACCTCGGCCCAGAAGCAGCACCCGCCACACTGGCTCTCCAGGGGGCGCTGAATGAAGCTGACCCAGCGTTAGTGTCCCAGATTGTCGAATCGCTTGGCCGCCTTGGACCGGCGGCGAAGGATGCCGTGCCCGCGCTTAAAAAGAAAGTGAAGGACGATCAGAACGCCGCATTGTTCCGCGTGCCGGTTGCCATCGCGCTCTGGCGTATCAACCGCGACCCCGCCGCCGTGGAATTACTCATCGAGGCCGTCGAAGCCAAGAAGAAGTTTTCCCCGCTTCCATACGTTCCATTGTTGCGAATCGATTCAACCAAAGAATCCATCGACGCACTCGCCAAGCAGTTGAAGTCCGATGATCCCTCGAATGTCCTGGATGTGGCCGAGAGTCTGGGGGCTCGGTCGAAAGATGTCATCCCCCCACTCATCGAACTGATGAAGAAAGAAACCACGAAGAATATCAAAACGCTTCACGCGACCGTTATCCTTGGACGCCTCGGCCCCGCTGCGAAGGAAGCACTACCGCTCCTCGACGCGATCGCAAAGGCAAAAGGTGAATATGGCAGTTTCGACGCTGCGGTTGCGGTCTACCAGATTGATCCCAAACCCGACAATGCACTGGCGATCGCAGAGTATTTTGAGGACAAAGATCGCCGCCTTTGGGCTGCTCAAACGCTCAAGCAACTTCGGCCCAACGCGAAGGCTGTCGCGGTAGAATTGCTCGTTGCGCTCGACAGCGCCGACGACGCGTTCCGTCTCGCGGCCGCGGGCGCCCTGTGGCGTATCGAGAAAAATCCTTCGGCGCTGAAGGCGGCCGTAAAGTCGCTTCGTTCTCCAGATCCGAAGATCCGTGCTCAGGCTGCGGCTGAACTGGGAATGGACTTTGGCCCAGCGGCGAAGGACGCGGTTCCTGACCTGGTGAAGCGGCTGTTTGACTCGCACGCTGCGGTGCGCTCGGCCACTGCGGAGGCGATCGGCCGCATCGGTCCCAGCGCGAAAGATGCAACTCCGGCTCTGTTGACGCTTCTGGAAGGCGATGAACCGGACTTTGTACAATCAGCCGCGTGCGAGGCGCTTGGTCTCATCGAACCGGCCGACAAGGACGCCGTTGCTGTTCTACTGCGGCACAAGCTCGAACACCCGGCTCCTATCGTGCGGGCCCATGCCGCGCTTGCGCTGGTCCGTGTGGCTGGCGATAAGTCTGGTGAAGAGGAAGCACGGCGCGGGCTGAATTACCGCACGCATTACGTTCGCATCACCGCAGCCGAAGCACTCTGGCTCATGAACAAGGACGAGCGATCCGTCCCGCTTCTCGTTCGATCATTGGAAGAATCGAACCTAACCGGGCAGGAAAGCGACAATGAACTCTATATGGCCGCTCGTGCTCTGGGTCGCATCGGGGCCGAAGCGAAGGCCGCCGTACCCGGTCTCGTGAAATTGCTCGAAGCTCGCGACCCCGATCTTGCCGCCACCGTGACCGCCGCGTTGAAAGCCATCGACCCCGACGCCGCAAAGAAAGCTGGCGTGAAGTGACGCGGATCGCGTCGTCCGTATCATTTCCGCATGAGTACCGCCACTACCGAACTCGATCACTATCTGCAAGCCGCGGTGGAAGCCGCTCGCGCGGGGGCCGCGGAACTGGAGCAGTGGCGCGGACGATTCTCCATTCGCGAGAAGTTCCGCGCTGATCTGGTCACAGAAGCCGATGTTGCTTCGCAGAAGGTCGTGAAGGAAATCCTGCTCGGCCACTTCCCGGACCATCTTTTCATTGGTGAAGAGGATTCCGTCGGGAAGTCGCCCGGCGAGGTGCGCCCGCCCGCCGATGCGCCGCCGGCGTGGGTGGTCGATCCGCTCGACGGCACCGCCAATTACGCGCACGACGTGCCGGCTTACTGCGTTTCCATTGGCTTGTGGCACGCGGGGCAAGCGATTGTTGGCGTCATCCTCGATCCGCGTCAGCACGAACTATTCACGGCCGCCAGTGACCGGGGAGCGTTTCTCAACGGCAGCCGGATTCGCGTGAGCACTGTGCCCACCGTGGCAGATGCCATGCTCAGCACCGGCTTCCCGGCCAACTACGAGAAGCAACTGCGGAACCTGAAAGCCTGGGAAAAGTTAACGGGGATTTCGCAGTCACTTCGCCGCAACGGTTCCACCGCGTTGAGCATGGCCTACGTCGCGGCGGGCCGATTCGATGGATATTGGGCCTTCGACAACTACCCGTGGGACGTGATGGCCGGCGCGGTCCTCATCGCAGAAGCCGGCGGCTTGCTCGCCACCACCGATGGCTTGCCGTTCGACCCGTACCGCCCCGATCTCATTGCCGGCAATCCGCCGGTGCAGAAGGAGTTGGTGGAATTGCTGCGCGGGGCGTGACGAAGGCGAACCCCGCCCGCAAGGGCGGGTGGTAGCGTGTGACCCACCGCCCTTGCGGGCGGGGTTCGCCTTCGTCACCACGTCACCACGCATTTCCGTTGCTCTGCCTGCCCATTCATGGGACAATACACCTGATTTGTAGCCTGCCTACCTCGAACGAGGGCGACAGCCCTCGCTCGCCTTCCGCCTGCTCTCCACACCAAACGGAACCAGCGGCCATGCGGTTCTGCCTGCCCGTTCTTCTGCTCGTCGCACCTGCCTCTGCTTCCGCAGCGGATGCGTTCCATTTCGAGAACGACATCCTGCCAATTCTGAGCCGCTACGGGTGTAACTCGTCCGGCTGCCACGGCAAAGCGGAGGGCCAGGGCGGGTTCAAGCTCTCCGTGTTTGCGTCAGACCCGGAAGCCGACTACGCCGCACTCACAAAGGAGAGCCGCGGTCGGCGTGTATTCCCGGCCAAGCCCGAAGAAAGTTTGCTCCTGCGCAAAGGAACCGGCCGCACCGCCCACGGTGGCGGAACGAAACTCCCGTTTAGTGGCGAAGACTACCGCACCCTGCGCGACTGGATTGCGGCCGGTATGCCGATTGGTTCGCCCGATGCACCGCGAGTGGTGTCGCTTCGCGTGGAACCGCTCGAACGCGTGATGAAGCCGAAGACCGAACAGCAACTGAAAGTATTCGCAAAATACAGCGACGGCAGCGAGAAGGACGTCACCCACCACGCTCGCTTTCAATCCAATGCGGAAGCCGTGGCGGTCGTGAGTGCCACCGGAAACGTGACGATCCGTGATGTCCCCGGCGAAGCAGCCGTGATGGCCGCGTATCTGGGTGAAGTGGGGATGTTTCGCGTCATGGTTCCGCGACCGGGCGAAGTTGCAAAGAACACCCTGCCGCAATTCAACCTGATCGACAAACTCGTTGACGCCAAGCTCGCGAAACTCAACATCGCTCCTTCGGGCTTGTGCGACGATGCGGACTTTCTCCGCCGTGTGTACCTCGATCTCACCGGCACACTCCCCACGCCGGATGAAACGCGGAAGTTTCTCGCGGATAAGACTAAAGAGAAACGGACCAAACTGGTCGAGTCGCTCCTCAACAAGCCCGAGTTCGCCGACCTGTGGGCGTTGCGCTGGGCCGATCTGCTTCGCGTCGATCGTCAGCCGCTCGGCCACGAGCGAGCCTACCTCTACTACAAGTGGATTCGCGATTCGATCAAAACGAACAAGCCATTCGATCAGTTCGCGCGAGAACTGGTGACCGCCGAAGGGCCAGCAACCGAAGTCGGTCCTGTAAACTTCTTCAAGGTGGTTCCGCAACCGGGCGAAGCGGCCGGTACGCTGTCGCAAGTCTTCCTCGGTGTCCGCATCACCTGCGCGCAGTGTCACCATCATCCATTTGATCGATGGACGCAGAACGACTACTACGGCATGTCGGCCTTCTTCACCACCGGCGGCACCACGAATCCGCGAACACGCAAAGAAGTTTTCGCGCACGCCCTCGGCACTGAGCCACCCACCGCTAATCCATTGGGCGACCGGCGTCTCGTACTGGCAGAGTGGATGACGAAGCCCGAAAACCCGTTCTTCGCTCGCAACCTTGCCAATCGAGTATGGGCATGGATGCTCGGCCGCGGGCTGGTCGAGCCAGTGGATGATGTCCGTGGGACCAACCCGCCGACGAACCCCGAACTGCTCGATGTACTGGCGAAGTATCTCATCGAGAACAAGTACGATGTCCGCAAACTGATCGTGCTGATCGCGTCGTCGCGCGTGTATCAGACTTCCGTCACGCCCAACGCCACCAACGAGAAGGACGAACGGAACTTCTCGCGTGCATACTTCAAGCGGCCCGACGCCGAAGTGCTGCTCGACATGATTTCACAAGTCCTCGGCGTGCCGGAGAAGTTCAGTGGCTCGCCGGGCGTGACTCGCGCAGTGCAACTATGGGACAGCAAGGCCCGCAGCGACTTCCTGAAGCTCTTCGGTCGACCGAGCCGCGTAACGGCGTGTGAGTGCGAACGCACCCGCGAGCCGAGCGTGAGCCAGGTACTCAACCTGTTGAATTCGACTGAAATCCAGGCGAAACTGACGCACGAAGGCGGCACCGTGGCACGGCTTGTCCGCACGCAAAAAGACGATGCGAAGTTAGTCGAGGAGCTGTACCTGATCTTCTACTCGCGGCTGCCGATCGCCAATGAAAAAGAGATCGGCCTGAAGCATCTGAAGAAGTACCCGAACAATCGTCGTGCCGCAGCCGAGGATCTGGCCTGGGCGCTTTTGAATAGCACGGAGTTCTTGTTCAATCACTAGGCGAACCCGGCCCGCAAGGGCGGTGGGTGCCGCATGTGGCACACAACCCCTTGCGGACCGGGTTTGCCCAGACGGGAGCCTGACGCATGCTCCACCGCCGCGATGCCATGATCCGCCTGGGGCAACTCGGCGCCGGCACGCTTGCGCTGCCGACGCTTCTGGAAGGGCGCGCCACGCCCGCATCCCCACCAGCGCGACACGGCGGAACGGCGGATTCCTGCATCTATCTCTTCCTCTGGGGTGGTCCGCCACAGCACGACACATTCGACCTCAAGCCCGATGCCCCGGCCGATATTCGCGGTGAGTTTCAACCGATCAAGACGAACGTCCCTGGCATCGACATCTGCGAGAAGTTGCCGCAACTGGCCCGGCTCGCGGATAAGTACGCCCTCGTGCGGTCACTCACACACCCGAGCAACAATCACGAACCGAGCGTTCAGTACATGCTCAGTGGTCGGCCCGGTGCGCCGAACCTCGCGGTGCCGATGAATCAACGGAAACGAAGCGATTTCCCGAATATTGGCTCCGTCATCTCCTACTTCCGCCCGCCGAGCGATTTGCCCACAGCGGTTACCGTCCCGCGACCCATCGGCCACAGTGGCGTGACCTACACCGGCACTTATGGCGGCTTCCTTGGTCCCAAACACGACCCGCTTGAACGCGCTGCCGCCAGCGACACACGCGAAGTCGCCACGCACGCACTCGACCCATTGCCGGACATGCCGGAATCGCGGATGGCAGCTCGTACCGGCTTGCTGAAACAACTCGAACGCACGGATGCGGCACTCCAGAAGACCGGCAGTGCTCCCGGTGGCTCCAGCGGTGTAGAGGAGTTCCGTGAGCAAGCTCTGCGGATGGTATCGAACCCCGCGGTGCGACAAGCCTTCGACCTCACCCGCGAGCCGGACCGCGTACGCGACCGCTACGGCCGCAACGAATACGGCGAGAGTTTTCTGCTGTCGCGCCGACTGGTGGAAGCGGGAGTGTCGCTCATCACGATTTCGTGGATGTATATTTTCCCCGGCGGTCGCGTATCGAACGTGTGGGACAATCACTCCGGGCTGGGTATCTACGGTTCAAAGACGGGTTTCGATTTGCTCCGCAGTCCCGTGTGCCTTCCGCCGCTCGATCAAGGCTTATCCGCGCTGATCGAAGACCTCATCGACCGCGGCCTGTTCGACCGCACGCTGATCGCCGCCGCAGGCGAATTCGGCCGGACGCCGAAAGTGAACAAGGACGGCGGCCGCGACCACTGGGGCGCCTGCCAGAGCGCGTTATTCGCTGGCGGCGGCATTCGCGGCGGCCAGGTGTATGGCAAGAGCGACAAGTTCGCGGCGTATCCGACGGACAACCCGATATCGCCGACAGACTTTCTCGCGACGATCTATCACGCGTTGGGTGTTGATCCCGAAGGCGAAATCCGTGACCGCGAAAACCGCCCATACCGCGTTTGCGAAGGTAAACCGGTGGCCGCACTGTTCGGGTGAATCGTGTGAACACGCTCACCAGACTATGGAGCGAACCAATGACGCGATTGAGCTTCTTCACCTGTCTCGCACTAGGCATGACTGGATTGTCGAGCCGTGCCGAGGAACCAGAGGTAACACTGGAGAAGGCGAAGAAGATGCATTCCGAGAGCATCGAGAAAGCTCGCAATGCTCTTCTGGATGCCTTTGCGATGGCGATGAAGATAGCAACCGGGAGTGGCAACCTGGACGTGGTCAAATCGCTTCAGGCAGAGAAGGACGCATTTGAGAGTGCAGGAAAACTTCCCACATCAGCTCGCATGAAGAGTGCAAGCCTGAGCTATCAGCTTGCGTTAAAACACGCGAACGTTCTGCTGGAAAAGGCTTACGAGCAGGCTGTCAAAGACTTGACCAAGGGGGGTAAACTCGCGCAGGCGGACGCAGTACAGACAGAACTCAAAGAATTCCGGAGCAAGGCTCTGGGCGCGGTCCGGACGAAGGAAGACCTCCGTCGAATCCTGTCAGGAACCTCGTGGGTGTGGGGTGAGGGACTGAAACTCAAGCCCGACGGATATGTGGAACAAAAGGACTGGCAGTCGGGCGGCCTTGTCACCAAATGGGAAGCCGTGGACCGCCGAACTGTTGTGCTTTGGATCGAGAAGGGGCGAAATGAAAATCGGTATGCGATTTTGATGTTTTCCGAAGATTTGACTGATTTTCAGTGCTTCGACTTCAACGGCAAGGACCGAATCACGGTCAAGCGGAAGCCGTAATCGAATGATCCGTCCTTGACCAACAGCATTCGCTCAGGAGCTGCACATGCATTCGTTCTGCGATGGCATTACGCGGCGCGACGCGATTCGCGTCGGCACGGCCAGTCTCTTCGGCACGGCGTTCGGGTTGCCGCAATTGCTGCGTGCGAGCGAAACCGCGAAGCCCAAGCGCGATGTGTCGCTCATCTTTATCTTCCTGCACGGCGGGCAGAGCCACCTCGACACCTTCGACCTCAAGCCCGATGCGCCGGCGGAGTTTCGCGGTGAGTTTAACCCCATCCAGACGAAGATTCCCGGTCTGCAAGTCTGCGAACTACTGCCGAAAGTCGCGAAGCAGGTGGATAAATTCTCGCTCGTCCGCTCCTTCCGGCATCACAACTCCGACCACGGACCAGCCGACCACTACATCCTCACCGGCTACTTCCCCACCGCCGGATTCAACCCGTCGCTTTCGCCCAACAACCAGAAGCCGAGCGTCGGGTCGGTGGTGTCGAAGAAGCTGGGACCCAAGGGATCAGTCCCGGCGTATGTGGCGTTGCCGAAGTTCCACCCCAGCGGCGGACCGGCCTATCTGGGCGCCAATCATTCGCCTTTCGTGATCGACGCCGACCCCAGCGCGCCGAACTTCAGTGTGCCCGATCTCGTTCCGCCGCCCGCCATCGCCTCTGACCGCCTCGACGACCGCAAGAAGCTGCTCGAACAGGTCGATCGCTTCCACAAGACCGCGGAGACCAAAGCCAACGCCCAGGCCGGCGCGATCGGTGCGTTTCGCGATAAAGCCTTTGAACTGATGACTTCGCAACAAGCGAAGAAGGCATTCGACATTCACTCCGAAACGGACAAACTTCGCGACGAGTACGGCCGGCATTCACTCGGCCAGTCGTGCCTCATGGCGCGGCGGTTGGTGGAGGCCGGCGTGCGATGCGTCACCGTCGATCACAGCAATTGGGACACACACGACGGCAACTTCGCGGTACTGAAGAACACGCTGTTGCCGATGTACGATTCGGCCATCAGCGTGCTCTTCCGCGACTTGAGCGACCGTGGCCTCCTCGATTCCACGCTCGTAGTGGCAACAGGTGAATTTGGCCGCACTCCGCGGATCAATAAGAACGCTGGCCGCGACCACTGGGGACCGGCGTTCACGGTGTTGCTTGGCGGCGGGGGAATTAGAGGGGGTGTCGTGGTCGGTAAGACCAACGCCCGCGCGGAGAAACCCGAAAGCGACCCGTACGGCCCGGAAGACCTATTCGCGACAATGTACACACTTATGGGCATCAATCCGAAGGATGAAGCCCACACACCCGACGGCCGACCGGTGGCGCTGGTCAACAACGGCAAGGTAATGAACGAGCTGGTGTGAGACAAAAGAGCGAAGAGGATTCACCGCAGAGAGCGCAGAGAGCGCGGAGAAAGACAAGAATAGAGGTTTTGAATATGAATCGTTCTCTCTCGGTTTTTTCTCTCTGCGCCCTCTGCGCTCTCTGCGGTGAATCCTCCGTCCAAGCCAATCCGCCCACCGCCACTTACATCTTCCCGGCTGGGGCGCAGCGTGGGTCGTCCGTGGAGGTTCGCGTCGGCGGGTTGTTTCTGCACGATAAGCCTGCCTTTGAAATCCCGGGCGCGGGCATCACCGCGTCGCCGCATCTCGCACCCACCAAGCGAATCTGGTTCGAGGGACCGATTCTTCCACTTCCCGAGTCGCAGCAGCAAGAAGACTACCCGGCCGATCTTCAGGGCAAAGTCACTGTTGCGAAGAACGCCGCGCTTGGCTCACACAGAGTGCGCGTGTTCACATCGCAGGGAGCTGCAAGCGGGCCGGTCTTTGTGGTCGGTGAATTGCCAGAAGTGATCGAGAAGGAAATCGACGGCGAACCGGTGCCGCAGACGATCACGTTGCCCGTCACGGCCAACGGCCGTATTTTCCCGCGCGAAAACATCGATCTGTGGGAGTTCGACGCTGAGGCCGGCAAGACTGTGACCGCCTTTGTGCACGCCAAGGCGATCAGCTCACCGCTTGTGCCTCACCTGGACATCCTCGACGCCAGCGGGAATGTGGTCGCCGAGCAAATGCTGCACCCCTGCCTCGGCACCGATGCGAGCGTGAAGTTCACGCCGAAAGTTGCCGGCAAGTATCGCGTTCGAATCGCCGATGCGCGAACGCTCGGCGGCCAGGCGTATGTGTACCGCCTCACGGTCACGACGAGCGATGTGCCCGCCTATCACTTCCCACTCAAGGCCAAAGCCGATGACCTCAAGGAAGTCCTTGAGACGAAAGAAGCCATGACTGCCCCGGCAGCTCTGAACGGCCGCGTAGGCAAGGGCGGTGAGGTCGATGAATGGAAACTGCAGCTCAAGAAAGGCGCGAAATACACCTTCGATCTGCAAGCACGGCGGTATGAGTCGCCGCTGTGTGGCGTGGTGGCGATCAGCGATCCGGATGGTAAGCAATTGACGAAGCTCGAAGCCAGCGAAACCGCCGACCCCTCGCCATTGGTGTTCACAGCCCCGAGTGATGGAGCGTACACAGTGCGCGTGAGCGAGAAGTACCGCAGTCGCGGCGGTGAGAACTTCGTGTATCGACTGCGTGTGCTGGATGGTACAGAGAAAGAAGAACCCGGCTTTCGGCTCACGGTGCCGACAGATGTGTTCACGATCCAGCGCGGCGGCACACTTCAATTGAAGGTCGCCGTCGAGCGATGGGGTGGATTCAAGGCGCCGATCGAAATCACATTGCATGGATTGCCGAGGGGAGTCGAAGCGAAGCCGATTACGCTCGCTGCGAATCAGAACAACACCAACATCACCCTCACCGCCAGCAAAGAAGCTACGATTGGCTTCTCGCCACTTGTGCTGACCGGAACCGCAACAGGAAGCGACAAGCCGCTCACCCAGAACGCGGAGTATCCGGGTCTTGGTAGCATTCCCGGTTCAACGGAACTGCGGCTGGCAGTGGCGTTCCCCACGCCCTTCAAGATCATCGATCAGTATGTGATGACCACTGCCCCGCGCGGTGAGACCTACTATCGTCGTTATGTGGTTGATCGCGGCGGGTTCGATGGGCCAATTCAGATTCAACTGGCCGACAAGCAAGCGCGGCACCTGCAAGGCGTCACCGGGCCGGTTCTCACGCTTAAACCGGGCGAAACCGAGTTCGAGTATCCTGCATTCCTGCCACCGTGGATGGAGTTGGGCCGGACGTGTCGCGTGTGCGTGATGGCCACCGCGAAGGTACGCGACCCGGTGGACGGCCGCGAACATACCGTCAGTTTCAGTTCAACGGAGCAGAATCAGCAAATGATCGTAGTGGTCGGCCCCGGTCGTCTGGATGTGAGTGTGGACAAGACGAGTGTCCGCGCCGCCGGCGAAGTGCGGTTGGCGGTGAAAGTGAGCCGCAGCAAGAACCTGACCGGCGCCGCTGCGGTAGAGATCATTCTGCCAGAACACGTGAAAGGCGTGACCGCCGCGAAGCTCGTTGTGCCGGCCGACAAGAGTGAAGGCGAACTGGTGCTGAACTTCGCCCCCAACTCCGGACCGTTCAACGTGCCGCTTGTCTTGCGTGCCACCACGAGTACCACGAAAGGTCCAATCACGGCTGAGACAAAGGTGGACGTGGTGAAGTAGCCCATCGTGGGACAGGCCGCCGGTCTGTCGCAGGCCAACGGTTCTCCTCACTTGGAGCGAGGGTTTATCTGTAAACCCCGGCTCTCCGGTCCCTCGCTGTCTTCCTCACTCCTCCACCACGCGCGGCAGGAAGAGCGCGACATGCCAAAACCCTTGTGCAGTAGATTACCGCAGTTGCAGGCTTCGGACCGCGCTCCCGAACTGCCGAGAGGTAAGCACTAAAGGCCAGGGCTTCCAAGGTGTCAGTGTTCTCGCTCCTCAAGTAGTTTGTGTGTCGAGACATGGCCGCCATTCTTATATCGACTTTTTTTCGCTGGCGGCTTTTTGGGACCCCGCACGCTCTTGC
>Ga0070738_10001417_pt1 | contig 48571 bp, 51 predicted proteins | sample Coa_R2_2_FD_66446 | JGI IMG/M metagenome (GOLD analysis project Ga0070738, IMG submission 66446) | Surface soil microbial communities from Centralia Pennsylvania, which are recovering from an underground coalmine fire - Coalmine... | ecosystem: Environmental > Terrestrial > Soil > Unclassified ... | reverse complement strand
TGGCAGGGCGCGAACATCGGCGACAACGACTACACCGGTGACCAGACCCATCGCTTCTTCCAGGCCTGGCAGCAGCAGGACTGCAGCATCGAGAACGCCACCGCGGCCAATCCGACCGGCTGTCTCAACGATCTCTTCCCGTTCACGATGCTCGCGACCAACCAGACCTGGGCGCTCGGCAATCCGATGGGCTTCTACAACATGGCCCGCGGACAGGTGTCGTACTTCAAGACGCTCGCCGATCGCTTCACGCTCAGCGACAACTTCCACCAGGCGATCCTCGGCGGCACCTATCCGAACCACATGGCGCTCGTCACTGGCGATGCGCTGTACTGGTCCGACGGCAACGGCAAGGCAACCGCGCCGGATCCCTCCTTGGTCGCCAATCCGAACCCGACGGCGCCGCCGAGCGACAATCCGCAGGCGATCAACAACTTCACCCACGACGCGAACTGGGTGAACTGCGCCGACTATACCCAGCCGGGCGTGGCGCCGATCGTCGACTACCTGTCGCATCTGCCCTATCACCCCAAATCGAACTGCCAACCCGGCCACTACTACCTGATCAACAACTCCGGCCCGGGCTACAACAACGACGGCACCTTGAACAGCGGCGGCGTTCCGCCCTCAACGCTGCGCACAATCGGCGACGAGATGAACGAGCATAACCTGGGCTGGAAGTTCTTCGGCGCCGACTTCAAGACCCAGTATTACTACTGCGCGATCTGCAACCCGTTCCAGTACATGAAGTCGGTCATGGGCGACCCCGCCCAGCGCGCGGCTCATCTCGGCGACTCCGAGGATCTGATCAAGGCCATCCAGACCAACACGCTGCCTCCGGTGTCGTTCGGCAAGCCCGACGGCTACATGGACGGCCATCCGCAATCGTCGAAGGTCGATCTGTTCGAAACCTATGTGCAGAACATCCTCGCCGTTCTGCAGAATCACCCGGAACAGCTGGCCAACACCGTCGTGTTCGTCACCTTCGACGAAGCCGGCGGCGAATACGACTCCGGCTTCGTGCAGCCGATCGACTTCTTCGGCGACGGGCCGCGGATTCCGCTGCTGGTGCTGTCACCCTATTCGACGGGTGGCATCATCCACCATGCCTATGGTGATCACGTCTCGCTGCTCAAGTTCATCGAGCGCAATTGGCACCTGAAGCCGCTGACCCAGCGCAGCCGCGACAACCTGCCGAACCCGGTCAGTGATCCCTCGAATCCCTATGTTCCGACCAACATGCCGGCGCTCGACGATCTGTACGACGCGTTCGACTTCAACCATCCGGTGACGCCGAACTATCTGCCGTAACCGCGTCACGACAGACGCTTTCAGGACGAAACCGCCGATCACCTCCGGCGCCGGTCAAGCCCTCTGCGGCATGCCCGGCGCCGAACCTTATGTCGACTGAGGCGGGGCGACTGACGATCCGCTATTGCTCTGTTGGCGTGCTCTGCCGCCATTGGCTGCCGGCGATCTTGGCGGCGGCGATCACGGCCTGGGTGCGGCTCTCGACGCCGAGCTTCTGCAGGATTGCCGAGACATGGGCCTTGATGGTCGCCTCGGAGACGCCGAGCTCATAGGCGATCTGCTTGTTGAGCAACCCCTCCGACAGCATCATCAGGACGCGCACCTGCTGCGGGGTCAGCGTCACCAGCCGGTCGCGCAGCCGCGTCATTTCGGGGTCGGCCGGCGACGACAGGTCGGTATCGGGGGGAACCCAGACGTCGCCCTCCATCACCTTGACGATGGCGTCGCGCAGGGTCTCCACGCCGAAGCGCTTGGGGATGAAGCCGGAGGCGCCGAAATCCAGCGAGCGGCGGATGGTGGCGCCGTCGTCGCTTGCGGACACGATGACCACCGGGATCGCCGGATATTGCGCGCGCAAATAGATCAGGCCCGAGAATCCGGAAATCCCGGGCATGGAGAGATCGAGCAGGATCAGGTCGACGTCGGCATCCTTCTCCAGCAGCGCCGTCAGTTCCTCAAACGAGCCTGTTTCATCGATCCTTGCACCGCTCAGCACGCCACCGACCGCCTGCCGCAGTGCGGCGCGGAACAGCGGATGGTCGTCGGCGATGACGAGATGGGAGGAAGCTGCCATTTTTGCGTTCTAGCACACTGGTTGCGGGACGCGGACGCAAGCGCGGTTCGACGCCCCATCCCGGATCTACTGGCGTCGATATTTTTTGATTATTCCTCGCTTGGTATTTCGCATGCAAGCACACAATAAGCGGCTGAGGAAAGGCGGTTAATTGCCGCCTTGTGCAACGCAATAAAGCGCTACCTTTGATCCAGCGCATTTCCCTTCCAGCCGCAACCAAATAAACGGCCGAAAGTCTTATGTGCCGGCCTTCACCGCGATGTTACCGTGCGGGTAAGCCCCAGGGTAAGCGCAGGCTCGAAGTCCGGCGCATCGGGGAGGGGACGCATCAGTTTTTCGGGGAGCGAAGCAATGACGATAGCTGCAGCGGCGGGCGGAACTGTCCGCTCAAGAGGAATGACGGCGGAGGAGCGAAAGGTCATTTTCGCCTCGTCGCTCGGCACCGTGTTCGAGTGGTACGACTTCTATATCTACGGCACGCTCGGCGCGTTCCTGGCCAAATACTTCTTCTCCAACGTGCCGCCGGCCGTCGGCTTCATCTTTGCGCTGCTCGCCTTCGCCGCAGGTTTTGCGGTGCGTCCGTTCGGCGCGCTGATCTTCGGCCGCCTCGGCGACATGATCGGCCGCAAATATACCTTCCTGATCACCATGACCCTGATGGGCATCGGCACCTTCTTCATCGGCCTGCTGCCGGGCTACGCGAGCTGGGGCCTGGCCGCGCCGATCGTGCTGATCGGCCTGCGCCTCATCCAGGGCCTCGCGCTCGGCGGCGAGTACGGCGGTGCTGCGACCTACGTTGCCGAGCATGCGCCTCAGGGCAAGCGCGGCTATTACACCTCGTGGATCCAGACCACCGCGACGCTCGGCCTGTTCCTGGCGCTGTTGCTCATTCTGGGGGTCCAGAGGGCGATGGGCGACGCGACGTTCGGCGAGTGGGGCTGGCGCATTCCGTTCCTGGCCTCCGGCGTCCTTCTCATCGTCTCGATCTGGATCCGGCTGAGCTTGAGCGAGTCGCCGGTGTTCCAGCGCATGAAGGACGAAGGCAAGACCTCGAAGCGCCCGCTCGGCGAAGCCTTCGGCGAATGGGCCAACGCCAAGATCGCGATCCTGGCGCTGCTCGGCGCAACGGCCGGCGAAGCGGTGGTTTGGTACGGCGGACAGTTCTATGCACTTTTCTTCCTGACCCAGACGCTGAAGGTGCCAAGCTCTACCGCATGGATCCTGATCGTGGTCTCGCTGGCGCTCGGCACGCCGTTCTTCGTGCTGTTCGGCTGGCTCTCCGACAAGATCGGGCGGAAGCCGATCATCCTGGCCGGCTTCCTGTTGGCCGCGGTGACCTATTTCCCGCTGTTCAAGGGCATCACCCACTTCGCCAATCCCAAGCTCGAAGCCGCGCTGGCCTCGGCCCCCGTGACCGTTATCGCCGATCCCAGCGAGTGCTCGTTCCAGTTCAAGGCAACCGGCACCGAGAAATTCACGACGGGCTGCGACATCGCCAAGTCGGCGCTGGTCAACCTGTCGGTGAACTACACCAACCAGGAAGCGCCGAAGGGTACGCCCGCCCAGGTCAAGATCGGCGACAGCACGCTGACGGCGACCTCGCCCGACTTCGCCAAGGCGCTGCCGGCGGCGATCAAGAACCACGGCTATCCGCCCACCGCCGATCCGAACGACATCAACTACCCGATGACGGTGGTACTGCTCTGGATCCTCGTGATCTACGTGACGCTGGTCTACGCGCCGATCGCAGCCTGGCTGGTTGAGTTGTTCCCGAGCCGTATCCGCTACAGCGGCATGTCGCTGCCCTACCATATCGGCAACGGCTGGTTCGGCGGCTTCCTGCCGGCGACCGTGTTCGCCATCGTGGCTGCGACCGGCAACATCTATTCCGGCCTGTGGTACCCGATCGTGATTGCGACGATGAGCCTGGTGGTCGGCTTCCTGTTCCTGCCGGAGACCAAGGACGTCGACATCACCAAGACCTGAGCTGAAAAGCACAGGTTTCGATACAAAGGCCGGCCGCGGGACACGCCTCCCGCGGCCGGTCTATTTTCAGGCCACGCGGCCGCAGAACTGCAGCACGATCTGACGGCGGTGCGGAGCCTTGCGGTGCTCGGCCAGATAGATGCCCTGCCAGGTGCCGAGCGCGAGCTTGCCGGCACGCACGGGCACGGTCAGCGAAACTGACGTCAGCATGGTCTTGATATGAGCGGGCATGTCGTCGGGGCCCTCGAGGTCGTGGACCCATCCCGCTTTTTGCGGCGCCAGCCGGTCCAGTGCGGTCGAGAGATCCTCGAGCACGGACGGATCGGCATTTTCCTGGATGGTCAGCGATGCCGAGGTGTGACGGATGAAGGCGGTGACCGCGCCTTCCTGTCCGCCGGCCTCATGCAGGAAGGCCTCGACCTCCGACGTGACGTCGAAGAATCCCATGCCCGTCGTCTCCACATCAAGCTGCGAGGTGACGATGGTGCCCGCGGTCACGGTCGACAGCGGCGCGCGGGAGACTGATCTGGGTGACGTCATGATAAGCCCTCGCTCTCTCGATGCCGTCCTGGCGAAAGCCAGGATCCATACCGCGGGATCCATCCGGGGTTTGCGGCCGCAGGCCGCCGTCAAAAAACGCGGGCCTGTGGTTATCGGTCCCGACATTCGCCAGGGCGACATGCTAGGCCGCGGTCAAATCTTCCCCGCGGCATCCTTCTGCATCCGGTTGGCAATATCGACCAGGCGCTGCCAGGCGCGCTCCAGGAACGACATCACCCGATCCATGTCCGCATCGCTCGGCAGCGGAATTTCGATTTTGCGCCCGCTATCCGCCTTCGGCGTGACCTGCTTGTCCGATTTGGGCAGGGCCTCATCGGACTTGTTCGGCAAGCTGTCGCGCGCCGCGAGCTGCGCCTTCAGTTTCTCATTCTCGGCCTGGAGGCGGCCGATCTCGTCATCCATCGCCTTGCGCTCGTCCGGCACGGCGTAGCAGGCCCAGCCATTGCCGTTGTTGCTGCAGGTCGACACCGCGCCGGTGCGGGTATCGAGGCGTACGAAGCCGTCGCCGCTCTGCGACAGCGTGTAGCGGCCGTTCTCCGTATCGGGAGCGGAATCGGCGTCCGCGGCTCCAGCGGCCGCGAATGAGAAGGCGACGACCAGGCTCGCGACAAGACCGGAAGGCAATGTAATCGGGCTCATGCGGTTGCTCCGCTCATGCTTGCCCCTGCGCCTGAGACCTATAGGGCGCGCGGCCGGATTTCAACGCGTCGGCGAGCAATTCGAGGCGGTCCTGGCCCCAGAACACTTCACCGTCCAGCACATAGGCCGGCGAGCCGAACACGTCGGCCGCGATCGCATCCTGCCGGTTCTGCTCATACACCGCGCTGATCGCCTCGGATGGCGAGCGCTCGACCAGCGTCCGGCCCGGCAGGCCGACGCGATCGGCGATCTCGGCGATCGTATCCGGATCGGCGAGGTTGAGCTCGTCCTCCCACACCGCGGCGAAGGCACGGCGCAGGAACGGATCGGGATCGAAGCCCGCCTCCATCGCCGCGATGACGACGCCGTCGGCAAGCCGCGCGTTGAACGGCGAGAATTTCGGCTGCAGATGGAACGAGAGCGCGCGCTTGTCGCGCCAGCGCTGCAGCTCGACCATCCGATAGCGCTGCCGCACCGGATGCCGCTTGACCAGCGGCAGCCCGCCGGTCTCGGAAAACAGGTCCACCAGCACCACCGGCTTGTGATTGACCGCCAGCCTGTAGGTCGCGACCAGGTCGCGAAACACCTTGTGGCCGATATAGGCCCAGGGCGAGGACAGCGAGAAATAATAGTCGACCTGGCGCGGTATGTCCTGGCGCGGCATCTTCAAGGACTCTCTTTCACGGACTCTCTGTTTCGCAAACCTTCGCCTCTTGGCCCCATCCTAACAGACCGGGCCGCCAGGGCAGCCGAATTGGCCGTTTGAAAGGCCGCCGACCCCCAGCTGTTTGTGGCAAAGGCGTTGCAAAATCGCCCCACTCTTTTGCAAGCGCTGCCGGCAGCGGTGGAAGCACTGCCGCAAAGACGGCAAAAGCAAATCAAATCAGATAGATAAGTGTTGAACACGGAATCTTGACTCGGGGGGGTGCGGTCAGTATGGTCCGCGCGGCTTTAAAGGGTGACGGGGCGTAATTTCGGTTTCCAGCGACATCGTGTCGGGTCTCCAAACATGGCGGAACGCACGGACGGCGGAAACGGAAATGGCGAAAAATCGCCTGACGAAGCTGCGCTTTCCGCAAGGCTCGGAAGTCTTGACCAGCGTTTGTCCGCACTCCGCGACAGCCGCAAATCCAGGACTGACCAACCCGCAAGTGGAAACGGGGACGGAGCGGCCAGGGCGTCAGCCATGGCGCGCGCTCTCCGGCTTTCATCGGAATTGGTTGCCGGCGTCCTTGTTGGGGCGGTGATTGGCTGGGGCATCGACCGTCTGCTGTCGACGTCGCCTTTCGGACTCATCGTGTTTTTCCTGCTCGGCTTCGTGGCCGGCATCGTCAACGTGGTGAGATCGGCAGGCGTGGGCCCCGGACAGAACCGGCCGCTCGAATAGCGTCGGATGCCTGAGGACTGAATTTTCAATGCGCCGGGCCCTCCGGCAAAGCATGAGACTCCCCGCGGATGATCGATCCGATCGAACAGTTCAACATCGAAAAGATCTTCACGATCGGCCATATCGGCAATCAGGAGATCGCCTTCACCAATTCCTCGGCCTACATGTTCGGCTCGGTGGCGCTGATCTCGCTGTTGATGATCGGCGGCGTTGCCGGCAAGCAGCTGGTCCCCGGCCGCTTCCAGTCCATGGCCGAGCTCTCCTACGAGTTCGTCGCCAACACGATCCGCTCGACCGCCGGCCGCGAGGGCATGAAGTTCTTCCCCTTCGTGTTCTCGATCTTCATGCTGATCGCGGTGTCGAACATCATCGGCATCATTCCCTACACCTTCACGATCTCGAGCCACATCATCGTGACCGCGGCGCTCGCGCTGATGGTATTCGTGACGGTGCTGGTCTACGGCTTCTACAAGAACGGCCTGAGATTCTTCAAACTGTTCGTGCCTTCGGGCGTTCCGATCGTGATCCTGCCGCTGGTGGTGGCGATCGAGATCATCTCCTTCCTGTCGCGCCCGGTCTCGCACAGCGTGCGTCTGTTCGCCAACATGCTGGCCGGCCACATCACCCTGAAGGTGTTCGCGAGCTTCATCACCATGCTCGGCGCCTTCGGCTTCGTCGGCTGGCTCGGCGCCCTGCTGCCGCTCGCGCTGGTGGTTGCGCTCACCGCGCTCGAGCTCTTGGTGGCGTTCCTGCAGGCCTACGTCTTCGCCATTCTCACCTGCATCTATATCAACGATGCTATCCATCCGGGCCACTGATCCGGCCCGTCTCACCAAACCTCTGGAAGGAGTTCGTTTCATGGATCCGATTGCCGCGAAGTACATTGGCGCTGGTCTCGCCTGCATGGGCATGGGTGGCGCAGGCGCCGGCGTGGGCATCATCTTCGGCAACTATCTCGCCGCTGCCGTCCGTAACCCGTCGGCTGCCCAGGGCCAGTTCGGCAACCTGATCTTCGGCTTCGCCGTGACCGAAGCGCTCGGCATCTTCTCGCTGCTGATCGCGCTGCTCTTGCTGTTCGCGCTGTAAGGTCCGGCCGCCAGCCTTGAAGGAGGTGCCCATGGCTGAAAGTCATGGCGGGGCCAAAGAGCCGGCGAAGGGCACTGCGGCCCATACGGAGGCCGAAGGCGGAGCGCATGCGTTTCCGCCGTTCCAGAAGGACACCTTTGCCTCGCAACTGGTGTCCCTGGCCATTGCCTTTGTCGCGCTCTATCTGATCGTGTCGCGCATCGCATTGCCGCGCGTCGGCGGCGTGATCGATGCACGGCAGAACGCGATCGACGGCGATCTGGCCGCCGCGCAGAAGTTCAAGGACGATTCGGATGCGGCGCTGAAGGCCTATGAGGCCGAGCTCGCCGCCGCCCGTTCGCGTGCGCAGGCGATCAGCAACGAGACCCGCGAGAAGCTGAACGCGCAGTCCGAGGCCGAGCGCAAGTCGCTGGAAGAAAAGCTGGCGCAGAAGCTCAGCCAGGCGGAGAAGACCATTGCGGCAACCCGCGCTTCGGCCATGAGCAATGTCCGCTCCATCGCGGCCGACGCGGCCGCCGGCATCGTGCAGCGGCTGACCGGGATCAATCCCGACGGCAAGTCGGTCGCCTCGGCGGTCGACGCGAGCTTGAAGGGATAAGGGAAGATGTTTGCCGAACCGGAATTTTGGGTTGCGGTCGCCTTCGTCATCCTGATGGGCGTGTTCGCCTATGCCGGCGTGCACAAGACCGTCCTGAAGGCGCTCGACCACCGTGCCGAGCGCATCAAGGCCGAGCTCGATGATGCGCGGCGCCTGAAGGACGAAGCGGCCAAGGTGCTTGCGGACTACAAGGCCCGCCGCGCCTCCGCCGAGGCCGAGGCCCAGGAGATCGTCGCCGGCGCCAAGGCCGAAGCCGAGCGGATCGCGACGGAAGCCAAGGCCAAGATGGAAGACTTCGTCGCCCGCCGCACCAAGACGGCCGAAAGCAAGATCGCGCTCGCCGAAGCCCAGGCGCTGGCCGATGTCCGCGCCGCTGCAGCGGACGCCGCAGTCGCCGCCGCCTCGACCATCCTGTCGCAGACGGTCAAAGGCCAGGTCGCCGACGACCTGCTCACCAAGGGAATTGCGGACGTTCGGCAGAAGCTGAACTGACAGCCGTCAAACCGCTCAAGTTTCCAAAGCCGGCGCGACGAGCTCGCGCCGGTTTTTTGTTTGCCGTTGGCTGTCTCTCTCCGTTGGCTGTCTCGCGCGGCCGTGCTGTCACCACCTTCTCCGCTGTCATCACCCGCGAAAGCGGGTGATCCAGTATTCCAGAGACGAGAGTCGTTCCTCAAGGAGCCGCGGCGTACTGGATCGCCCGCTTTCGCGGGCGATGACAGTGTGCAAACAATCTCACTTCTTCTTCTTCACCGCCTTCGGCTTCGGCTCGGGCGCCAACGCCTGCGGATCGAAGCCGATATAGAAGATATATTTATCGATGTCCGCCCCCGGAGGCTCCGGAAAGACGAGGTCGTCGATCACGAGCGAGAACGGGACGGAATCCTGCTCGCCCACCTCGACATTGGTGCGGTAGGCCTTGGTCGCAATCACTTTCTCGGCAACCCCGCCCTGCACGACGGCGACGCGCAGCGGCACGTCCACGCTCGCCGGTGCGCCGGCGGGACCGACTATGACGCGGCCCTGGATGCCGATATGCGCGGTGATGTCGCTGCCGTTCCTGATGCATTCGCGCGCGGTCTTGCTGATGGTGGCCTGGAAGCGCACGTCGTTGCCGACGGCCTCCTTGCCGGGAGCCGCAACGGCATAGGTCGAAGCGCCGGCGCGGATCCCGACCGGCGGGCAGTTGATCTCGGGTGCCGGTCCCTTGTTGTCCACGATCGGCGGCGGCTGGTCGGACTTGCCACCGAACAGGCTCTTGAAGCGGTCGGTCAGCGATTGCGACGCGGCCGGCGTCGTGAAGGCCGCGGCGCCAATCATGAGCGCGAGCAGGCCGGAGGTTGCGATGTCGAAGGCTCTCTTACCCATTGTCCGATAGTCCTGAGTGCGTCAGGCGGTCATTCCCCGCGAAACTTTATATCAAAACGATCAGGGCGAACCCAAGGCGCCGGATATTGGCACTCAATACCCGCCCGGGAGCTGCTCGGCCAGCACACAAAGACGGCTTGGTTACCCGCGAAAATCGTCGCTCAACAGGCCGAACAGCAGGTGATCCTGCCAGACGCCATTGATGCACAAATAGCGCCGCGCCAGACCCTCGCGGGTGAAGCCGCACTTCTCCAGCACACGGATGGAGGCGAAGTTGGAGGGAATGCAGGCCGCCTCGACCCGGTGCAGGTTGAGCTCGCCGAACAGCGTCGGCAGCAGCACCCGCAGCGCCGCGGTCATGTAGCCGCGATGCGCATGCGGCTGGCCGACCCAGTAGCCGATGGTGCCGGCCTGCACGATCCCCCGCCTGACATTGGCGACCGTGATCCCGCCGATCATCTCGCCATCCGCCTCGCGGAATACGATGAAAGGATAGGAGCGGTCGCCGGCGATATCCTCGGCATAGCGGCGCAGCCGCCTGCGGAACCCGGAGCGGGTGAGATCGTCGGACGGCCAGATCGGCTCCCAGGGCGTCAGGTATTCGCGGCTGTACTCGCGCAAATGCGCCCATTGCCCGAAGTCGGACATCTGCGGCGCACGCAAAAGCAGACCGTTGCCGCGCGGCGCCAGCGCAGGCGGTCCTCCCGTTGGCAATCGAAACAGGGCCATCCGTGATGCTCCCACGGAGGTGCGCGATCCGCATCAGTGCAACCGCGCCCGCTCCTTCGACCTCGTCAATCCTTCCGCAAAACTCACTGCCGTGTCCAGTCCCCTGCCGCTGCCGAGCGCAACGACGGCGGGCCGGCTGCGGGCGAGCAGCGCACGCGCGGCGTTCCGCGTCGATTCGACGCTGACCTCCTCGATACGCCCGATCAGCTCTTCCAGAGTCTGCGGCCGGCCATAGGCCAAAATATGTCGCGCCAGCTGCTCGGCGCGCGAGGAGCAGCTTTCCAGCGCCATCAGGAGGCCCGCCTTCATCTGCGCCTTGGCACGGGCCACTTCGGCGTCCGTCAGCGTCTCCACGGCGTCGTTGATGACGTCGACCACCACTTCCATCATCTCCGGCGCGTCGGCCGGATCGGTGCCGGTATAGAGACCGAAAAAGCCGGTGTCGGTATAGGGCGCGTGGAATGTGTAGATCGAGTAGCACAGGCCACGCTTCTCGCGCACCTCCTGGAACAGCCGCGACGACATGCCGCCGCCAAGCGTATTGGTGAAGACCTGAAGCGAGAACAGCGAGACGTCGGTCTGCGGCACGCCCTCCAGCGCCAGCGTCAAATGCGCCTGCTCGAGGTCGCGATGCACCACGCGCGAGCCGCCCTTGCCGAACATCGCCGGCTCCGGCTTCGGCGCCGGCGCGGGGTCGAAGCTGCCGAAACGGGCCTCGACCTCCTTCACCACCTGCGCGTGGTCGACGGCGCCGGCGGCCGCGACCACCATGTCGGGCGCACGATAGTGCGTCGAGAGATAGTTGCGCAGCATGTCGCGATCGAACCGCTTCAATGTCTTCGCGGTGCCGAGCAGCGAGCGGCCCATCGGCTGGTCGGGGTAGCAGAGCTCGTTGAGATGCTCGAACACGACGTCGTCGGGCGTATCCTGCGCAGCGCCGATCTCCTGTACGATGACGTTCTTCTCGCGCTCCAGCTCATCCGGAACGAAGGCGGGATTGGCCAGAATGTCGGAGAGCACGTCGAGCGCAAGCGGCACATCGGCCTTCATCACCCGCGCATAATAGGCCGTGGTCTCGGTCGAGGTGCCGGCATTGAGATCGCCGCCGACCGCCTCGATCTCCTCCACGATCTCGCGCGAGTTGCGCCGGGTCGTGCCCTTGAACGCCATGTGCTCCAGCAGGTGCGAGATGCCATGTTCGTTCGGCTTCTCGTCGCGCCCGCCGACGCCGGCCCAGACGCCGAGCGCCGCCGTCTCCAGATGCGGCATGGTATCGGTGACGACGGTAAGTCCGGATGGAAGCTTGGTGACTTCAACGCTCATCCGGCAACTCCTTGTTTTGCGGCGCGGCTGACCGACAGCACGAACCGCTCGACCTCGGCCTGGTCATTGTTCATGATCTTGACCTGTTCAACCTTTGTCATCAGCCCATCGAGCCAGGTCGGCAATTGCGGCCGGACGCCGCAGGCGGCTTCGACCGCATCCGGGAACTTCGCCGGATGCGCGGTCGACAGGACGATGTTGGGAACGCCCGTGTCGGACGAGTCGCGTTCGGCGACGGAAAGCGCCACCGCGGTGTGAGGATCGACCAGTTCGCCGGCCTCGCGCCAGGCGGCGCGGATCTCGGCCGCGGTCTCCGTCTCGTCGGCGCGCCCCGCATCGAACGCCTCGCGGATGGTGGCGAGCATCGCATCGGGTAGCACGAAGCGGCCGGATTGCTTGAGCTGCTCCATCAGGCGCCGGACAGCCGCCGCATCGCGCCCCCCTGCCTCGAACAGCAGCCGCTCGAAATTCGAGGACACCTGGATGTCCATCGAGGGCGAGTCGGTCGCATGCACCTCGCGCACCTCATAGATGCCGGTCTTGAGCGTGCGCGCGAGGATGTCGTTGACGTTGGTGGCGATGCGCAGCCAACGCACCGGCAGGCCCATGCGCTTGGCGACATAGCCGGCAAAGATGTCGCCGAAATTGCCGGTCGGCACCGTGAAGGTGACCGGCCGCGCCGGCGCGCCGAGCGCAACCGCCGAGGTGAAGTAATACACCACCTGGGCGACGATGCGGGCCCAGTTGATGGAGTTGACGCCGGACAACGCAACGCGATCGCGGAAGCGGTGATGGTTGAACATCGCCTTCACGATGGCCTGGCAGTCGTCGAAATTGCCTTCGATCGCGAGCGCATGCACATTGGCCGCGCCGGTCGTGGTCATCATCCGCCGCTGCACCTCGGAGATGCGGCCATGCGGGAACAGCACGACGAGGTCGACATTCTCGAGATTGGCGAAGGCTTCGACGGCGGCGCCGCCGGTATCGCCGGAGGTCGCAACCACGATGGTGGTGCGCTCGCCGCGCTTGTCGAGCACGTGATCCATCAGCCGCGAGATCAGCTGCATGGCGACGTCCTTGAAGGCGAGCGTCGGCCCGTGGAACAGCTCGAGCATGAACAGATGCGGCGCCATTTGCTTCAAGGGCACCACCGCGGGATGCCGGAACGTGGCGTAGGCCTCGTTCGCCATACGGCCGAGATCGGCATCGGAAATCTCACCGTCCGTGAACGGGCGGATCACCTCGACCGCGACCTCCCAATAGGACTTGCCGAAAAAGGAGGCGATCGTCTCGGACGACAATTGCGGCCAGGTTTCGGGCACGTAAAGCCCGCCGTCGCGAGCAAGCCCGGTCAGCATCACATCGCAAAAACCAAGCGGGGGCGCCTCCCCCCGGGTCGAAACATAGCGCGCCAAACTCGTCTCCCGACCTTCGGCCGCGGCCTTAAGTCATTGATTCTATTGCAGAAGAAAATTGCCATTCAGCAGACAGGGGTGGCACCATAATGCGTTTTGCAAGGAAGGGGAAAGGGGTAGTTGGCATGGCTCCTGGTCTGAGCTGGCCCTCCGCCGCCTCGTCCTGGCGTCCGGCAGCGCTGGAGCGCTTCATGGAACGGGCGGCCGGGCCTGTCCCGGTCATCCATTCGGAGACATGGCAAGACCGGCGTGGAGGCCCGGACCTTCGCCTCGCCGAGGCGGGCTTCGGCCCCGCAGGCGGCCAAGCCCCGGCATGACGGAGCGAGCTAGCGGGGCGTTCCTTGCAATGCCGCGACGGCCTCCGCGGTGGTCACGATCTTTGCAAACTCGCCGTTGAGATTGGCGAGCGTCATCGCGTGAATCGCCTCGGCGGAATGCGCGTCACCATCGGGCCCGATGCGGTCGAATGTCCAGGTCGCGTCGCGGACCAGACGCGCATCGAAACCGAGATTGCCAGCCATCCGCGTCGTGGTCTCGACGCAGTGATTGGTGGTGGCGCCGCAGATGACGAGCGTGGTGATGCCGGCTGTACGCAGACGCGCCTCCAGATCGGTGCCGATGAACGCGGAGTTGACGCGCTTGACGATCACGGGCTCACCCGCACGCTCGCGCGCTTCGTCCTTGACGGCATAGCCGGGGCTCTCCGGCCGGAATGACGAGTTCGGCCGGGTGCCTTCATGGCGAATGTGGAAGATCGGCGCGCCGCGATCGCGGAACGCGTGCAAGAGATCGGCGATCCGCGCCACCGCATGCGGGTTGTTGCGGCGCTTGCCGGCCGCCTCCCATTCGTCGAACGCCCGCTGGACGTCGACGACGATGAGGGCGGTGTGGGCGTGTGGGGCAGGCATGAATGACGTTTCCGGGTGAGCGCTGCGAATATGCGATGCAGTCAGGGCAACGGGAAGGCCGTTTCTCCCTCGTTTCCGGACGTGAGTTTGCAGGATGGATTTCGCTCCGCTCTACCCATCCTGCGCGCGACGGCGGCCCCTTGCCCACACCGCAAACGCTATCAGCACCAGGACCGCGAGCGAGAACCAGGTGATGGCGTATTGCATGTGCTCGTCGCGCAGATGCACGGTGAGCGGGCCCGGCTTCGGCACGCCATTGGCCGGCACGGGTGTTTCGAGATCGATGTAGAACGGTGCGACGTTGCCCCAGCCGAGCCGGCTGGCCATCGCCTCGTGATCCCTCACGAACCAGAGGCGCTTCTCGCGGTTGTCGGCCGGCGTGAGCAGGCCGGCATGCTCGGGGAAGCGCAGATAACCCGACAGCGTGACCGGCTGGCCGGTGACAAGCTTTGCCACCGCGCGATCCTCGACCTCGCGCCCCTGCATCGTGTTCTCGACAAAGCCGGTATTGATCACCACCGTCTCGCCGCTCGAGAGCCGCGCGGGCAGGAAGGCCCAGGTGCCGGGGCCGGAAATGTCCTCGCGCACTGCGGATCCGGCGGAATAGACCATGGCGTCGGGGGCTCGGATATAGGTTGCAGTAAAGGTGACGCGCCGGAATTCATCGCGCGCGGGATCGAGCCTGGGCCATTGCGCGGCATCGGGCAATGGCGCCGGCGCTGCGGCAACACGCTCGGTCAGCGCGGCGATCAGCGCATGCTTTTCCACTCGGCGCTGCAATTGCCAGACGCCGAGGCCGATGAAGATGGCCACCATGACGAGCGTGAAGAGCGCGAAGCCGATGCCGCCCCGCCGCGCGAGAGGCGAGGTCATTTCGGCGCGCGTTCGATCAGCCGGCCTTCGGCGGCCTTGTGATGGAATTGCAGCGCGATCAGCAGCGATTTCATCGAGCGCAGCGGCAACAGCGTGGTCGCCAGGATCAGCGGCAGCCACAGCACCGCATGAACCCAGAACGGCGGCTGGTATTTCACCTCCACGACCAGCGCGCAGGTCACGACCACGGCGCCGGCGAGCATGATGACGAAGATGGCGGGACCGTCGCCCGAGTCGATGAAGGCGTAGTCGAGCCCGCAAGCCTCGCAAGCCGGACGCAGCGTGAGGAAGCCGGCGAACAGCTTGCCACGGCCGCAGCGCGGACAGCGGCAGGCAATGCCGCGCAACGCGCTCTGCAGGACGGTGGGTTGATGGGTGGCGGGTTCGGTCATGCCCGAGCAGCCTAGCACAAATGAGATACTGAGAGTGTCGTCTATCCGCGAACTCCGTTCACCTCTCCCGGAGGGCGAGGTCGATTTGCGCAGCAAATCGGGTGAGGGGTTAAAGTCTCTCGTTGGAGTACGGCCCCTCACCCGGATTGCTCCGCAATCCGACCTCTCCCCGCCGGGGAGAGGTGAACCGCGCACCCGCGGCCGTACCGAATGAAGCAAAAGGGCGGCCCTGCGGCCGCCCTTTCCGAACACGTCAATCTGCGCTCGGCTACTCGCCCGCGACGCCGACGCGGCCGCCGCCGGTGCCCCAGACATAGATGCAGATGAACAGGAACAGCCAGACCACGTCGACGAAGTGCCAGTACCAGGCCGCGAATTCGAAGCCGAGATGCTGGGTCGGCGTGAAGTGGCCGCGATAGGCGCGGATCAGGCAGACGATCAGGAAGATGGTGCCGACCAGCACATGGAAGCCGTGGAAGCCGGTCGCCATGAAGAAGGTCGCGCCGTAGACGTTGCCGGAGAAGCCGAACAGAGCGTGGGCGTATTCCCAGGCCTGCACGCAGGTAAAGCTGGCGCCGAGCAGGATGGTGAGGATCAGGCCGTATTTCAGGCCCTGGCGGTCGTTCTCGAGCAGCGCGTGGTGCGCCCAGGTGACGGTGGTGCCCGAGGTCAGAAGGATCAGCGTGTTGAGCAGCGGCAGATGCCAGGGATCGAAGGCTTCGATTCCCTTCGGCGGCCAGGTGCCGGGCACCGCGCAGGCGCCCATCGCAGTGCCGGCGCCGCAGCCGAACACGGCGTCGCGCGTGGCATGCACCGCATCGGCCGGGAACAGCGCCGAGTTGAAGAAGGCCCAGAACCAGGCGACGAAGAACATCACCTCGGAGGCGATGAATAGGATCATGCCGTAGCGGTGGCTGATCTGCACCACGCGGGTGTGGTCGCCCTTGTGCTCGGCCTCATTGATGACGTCGCCCCACCAGCTCGCCATGGTGTAGAGCACGCCGATGGTGCCGATGCCGAAGACGATGGGCGCGGCGGAGAACATGTGGTGCATCCACGTGATCGCGCCGACGGCCATGATGAAGGCCGAGACCGAACCGACGACCGGCCACGGGCTCGGGTCCACCAGGTGGTAATCGTGATGCTTAGCGTGCGCCGTAGCCATTTTGCCCACTTCTCCCTAAACCGTGCCGGTTGATTCGGCACATATTCCCCAAAAAATCAAACCCAGACATCTCCTACCCCGGCGGTCGCGCCCGCTTGTCCGCCTCGCTCGCGGCAACGGGCTTGGCCTCCTCGCGAACGGGATAGAAGGTGTAGGACAACGTGATGGCGCTCAAGCTGTCATTGTCGTGATCCTCGACGATCGAGGGGTCGACGTAGAACACCACCGCGAGCTCGCGCTTCTCGCCGGGCGCAAAGCTCTGCTCGGTGAAGCAGAAGCAGTTGATCTTCTCGAAATAGGCCCCGACCGTGAGCGGGGCAACGTTGTAGGCCGCCTGCCCGGTCGTGGTCCGCGCGGACTCGTTGGTCACGGTGTAGTAGACGGTGGTGACCTCGCCGATATGGACCTGGATCTCGGTCTTTTCCGGCTCGAATTTCCAGGGCAGCCCGCCCGACACGTTGGAATCGAAACGCACGGCGACGGTGCGCGCGAGCGGCTTGCCCGTCGGTCCCGATGTCGCGACTTGCGTGGTGCCATTGAAGCCGGTGGCGCGGCAGAACCAGTTGTAGAACGGCACGGCCGCATAGGCGGCGCCGAGCATGAGAACGACAACGAAGCCGCAGATCGCAGCCACCAGCGCATCGCGGCTCAGCCGCGGGGCAGGCTTGGTCGGCAGGATGGTCGGCTGTTGGGGCAGGTCTCGTGTCATGGCAGCTACAACGGCCGGTTCAGGACGGCCGGTCCCTTGACCAGGGTGACGGCAAAAAACAACAAGACCAGCACGCCGAGCGCGAGCGCCGTTGCGATCGAACGATTCCGCCGGCTTCGCTTCTGCGCCTCGGTCAGCACGATCCCATCCGGCGGCGGCTGCTCACTCATTGCGACGGCCATGCGCTCCCTAGCCCAGAGAAGACAACAGCCCGCGCACGACCACTTCGAGCAGAAGCGTCGCGAACAGTGCGAACAGGTAGAAGATCGAGAAGGCGAACAGCTTCCGCGTCGCGCGCAGCGACGCCGCACGCTCGCGGCGGCGATAGACGTTGATTGCGAGCGCCAGCATGCCGGCACCGAGCACCAGCGCGGCCACGCCGTAGATTGCGTCGAAATAGCCGAGCGGCCACGGGCTCGCGGCGACCGCCACCAGCACGATGGTGTAGAGCAGAATCTGCAGCCGGGTCGCGTCGGGACCGGCGACCACGGGCAGCATCGGCACGCCGGCGCGGGCATAGTCGTCGGAGCGGAACAGCGCCAGCGCCCAGAAATGCGGCGGCGTCCAGAAGAAGATGATCAGGAACAGAAGCAGCGGCTCGACCGAGAGCGAGCCGGTCGCCGCGACCCAAGCCACCACCGGCGGCAGCGAGCCGGCGGCGCCGCCGATCACGATGTTCTGGGCGGTGCGGCGCTTCAGGCCAAGGGTGTAGATGACGACATAGAAGAAGATGGTGAAGGCGAGCAGCGCGCCGGCATACCAGTTGACCAGGATGCCCAGCGTCATCACCGCAAAGAAGGACAGCGTCATGCCGAAGGCCATCGCCTCGCCCCGGGTGATGCGGCCGCGCGGGATCGGGCGGTTGGCGGTGCGGGTCATCAACCCATCGATGTCGCCTTCCAGCGCCATGTTCAGCGCGCCGGACGCCCCTGCCCCGACGGCGATGCAGAGCAGCGAGGTGAAGGCCAGCACGGGATGGACATGGCCGGGCGCGAGCGCGAGCCCCACCAGCGCCGTGAAGATCACGAGCGACATCACCCGCGGTTTGAGGAGGGCGATGTAATCGGAGACCTCGGCCTCGGAAATCCGGGGCGCGAAGGCAATCGGGGTGTGATCGACGACGGACACTTGAGAGAGACTCGCTTTCCGAAAAGTGGAGCGGCGCCGATCTCCGGCGCCGTGCCAGGTCTTGTTTTACTGCACGCGCGGCAGCGTTTCGAACTGATGGAACGGCGGCGGCGACGACAGCGTCCATTCCAGCGTCGTGGCGCCCGCGCCCCACGGATTGTCGGCGGCCTGCTCCTTGCGGACGAAGGCATCGATCACGCCGTAGATGAAGATCAGGACGCCGAAGCCGGAGATGTAGGAGCCGATCGAGGAGACCAGGTTCCAGCCCGCAAAGGCGTCCGGATAGTCGACATAGCGGCGCGGCATGCCGGAGAGGCCGAGGAAGTGCTGCGGGAAGAACACCAGATTGACGCCGATGAAGGTGACCCAGAAGTGCGCCTTCCCGATGGTTTCGCTGTACATGTAGCCCGACATCTTCGGGAACCAGTAGTACCAGCCGGCGAAGATGGCGAACACGGCGCCGAGCGACAGCACGTAGTGGAAGTGCGCGACGACGTAATAGGTGTCCTGCAGCACGCGGTCGACGCCGGCATTGGCCAGCACGACGCCGGTGACGCCGCCGACCGTGAACAGGAAGATGAAGCCGATCGCCCACAGCATCGGCGTGCGGAACTCGATCGAGCCGCCCCACATGGTGGCGATCCAGGAGAAGATCTTCACGCCCGTCGGCACCGCGATCACCATGGTCGCGGCGACGAAATAGGCCTGCGTCGCCGAGGACATGCCGACCGTGTACATGTGGTGCGCCCACACCACGAAGCCGATGCCGCCGATCGCGACCATGGCGTAGGCCATGCCGAGATAGCCGAACACCGGCTTGCGCGAGAAGGTCGACACGATCTGGCTGATCATGCCGAAGCCCGGCAGGATCAGGATGTACACCTCGGGATGGCCGAAGAACCAGAACAGATGCTGGAACAGCACGGGATCGCCGCCCTGATCGGCCGAGAAGAAGGTGGTGCCGAAGTTACGGTCGGTGAGCAGCATGGTGATGGCGCCGGCGAGCACGGGCAGCGACAGCAGGAGCAGGAACACCGTCACCAGGATCGACCACACGAACAGCGGCATCTTGTGCAAGGTCATGCCGGGGGCGCGCATGTTGAAGATGGTGGTGATGAAGTTGATGGCGCCGAGGATCGAGGAGGCACCGGCCAGATGCAGCGACAGGATCGCAAAATCCACCGCCGGTCCCGGATGGCCGGAGGTCGACAGCGGCGCGTATATGGTCCAGCCCGCGCCGACGCCGTTGGCGCCCGGCTCGCCCTCGACGAAGGTCGAGCTGAGCAGGAGCGCGAAGGAGGCCGGCAAAAGCCAGAACGAGATGTTGTTCATGCGCGGGAACGCCATGTCGGGGGCGCCGATCATCAGCGGCACGAACCAGTTGCCGAAGCCGCCGATCATCGCCGGCATCACCATGAAGAAGATCATGATCAGGCCGTGCGAGGTCACGAACACGTTGTAGGTGTGGGTCTCGTGGAAGATCTGCACACCCGGATACATCAGCTCGGCGCGGATCGCGATCGACATCGCGGCGCCGATGACGCCGGCGATGATCGCGAACACCAGGTACATCGTGCCGATGTCCTTGTGGTTGGTCGAGAACAGCCAGCGCTTCATCCCGGTCGGGTGGTCGTGGGCATGATCGTCATGAGCGTCGTGCGTCGCTACGTTCGTTGCCATCTTTTCAAATCCTAGCCTTGAAGTCCCTCTCGGACCGCTTTTCGAGGTCCTGGTCGCCCTTTATTGGTTCAAGTCGCGGCACAGGGTTTACTGCGCCGCGTCCGCCGCCGAAGCGTAGGTATCGGTCTTGGCGGACGCGAACTTCTTCTTCGCGTCCTCGATCCAGGCCGTGAACTCCTGGTCGGTCACCACGCGCACCGCGATCGGCATGAAGGCATGGTCCTTGCCGCACAGTTCGGAGCACTGGCCGTAATACATGCCGGTCTTCTCGGCCTTGAACCAGGTCTCGTTCAGGCGGCCCGGAATGGCGTCGATCTTGATGCCGAAGGCGGGCACGGCGAAGGAGTGGATGACGTCGGCACCGGTGGTCTGCACCCGGATCACCTTGTTGACCGGCACCACCATCTCGTTGTCGACGCCGAGCAGGCGGGGCTGCTTGTCCTGCGCCATCAGCGAATCAAATTCGAACTTGCCGTTGTCGGGGTAGGCGTAGCTCCAATACCACTGCTTGCCGGTCGCCTTGATGGTGACGTCCGCCTTCGGAACGTCGAGCTCGAGGAACAGGAGGCGGAACGAGGGCACCGCGATGCCCACCAGGATCAGAACCGGGATCAGCGTCCACGCCACCTCGATCAGGGTATTGTGCGTGGTCCGCGACGGCACCGGGTTGGCGCGGGCGTTGAACTTGACCATCACGGTGATCAACAGCCCAAGCACGAACAGCGTGATCAGGGTGATGATGACGAGCAGCACGGTATGGAACCAGTGGATGTTGTCCATCACCGGCGAGCCCGATGGCTGCAGGGTGTATTCCCACGGCGAGGGCTGACCCAACTCCGCGAACGCCGCGCCGCTCGCAAAAACCGCAGCGCCGGCCACCGCCAGACCAAGCAAATGCCGGCCAACCCCGCCCTTCGACATGTTCATGTCGTTTCCGCTCCCTTTTATTTCATCCCCAGATCGCACCAGCTAGCCTGCCGGCACGAGGATCCGCCCCCAAACAAGCGGCCGCTTGGCGCATCCGCGAGGGATACCAGGGCCGGATCGCCAGAACGCAGAAATCAAGCTTCTCAAACCATAATTCTTGAGGCATCGCAATGCAGTCGTAGGGCGCATCTGCCGGGCGCGCCGGTTATTCCCCGAGACGAGCGGCCACGCGCGCCGGAGCGCCACATTTTACCGTGAAAATGCGGGCAAAAACGCCGTTCCGGGGCCTGGCGCGCTTGACAGGCGCATCCCCCGTTGTACGCACAATCGGCTGGCCGTGAGCTGCGACTGATTCGTGACAAGAGGCGCGGGGACGACCCGTGCGGCGTGCCTTGATCGCGCCGTCATTGCTCGATCAGTCGGCGACGCGGGGCGGCGACCATCAAGCCGAAACCGACTAAAGTGCTCAGGTTCAAGGAAAATTCCGAAGGGACTGACCCGGATGGGGCGTGCAAGACAGATTTTGAGAAGCCTCGTTGCCTGCGGGCTGATGGCCGCCGCCCTGTTCGGAGCCGGCGCTCCCGCCCATGCCCAGGGCGCGGTGCGCTCGGTCCATGGCGACTGGCAGATCCGCTGCGACACCCCGCCAGGTGCGCAGAACGAGCAGTGCGCCCTGATCCAGAGCGTGGTCGCCGAGGACCGCTCCAATGCCGGCCTGACCGTCATCGTGCTCAAGACCGCCGACCAGAAGAGCCGCCTGATGCGGGTGGTCGCGCCGCTCGGCGTGCTGCTGCCTTCGGGGCTCGGCCTGAAGCTCGACAATGTCGACGTCGGCCGCGCCGGCTTCGTCCGCTGCCTGCCCAATGGCTGCGTCGCCGAGGTCGTGATGGACGACAAGCTGCTCAATCAGCTGAAGACGGCAAAGACCGCCACCTTCATCATCTTCGAGACGCCGGAAGAAGGCATCGGGTTTCCCCTGAGCCTGAACGGGCTGTCGGAGGGATATGACAAATTGCCATAGCGAGGGCAGCAGGGCCCGGTTAGCTGCCGACCGCGGCTTCGGTCTTCACCTCTCCCCAGTGGGGAGAGGTTCGGATTGCGCAGCAATCCGGGTGAGGGGCCGCAGCTCACACGAGGGACCGTAACCCCTCACCCGATTTGCTGCGCAAATCGACCTCTCCCGACGGGAGAGGTGAACCTTCGCTGCGGTTAGGATTCGAAGCTCGTCGGCCCCTAGAACAGCAGCCCCATCAGGATCAGGTTCTCATATTCGCCGTCCACCTTGCAGGCGTTGCGCTGGAAGCCTTCGGTGACGAAACCGAACCGTTTGTAGAGGGCGATGGCATTTTCGTTGTTCTGGCGCACGGCGAGCTCGACCCGGGAGAAGCCGAAGGCGCGCGCGGCGTCCAGCGCCTGGCGCATCAGGCGGGTTCCGTGCCCCTGGTGCCGGAACTGCGGCAAAAGGCCCATTCCCAGGACGCCGGCATGTGCATAGATCGGACGCGATTTCGGTGTCACGTCGCACCAGCCGACCACGTCGCCCCTCTCGGTGACCGCGACGAATTGAGGGTAGCCGTGGCCGATCATGTCGAGCACGAAGGCGCGGGTGGTCTCGAGCGGCGGGGCCTCGAAAAACGCCAGATAGCGCCGTTCCCGCGCGACGACGTCGAGGGTTTGATGAAAGCTGTCGATATGACCCGCACTGATCGGAACGATGTCAATCATGTCGTTTCCGTAATGTACCGATCCTGCCTCTCGCCGAATGGCAAGGAAAGAACTATCTTGGATTCCATTCTCCGACAACGGACCGAGCGATGACCAGCCCTGCAGCAACCTCGTTGATCGACCGCGCCCAGCTCGACCGCGACGCCGTGCGCCATGAAGTGGCTCGCGGCCTGTCCGGCGCTGACGACGGCGAACTGTTCCTGGAATATAGCCAAACCGAAGCCCTGATGTTCGACAACGGGCGGCTGAAGCAGGCGACCTACGACACCTCGCAAGGGTTTGGTTTACGCGCGGTGAAGGACGATGCGGTCGGCTATGCCCATTCCTCCGATGTCTCCCAGGCGGCGCTGATCCGCGCGGCGGATGCGGTCGCGGCCGTCCGCGGCGGCTATTCCGGCAGCTTTGCGGCGGCGCCGGCCCACACCAATGTACGGCTCTATGGCGACGACAATCCGCTGGACGCCCCCGGCTTCGAAACCAAAGTGAAGCTGCTCGGCGAAATCGACGCCTATGTCCGTGACAAGGACCCGCGGGTGCGGCAGGTGACCGTCAGCCTGGCCGCCACTTGGCAGGTGGTGGAAATCCTGCGCCCCGACGGCGAGAGCTATCGCGACATCCGCCCCCTGGTGCGGGTGAATATTTCCGTGGTCGCCGGCGAAGGCGACCGGCAGGAGAGCGGCAGCAAGGGTTACGGCGGACGCGAGCCCTATGCGCGTTTCATCGAGACCAAGGCCTGGCGCGACGCCGCCGACGGCGCCTTGCGCGAGGCGCTGATCAACCTCGAATCGGTGCCGGCCCCCGCCGGCGAAATGGACGTCGTGCTCGGTGCCGGCTGGCCCGGCGTGATGCTGCATGAAGCGGTCGGCCACGGCCTCGAGGGCGACTTCAACCGCAAGAAGACCTCGGCCTTTGCCGGCCTGATGGGCCAGCAGGTGGCCGCCAAGGGCGTCACCGTGGTCGACGACGGCACCATGGCCTCGCGCCGCGGCTCGCTCTCCATCGACGACGAGGGCACGCCGACCAGCCGTACCGTGCTGATCGAGGACGGCATCCTGGTCGGCTACATGCAGGACCGACAGAACGCGCGGCTGATGAACATGAAGCCGACCGGCAACGGCCGGCGCCAGGGCTATGCCCATGTGCCGATGCCGCGCATGACCAACACCTACATGCTCGAAGGCGGCCGCGACCCCGGCGAGATCCTCGCTTCGGTGAAGAACGGCATCTATGCCGCCAATTTCGGCGGCGGTCAGGTCGATATCACCTCAGGCAAATACGTCTTCCAGTGCACCGAGGCCTACAGAATAGAAAACGGCAAGCTGGGCGCGCCCTTGAAGGGCGCGATGCTGATCGGCAACGGGCCGACCGACCTGCATAGAATTTCCATGATCGGCAACGATCTTGCGCTCGACACCGGCATCGGCACCTGCGGCAAGAACGGCCAGGGCGTGCCGGTTGGCGTCGGACAACCGACGCTGCGCATGGATCGTATCACTGTTGGAGGCACCGGCCGATGAGCGTTGAGAAGACGTCCGACCCGGCCGAGAGCAAGACCACCAGCACCAAGACCGCCAGCGGCTCCAGCTGGCGCAGCCAGGCGGTGCAGCTCGTCGGCATCGTGGCCGCTGTGTTCATCGCCAAGGGCGCGATTGCCGAGCCGTTTTACGTGCCCTCCGGCTCGATGGAGCCGACGCTGATGATCGGCGACGCGCTGCTCGCCTCCAAGTTCCCCTACGGCTACGGCACGGCTTCGCTGCCGATGCAGATCAATCTGCCGGAGAGCAGCCGCGTGTTCGGCGAGGCGCCCAAGCGCGGCGATGTCGTGGTGTTCCGCTGGCCGGGCGACACCTCGCAGGCCTGGGTCAAGCGGGTGGTGGGACTGCCCGGCGACCGCATCCAGATGCGGCAGGGCCAGCTCTTCATCAACGATCACCCGGCTTCGCTGAAGCCGGACGGGCTTGGCGAAGCCGAGGACGACGAGGGCGGCAAGGAGCCGGCCTATCGCTATGTCGAGACGCTGCCGAACGGCGTCAGCCACGAGATCCTCAAGCTGCACGACAACGGCCGGCTCGACAACACGCCCGAAGTCACCGTGCCGGCGGGACATCTGTTCGTGCTCGGCGACAACCGCGACAATTCCGCTGACAGCCGCGTGCCTGTCCGCGAAGGCGGCGTCGGGCTGCTGCCGATCGACAATCTGGTCGGCCGCGCCGATGCCGTGGTCGGCTCTTGGGATCTCGGCGTCCGCCACCAGCCGGTGTGGAATTGGCTCTCCGGCTTCCGCCTGGCGCGGTTTTTCACCTCGGTGCGCTGAGGGTACGCGGCTCGTCCGCGGCCCGACGAGGATCGGGTCTATAGCGACGTCGTCAGTTGTGTCAGCCATTGCGGCGACAAATCGACCAGCAATGCTTCGATTTGCTTGTCGACGCCGCTGACGATGGCGATGCCGACGACAACGAAGGCGGCGCCTAACAGGCCCTTGCCGAGCATGCCCGCCACCGCCAGGCGCGCGCGCAGGCGCATCAGGGTCGATTGCGACAGCAAGCCGAGCAACGCCAGCGGGATACCCGCGCCAATACCGAATGCAGCCATGGTCAGCGCAACCTCCGGCAGGTCGCGTCCCTGCGCGGCCAGAAGCGAGGCCGCACCGAGCGTGGGCCCGACGCAGGGCGACCACACTGCGCCGAGCAAGAGACCGATCCCGAACTGGCCAAGCCCGCCGGACGATGCAATGGAGGAGAAGCGCTGATCCATCCAGCCGGAAAGCGGCCCACCGGCAGCCGCGAGCCGCGCCTGCAACGACGGCGTCAACAGCACAAGACCAAGCAGGATCATGATCGCCGCTGCGATGGTCCGAAACAGGCCGGCATCGATGGTGGCACCGAAGCCGGCCAGCGCGAGCAACAGTCCAAGCCCGGTGAAGGAAACCGCGAGTCCCCCGGCAAGAGCGAGCGCCCCCCGCGGATGCGCGTTGACTGCGGCGCCGAGCACAATCGGTACCAATGGCAGCACGCAGGGCGACAGGATCGACAACAGCCCGGCCGCGAAGGCCAGCAACAGCGTGATCACGGGATATCAGAGGCTCTTGTCGAGCAGGGCCGCGATGGAAGCTTCCTTGGTGTCGCCGACCGAGCGCCCTTCCTCGGTCGTCCCCTTGAACACGATGAGGGTCGACTGCATGTTGGCGCCGAACTCATGGACCACCGGCTTCATGGAATCGAAATCGACGCGGAATATTTTCAGGTCCTTGAACTTGGGATCGGCGGTGAGCTTGTCGAGGATCGGCTTCTGGGCCTTGCAGGTGGGGCACCAAACAGCATGGATTTCGACCAGGATCGGGGCCCCGGCAGCCTGGGCGGCCTTGAACGCATCCGCCGTGTAGGGAACGGTCGTTTCGGCGGCGGCGACGCCGGACAGGCCAGCGATGGTCAGTACCGCGGCGGCGATGGCTCCATTGAGAAATCTGCGCGTCATCGTCATGGAAGAGCTCCCTTTTTGGCCCTGGCCCCGGCGCTTCACTGCACCGAGAGCGTGAAGACGTCGCAGGGCCATGCTCTTCTACGCTCCGATTCCGGGCCGCGTTACCTGACCACCCCCGAAATAAACCCCGCCCTGCGGTGGGGCGGCTTGATTTCCTTCTTCAGGAAACAATGGGGCTCCTTGCCGACATAGCCGGGTCGGGCATAGGTCCAGGCGCGGCATTTGTTGTCGGCGGTGCAGGCGGCGTGGCAGGCTTCGTCGCCTTCATCGCTCTTCAATTCGAATGAGCGGTAATCGCCGCCAGCGCGATCGATCGAGGTCTCCACGACCCGGTTGCGCGGCTCGACCACCCCGGCGCCGCGGACGCCGGAGACGCAGCAATCATCCTGCACCCGCGGCGGCACGGTGTTTTTCAGCCAGCAGACCGCGCCCGGCGTCGCGTCGTTGGGGTAGTTGAAGCTCCAGGCGTGGCAGCGGCGGTCACGCTCGCACAACAGCGCGCAATCGGCGGGGTCGCCGGAGGGGATCGGCGCGTTCAGGTAGTCGCCGCCCGGCCGATCGAAATTGGTCTGTGTCTTGGCCTGATTGGTCTGCGCCTCGGCCGGCCGCCCGAGGCCGAATCCTGCGACGGCGCCCCATGCCAAAGCAAGCCACACCACGGCTATGGCCGCCAAACCGGCGAGCGTCACCGACCACGCCCCGTTCCGACGGCATTTCCCCATTCGCGATGAGCTTCCGACTTATTGAGCACGCTGGCTTTTTGACAAGCCGCCATTTGATCGCCACGAACCTGTACGGCGCATGAACGGCGTGAAAAGGCGCAGGCAGGCGAAACCCGGCCAGGCCAACCGATCGAGCTTGAGACGGCGTTAGCCCGTTACCAATCGTTAATTATTGGCGCCGGGGGAGTCGTCCATCGCCTGGAAGGCCTCCTCGAGCTGGGGCGAGATCGCGACGTTGAGCCGCTCCCCGGTCGGCAGCCGCCGCATGAACCATTTGTCGTAGAGCGGGATCAGATCATGATTGGAGCCGAGCTTGCGGAAGGCGCGCTCCACGACGGCCGTAAATTCCGGCTCGCCCTTGCGGAACATGATGCCGTAGGGCTCGTAGGACAGATAGTCGCCGGTGACGCGGAATTTGTCCTGCGACTTGTGATGCGCGATCAGGCCGTAGAGCAGGATATCGTCGGTTGCGAAGGCGTCGGCCTTGCCGTCGGCGAGCATCTGGTACGACTGCTCGTGATCGCCCGCAGTGACGATGTTCAGCCCGAGCTGGAATTTGCGGTCGACATTATGCATCGCGATCTCGTTGGTGGTGCCCTTGGTCACCACCACGGTCTTGCCCCTGAGATCGGTCGCCGCCGCAATCGGCGAGGATTTCGTCACCATCAGCTTGGTGCCGGCGACGAAGATCAGAGGCGAGAACGCGACCTGCTTGGAGCGCTCGGCATTCGCCGTGGTCGAGCCGCATTCCAGATCGATCTTGTTCTGGACGACCGCCGGGATGCGGTCGTCCGACGTGACCTTGACGTAGTCGATCCTGAGATCGGGGGCGTCGACCTCGGCCGCGATCTCCTCGACAATGGCCTCGCAGAGCTCGAGGCTGTAGCCGATCGGCCGGTTGGCCTGGTCCAGGAAGGAGAATGGCGGCGAGCTTTCGCGATAGCCGACATGCACGACATTCGCGCCCTTGATACGGGCGAGCGTGGGGCTGAGCCCCTCGCCGCCTTGCGCGAACCCCGGTCCCGGCAGCAGCGCTGCCAGCAACAGGCCAATGGCCCCGATCGCCCGACTTGCCGCCCCGCGCATCGCCGCGTCCCCCGTCAGTGACCCGCCATGGCGGGCACTTCACCCGGGATCATGGTCGGCGGCACAACGTCATCAGGCCCGAGCGCATGCTCCGGCGCGAGCTCGCCCTCCCATTTCGCGACCACCGAGGTCGCAAGCGTGTTGCCGATCACATTGGTGGCGCTGCGCCCCATGTCGAGGAAGGTGTCGATGCCCATGATCATCAACAGCCCGGCCTCCGGGATTCCGAACTGCGACAGCGTCGCGGCGATCACCACCAGCGAGGCGCGCGGCACGCCGGCCACGCCCTTGGAGGTGAGCATCAATGTCGCGAGCATCGCAAGCTGCGTGCCGAGCGACATCTCGATCTTGTAGGTCTGCGCGATGAAGATCGACGCGAAGGTACAGTACATCATCGTGCCGTCGAGATTGAAGGAATAGCCGAGCGGCAGCACGAAGCTCGAGATCCGCGACGAGGCGCCGAAGCGGTTGAGCCCCTCCAGCGTCTTGGGGTAGGCGGCCTCCGAGCTTGCGGTCGAGAACGCGATCATCAGCGGCTCGCGGATCAGCTTCAACAGATGACTGTAGCGCGGCCCGATCACGACGAAGCCGACGATGACGAGCAGGCCCCAGAGAAGGAGCAGCGACAGGTAGAAGCCGCCCATGAACACCACGAGCTTCCACAGCACGAGGAGACCGTTCTTGGCGACGGTCGCGCTGATCGCCGCCCAGACCGCGGCCGGGGCGAACAGCATCACATAGCCCGTCACCTTGAGCATGATGTGGCCGATGTCATCGATCAGCGACAGCAGCTGCTTGGATCGCTCCGGAAGCGCGCCCATCGCGACCGAGAAGAACACGGCGAAGATCACGATCTGCAGGATCTCGTTCTGCGCCATCGCGTCCGCAATCGAGGTCGGGATCAGATGGGTCAGGAACTTTTCGAGCGAGAAGGCGGAGACCGGCAGGCCCGTCGATTGCGCCTTGTCTGGCAGCGTGCCGGGGAAGTTCGCGCCGGGCTGCAGCAGGTTCACCATCACGAGGCCGAGCAACAGCGACACGAACGAGGCGCTGATGAACCAGCCCATGGTCTTGGCAAAGATGCGCCCGAGCTTGGCGCCCGACCCCATATGCGCGATGCCGCCGACCAGCGTGGCGAACACCAAAGGCGCGATGATCATCTTGATCAGGCGCAGGAACAGCATCGCGATCAGGTTGATGCTGGCTGCAAGCTCCGCCCGCTGGTCGGGAAGGAAATTGAAGATCAGCGAGCCAGTGATGATGCCCAGCACCATCGCGCCCAGGATATACTGCGTAAACCTGTTCGACATTCGAGAACCCCCGTCACTCCGGCGCTCGGAGTTTGGCAGATTTTGTAAGCTGCGCAACTCGCTTCACGCCACCACAATGTTCCCGTTGTGAAACGCGCGCACTTTCTCTAGCTTATGCGCAATGCACAAAGCGCGCCTTTGCACGTTTCATGCGCGCGCTTTGCATCAATAATGATCAAGCCACGTGAGGGGAAATGCCATGAGCGAAACCGTCAATCGACAGATCCTGCTGGCGGAGAAGCCGAGCGGAAAGCTCGGCCCGGAACATTTCAAGCTGACGTCATCGCCACGCCCCGCACCCCGCGATGGCGAGGTGCTGCTGAAGGTCCGCTACATCTCGCTCGATGCCGCCAACCGCGCGTGGATGCACGGCGCGACCTATCGCTCGGCGGTCGAAGCCAACACCGTAATGGCCGGCGCCGGGATTGCCGAGGTCTTGGAGTCCAAGGCGCCGAACTTTGCCCCCGGCGACGTCGTATTCGCTGACACCGGTTGGCAGGACTATGCCGTCCTTCCCGCCAATCAGCTGACAAGGCTGCCGCGCATCGAGCCGCTGTCGCATCTGCTCAGCGTGTTCGGCATCGCAGGGCTGACCGCTTATTTCGGGCTGCTCGAAATCGGCAAGCCGAAGGCGGGCGAGACGGTGGCGGTGTCGGCCGCGGCGGGCTCGGTCGGCTCGATCGTCGGCCAGATCGCCAGGATCAAAGGCTGCCGCGTCGTCGGCATCGCCGGCGGCAAGGAGAAATGCAGTTGGCTGACCGGCGAGCTCGGCTTCGATGCCGCGGTCGATTACAAGGATGGCGCGGTGTTCAAGGCACTGCGCGCCGCGGCGCCTTCCGGCATCGACGTCTATTTCGACAATGTCGGCGGCGACATTCTCGAGGCTTGCCTGCCTCAGATGAATTTGCGCGGCCGCATCGTTTGCTGCGGTGCGGTCTCGCAATATGACGGCGTACCGTCCGCCCACGGGCCGCGCGGCGTGCCCGGCTTGATCGTGGTGAAGCGTTTGATCATGCAGGGCTTTATCGTGAGCGATTTCTGGGACCAGCGGGAGCGCGCAATCGCCGAACTGAAGGACTGGACAGCCTCCGGCCGGCTGAAGGTGCAGGAGGACATCATCGACGGCCTCGAGAATACGCCGCGCGCGCTGGTCGGGCTGCTTGCGGGCGAGAACCGCGGCAAGCGGATGGTCAAGCTCTCATAGGACAGCTGCGACAAAGTTGTTCATCGCCCCGGCTCCACATTCTACTTGAAGTGGAGCCGAAAGCAGCGAATGATACTTGTTGTCAGATTTTGAAGACCGAACTTATTCGAACGCTCTCGGCCTGGAATAGCGGCTCGAGTAATATTGATGGGGATTTGATCAAATGCGCAACACGTCGAGGCGTGCTGCAACGCTGACCGCGTTATGGTCGGCCGCCGTGATTGCAACTACAGCGAGCGTTTCGGCACAGGCGCCGACCGATGCCCAGCGCGCGGCAATCAAGTCGCAATGCCGTTCCGACTACATGGCGCATTGTTCCAGCATTGCCCCGGGCGGGGCGGCCTCGCTGCAATGTCTGCAGAAGAACATGGCAAGCCTCGCGCCCGGCTGCCAGGCGGCCGTACAGGCTGTCACCGGCTCGTCCGAGGCGAAGAGCGAGCCGAGATCCGACCCCAAGTCTGAGCCGAAGTCCGAGTCAGCGGCGGAGAGTAAGCCGCAGGCCGCACCCGCGGCTGAGACCAATCCTGGAACCAAGTCCGAGCCAGCGCCTGCGGCGGCCACGGCTGCTCCCACGGCTGCGCCCGCAGCGCCGGCTTCCAGATCTGCGGGCGGGAAAAAGCCGTCGAGCACACAGGTCGCCGCGATCCGCTCGGCCTGCCGCTCCGACTATCCAAAGGTTTGCGCCGGCGTACCGACCGGCGGCGCCCAGGCGCTGCAATGCCTGGAAAAGAACAAGGCCCGTGTTTCATTGGCCTGCCAGAACGCTGTCGCTGCGGTCGCCGGTGGCGCCGCAGCGCCGGCCGGCAGTGCGTCGGCGCAGGAAGCGGCTGCCAGCCCCGCCGCCCCTGCCGCCGCGCCTGCCGCACCGTCTTCTGCTGCCGCTCCTCCCGTCATCGTGCTGCGGCCGATGCGGCCGCGCGAGGTGCTGTTCGTGATGCGCTCGGCCTGCGGTGCCGACGTCCGCACGCTGTGTGCCGGCGTCGATCCCGGCGGCGGCCGCATCCTGCAATGCCTCGTCAGCAACGCCTCGTCGCTGTCGCCAGACTGCCGGTCGGTGCTGGGACAGTTTGCTGCGCAGTAACGGCCGGTGAGCGGGGAGAGCCAAATCGGCGGTGTCATCCTCCCTCGAGAAGCGCTTGCGTTGATGAACGCGAGCGAGGTGGGATGAAACCGTGAGAAATGGTGTCGCCGTAAAATCCCGACAGGCGCAATCCCGTCATTGATCCACCGACATCGCGGAGAGACCGTCACCCCACCACGATCGCGCATGGCATGCGATCGACCGGCCCCTCCAGGGGCGGATGGATGAGCGGTGTCGGCGTAAGGCAGGGTTCAGTCTAGGCCATGTCCCGGCGCGTTTTCGCTGGCGCCGCATATGCTGTAGGATTAGGGTGCCCACCAATTGGCAGTACACTGTCAAATCAGGAGGAAACGCCTTGCACATTGCCGTTCTCGGCGGCGGCCCCGGCGGACTCTATTTCGCCTATCTCTGGAAGACGCGCCATCCGGAGGATCAGATCGATCTGTTCGAGCAGAATGCCGCCGACGCCACCTGGGGCTTCGGCGTGGTGTTCTCCGAGCAGGCATTGGAGTTCCTCCGCTCCGACGACCCCGAGACGGTTGATGCGATCGCGCCGGAGATGGAGAGCTGGAACAACATCACGCTCAACCACCGCGGCGAAAGCATCGAGATCGACGGCGTCGGCTTCTCCTCCATCGGGCGGCTCAAACTCCTCTCCATCCTGCAGGCGCGCGCCATTGCCGCGGGCGTTGCCGCGCATTTCGGAACGCAGGTTCATTCGCTCGATCAGTTGAACGGCTATGACCTGATCGTCGCCGCCGACGGACTGAACTCACTGGTGCGCCGCAGCTTCGAGGGCGATTTCGGCTTCTCGATTTCCTACTCCTCCAACAAGTTCGCCTGGTACGGCACCCACAAACGTTTCGAGACGCTGTCGCAGACCTTCGTGAAGACCAACCGCGGCGCGTTCAACGCCCATCATTATCGCTATGCGCCCGACATGAGCACCTTCCTTGTGGAATGCGACCGCGCCACCTGGGAACATTACGGCTTTGCCTACAAGGACGCCGACCAGTCCAAGGCGATCTGCGAGGAGGTGTTCGCGGAGACGCTCGGCGGCGGCATGCTGATCTCCAACAAGAGCATGTGGCGCAATTTCCCCTGGGTGTGGAACGAGCACTGGCATCACAAGAACATGGTGCTGATCGGCGACGCGCTGCATTCGGCACATTTCTCGATCGGCTCCGGCACCCGGCTCGCGATCGAGGACGCGATCGCGCTGGTCAAGGCGCTGGAGGCGGAGGCGCATGTCGCGACCGCGCTGGCGCGCTACCAGGCCGATCGAAAGCCGGTTGTGAAAAAGCTCGTCACCGCCGCGCGCACCAGCGCCGATTGGTACGAAAAATTCCCCGACCACATGCGGCTCGATCCGCTTGATTTCGCCTACAGTTATATCACCCGCTCCGGCCGCATCGACGACGCGCGGCTGCGCGCGATGTCGCCGCAGTTCATGGCCGCGTACGAGGCCGCGGGCCGGGCTGCAGCGGAGAACGACGATTGAGGGCACGAGGCAATCACACCGTCGTCCCGGCGAAAGCCAGGCCTGCGCCGGGACGACGGCGGAGTTTGCGGCTGCGGAGTGCCTTCAACCCCGTCCCAGATGCGCCAGCGCCTCCTCGGCGCGCAGCGGGACCCGCGAGGCCTCGTTGTTGCGGTCGACGAGCTCGGCGAGCAGCGCCATCAGCGTCTTGCGGTCGGCGGCCTTCAGGGGCTCCAGCATCCGCGTTTGCGCCCGGTCGACGGCGGGCAGGATATCGCGCAACAGCTTTGCGCCCGACCGCGTCAGATGGAGCAGCTTGACGCGCTTGTCGTCGTCGGCGGGCTTGCGCTCGACAAGGGCCTTTGCTTCGAGCCGCTCGATCACGCTGCCGAGGGTGGAGCGGTCGAAGGCGATGACGGCGGAGAGCCTGGTCGCGTCGATGCCGGGATGGGTCTGGATTGCGACCAGCGCGGCATATTGCACCGGCGTGATGTCGAAATCCCTGCACTCCTCGACAAAGATCGCGACCGCGATCTGCTGCATCCGCCGAAACAAATAGCCCGGCTTGGTGTAGACCGCGTCCATCGTCAGCGACGGCTCCCTACTCGGCATCGATCTGGCGCTCCGGCGCCGCATCCGCAAACGCCGGCAGCATCTTTGCGGCGGCTTCGGCCTGCAACAGGTGCGGAAAGGCCGTCACGTCGACCCCGAAGCGCCGCGCATTGGCGAGCTGCGGCACCAGGCAGAGATCGGCCATGGTCGGCTCCGCACCGAAGCAGAACGGACCCGGCTCGGCGGCGATCAAGCTTTCGCAAGCGGTGAGGCCCTCGCGGTTGGCCCAGGCCGCCCACTCCTTCACCTGGTCCTCGGGCAGGCCGAGCTCGCGCAGCCGTGCCAGCACCTTCAGGTTCTGCACGGGGTGGGTGTCGCAGGCGAGCGCCATGGAAAACGCCCGCACCTTGGCGCGGCGCAGCGGATCCTTCGGCAGCAGCGGCGGATTGGGATGCGTCTCGTCCAGCCATTCGATGATGGCGAGCGACTGGGTGAGAATGTCGCCGCCGTCGCTCTCCAGCGTCGGCACAAGGCCTTGCGGGTTGATCGCGAGATAGGCCGGAGCGCATTGTTCGCCCTTGCGAAGATGATGCGGCAGATGCTCGGCCCGCAAGCCCTTCAGGTTCAGGGCTATTCTGACCCGATAGGACGCGCTGCTGCGGAAATAGCCATGAAGCTTCATCAGGACCTCCCGACGCACGATGATTGTTCTTGCGGTTGACGGTATCCATATTGTCAGTATGCTGTCAATCAATCCAGCAACACGATCGGGAGGCTCCCATGGAAGCCGTGGCAAAGACGCCGGAGCGCGAGGCGTTCTACAGGAAGATCGACGGCGAAAATCTCTCCGCGCTGTGGAACGTGATGGGCGACCTGATCACGCCGGAGCCGAGGAGCGCCTGCCGGCCTCACTTATGGAAGTTCGACGCCGTCCGCGCCTACATGATGGAAGCGGGCAAGCTGATCACGGCGAAGGAGGCCGAGCGCCGGGTGCTGATCCTGGAGAATCCCGGGCTGCGCGGACAGTCAAAGGTGACGACCTCGCTCTATGCCGGCATCCAGCTGGTGCTGCCCGGCGACGTCGCGCCGGCGCATCGGCACAGCCAGTCGGCGCTGCGCTTCATCCTCGAAGGCAAGGGCGCGTTCACCACCGTCGCCGGCGAGAAGACGATGATGGCGCCGGGCGATTTCGTCATCACGCCGTCGATGGCCTGGCACGACCACGGCAACGAGACCGGCGAGCCGATGTTCTGGCTCGACGGGCTCGACATTCCCGTGGTGCAGTTCTTCGATGCCTCGTTCGCGGAAGGCTCGAAGGACGACCGGCAGGCCATTACCAAACCGGCCGGCGACAGCTTTGCGCGCTACGGCCGCAACCTGCTGCCGATCGACGAGAAGCGCAGCGCGAAGACCTCGCCGATCTTCAATTACCCCTACAGCTACACGCGCGAGGCGCTGGAACAGGCCCGGCTGCGCGAGGAGTGGGACGCCTGCCACGGGCTGAAGCTGAAATTCTCCAACCCCGAGACCGGCGATTTCGCCATGCCGACCATCGGCACCTTCATCCAGCTGCTGCCCAAGGGTTTCAAGACCGCGCGCTACCGCTCGACGGACGCGACGGTTTTTACCGCGGTTGAAGGCAAGGGCCGCTCGCGGATCGGCGATGCCACCTTCGAATGGGGTCCGCGCGATCTGTTCGTGGTGCCCAGCTGGCAATGGGTGACGCACGAAGCCGACGACGACGCCGTGCTGTTCAGCTTCTCCGACCGCCCGGTGCAGCAGAAGCTCGACCTGTTCCGGGAGGATCGCGGGAACGCGTAAACGCGAAGCCCCTCTCCTCGGCCATCGCCGGGCTTGACCCGCCTGCGCGACCGAGGCCGCTTCGGCGAGGCGAAGGCCCGGCCATCCGCGGAGGAGTAAAGACGTGGATGCCCGGGACAAGCCCGGGCATGACGGCAAGCGTTGTTCACGAAGTCGACCCGGCGTCTTCCGCTGCCCGCGCTTGACCTGCGTCAACAAAGTCCTGGCCCGGCTCCGCCACTCTGGCGCGTGAGCAAGAAACGCAAGCAACCAATCGGCGCGGCTCCGCCTCCTCTCGCCTGACGTTGCGGCATGGCGCTCCATTTCGACAATCCCATCCTTGTGTTCGTCCTCGCGATGCTGGCGCAGGGCATTGCGGCCTTTGTCGGCGACGTGCTGCGCAAGCGCGCGCATGCCTTCAGGCAGGGCGAGCGTCACGATTTCAATACCGTCCAGGCCGCAACGCTGACGCTGCTCGCCCTCATCATCGGCTTCAGCTTCTCGATGGCCGTGAGCCGTTACGACCAGCGCAAGTCGCTGGAAGAGGCCGAAGCCAACGCCATCGGTACCGAATATCTCCGTGCCGCCCTGCTGCCCGGCGACAACGCCGCTCACACCCGAGAGTTGTTGCGCAAATATATCGACCTGCGGATCGCCTTCTATGAACGCAGCGACCCGCAAATTGATCGGCAGACGGCAAGCCTGCAGGGCGAACTGTGGTCCTCGGTCGCACAGACGGCCGCCGTCCAGCCGACGCCAACGATTGCGCTGGCCGCGGCCGGCATGAACGATGTCATCAACTCGCAAGGCTATACCCAGGCCGCGTGGTGGAACCGCATTCCCGCCGGTGCCTGGGCCATGATGGGATTGATGGCGGTCGCCTGCAACCTGCTGGTCGGCTATGGCGAGCGCCGCAAGGGCGAGCTGTTCCTGTTCATCCTGCCGGTCGTGGTGTCGATCGCATTCTTCCTGATCGCGGATCTCGATAGTCCGCGCGGCGGCATCATCCAGGTGCATCCGCAGAATCTTTTGACCGCGGCGCAGGACATGAAGCGGGAATAGACGCCAGCTCCTTAGCGCCAGTGCAATAGCCGCGTCTCCAGCAACCCGATCAACTTCCCGATCGCAAGCCCGAACAGCGACAGGATCACCACGCCTGCGAGCAGTTGATCCGTCTGCATCAGATTGCCCGCCTGTAGCACGAAGGCACCGATGCCGTATTCGGCGCCGATCATCTCGGCGCTCACGACCAGCAGCAACGCCACCGACGCCGTGATGCGAAAGCCGGCGAGAACCGAGGGCAGCGCGCCGGGCCAGACGACGCGGCGGACGATGGTTGCGAACGGCACGTTGAAGCTCTGCGCCATGCGGATCAGGTTGCGCGGCACGGCATCGACGCCGCTATAGACGGAGATGGCGGTGGAGAAGAACACGCCAAGCGCGATGGTCGCGATCTTCGGCTCCTCGCCGATCCCGAGCCAGAGGATCAGAAGCGGCAGCAGCGCGATCTTCGGAATCGGGAACAGCGCCGAGATGAAGGTGATTCCGATGCTGCGCGCCAGCGTCGACAGCCCGATGGCAAAGCCGACCGCGACACCAAAGGCCGTGCCGAGCAGCCAGCCGATGCCGATACGCATCAAGGAATAGGCCAGATGCTGCCACAGCGCACCCGACATCGCGAGCGCGTAGATCGCGCGGCAGATCGCCAGCGGCGCGGGCAAGAACAGCGGATTGACCAGGCCCGCGCTGCCTGCAAGCTGCCAGACCGCGATGACGACGAGAAGCGCGGTCCAGCCGCCGAGGCGGCTTGCGCCGGCCGCGAAGCCGCCTCCACGGAATTCGACCGGCCGAGCCTGCGTCGCAACGTCCGGCTTCGCCTGCTGCGACGCGCGGTCAAGCATCCTGAACCTCGCGTTCGGCGTCGATGGCCTCGTTGCGGATCAAAGACCAGATCTCGTCCTGCAGCGCAAGCAGCCTGCCGCGCAACTCGGCGGTGCCACGCTCGGCGCGCGCCATCGGCACCGCCACGACCTCGCGCACCTTGCCCGGGCGGCGCGACAGCACCACGATGCGGTCCGCGAGCCGCACGGCTTCTTCGAGATTATGCGTGACATAGACCGCGCCCATGGCGCCGTCCGCGAGCAGGCGGATGAAGTCTTCCATCAGCAGCTCGCGGGTCTGTGAATCCAGTGCCGATAGGGGCTCGTCCATCAGAAGGATCGCCGGCCGCACCGCGAGCGCACGGGCGATGCCGACCCGCTGGCGCATGCCGCCCGACAATTGCTTGGGATAGGTGGCGCGAAAATCGGACAGCCCGGTGCGGCGCAGCGCATCATCGACCAGCGCGCGGCGCTCGGTGGCGGACAGCGCCGTGTGCAGCAGCGGGAATTCGACATTCGCCTCGACCGTGGCCCAGGGCAGCAGCGCAAAGTCCTGGAACACAAAGGTCAGCGGATTGAGGCTGCCGGCCGGCGGCGCGCCGCGCAAGGCGGCCTGGCCGGCGGATGCTTGCAACAGCCCGCCGAGGATCGACAGCAGCGTGCTCTTGCCGCAGCCGGAGGGCCCGACGATCGCCACCACCTCGCCGGCGCGCACCGTGAACGAGACGTCCTGCAGCACCTCCAGCGCGCCGAAGCGATGCGAGATATGGTCGGCGATCAGGTCCATTCATGCATCTCTCTTTCGACCCGTCATGCTGAGGTGCGAGCGAAAGCGAGCCTCGAAGCATGCGCGGCCCCAATCGGGCCGTCGTCCTTCGAGACGGCCGCTGTACGGCCTCCTCAGGATGACGGTGATAGATCGGGTGCGCCGTCCCATGCCCATCAATCCGCCTTCACGAAATCCTTCGCGACAATCGCCTCCGCATCGAACCCCTTGTCGACGAAGCCCTGCGCCTGCAGCCATTTGATCTGGTTGTCGACGTTCTTCACATCGAGCTTGCCGTCGGGATCGATATAGGCGCAGTTGCCGACCACCTGCTCCAGCGGCAGGTTGGTGTATTTGGCGATGATCTCGAGCAGCGGTTTGGTCTGCTCGTTGATCGGGGCCACACCATCCTTCATCGCCGCGAGGATCACATCGTGATATTCGCGGTCGGCGCGCGTCAGCGCAGCGAGCAGCCTGGTGACCATCTCTTTGTTGGTCAGCGTCTTTGGCGAGGCGAACACGGCGCCCAACTGCCAGGGCGTCTCGTCGCCGACCCAGCCGAGCAGCTTGGCGCCGCCGTCATCCATCAGCTTGCGGGCGGTCGAGACCGGCAGCAGCGCGGCATCGACGGTCTCGCCCTTGAGCGCGGCCGCCGCATTCGACAGCGATTGCAGCGGCACGATCTTCACGTCCTGCAGCCTGAAGCCGTATTTGTCGGCGAGCAGCCCGAGCGAATAGTGGAAGCTGGAGCCGATCTGCGTCACCGCGATGCGTTTCCCCACGAGGTCCTTCGGCGTCTTGAGCCCGGCGGCATAGGCATTGTTGCTGGCGAAATAGCCGATCAGGGGATAGCCGGCCTTCTCGCGGCTCATGCCGCCGATCACCTTCAATGTGCCTTTGCCTGCAAGATTGTAGAGTCCCGCCGTAAAGGCCGTGATACCGACATCGACATCGCCCGCGGTGGTCGCGACCGCGATCGGCTGCGCCGCGTCGAAGAATTTCAGCTCGACATTCAGGCCGGCGTCGCGGAAATAGCCCTTGTCCTCCGCGATGAAGACTGGCGCGGACGAGGACAGGCGCAACACGCCGATCCGCGCCTTCAGCGCCTCGTCGCCCCTGGCGATGGCGCCGCTCGCAACCATCAAGACACAAGCGAGCGCTATCCGCGCAAATCCCCTCATCCGCTTCCTCCGTCCGATTCCTTCAGAGACCATCGGGCACGGCCTGGTCGCGCCCGATGAAGGCGCCCTGCCCTCTGAGCGCCTGCTGCAGCCTCTCTATAGCAATCTCGCGCGGAGTCGTATTGCCCGAAAGTGCCGTGGCTGCGGCCAGACCGGCGGCTTCGCCCATGGCAAAGCAGCCGCCGGAGACGCGGGCCGCCGACTGTCCCTCCTGGGTCATCGACGCGCAGCGCCCGGCGATCAGGAGGTTGTCGATCTTTTCCGTCACCAGCATGCGATAGGGCAGCTCATTATAGCCGCGCGACTCCGGGATCGGCGGGAACTTGAAGATCACATCACCGGCAACATGGGCCTCGATCGGCCAGCCATTGACGCCGATGGAATCGGCGAAGGATGCGCAGGTCAGCACGTCCTCGCCGGTCAGCTGGTAGCCGCCGACGACGCGGCGGGTCTCGCGGATGCCGAGCTGCGGCGGCAGGTCGATGATGTAGGAATTTTCGAAGCCCGGCACCGTGCGCAGAAATTCGAACGCCTCGACCGCCTGGCGGCGGCCGTCGATTTCGCCGCGGGTGAGATCACCGGGCTCGACGCCATTGATGGCGCTGCCGTCCGGCCGCGCGAGCTGGGTGAAATTCACCCGCCATTCCTGCGCATGGCGCTGCGGCCGCACGATCGCGCCCTTGCGGGGAAAGGTGTGCGTGCCCTTCCTGATCGCCTCGTCCATCAATTGCGGAATCGTGCGCCAGGCCTCACCGGCCTTGTCGGGATCGACGCCGTTGATGCGGAACATCATGGAGGGATAGAGCGTGTGGCCGGCGGCGTCGCCGAGCTCGAACGGCGCGCCGGCCCAGGCCGCGAGATCGCCGTCGCCGGAGCAGTCGATGAAGATCTCCGCGAGCACCGCCTGCCGGCCGCCCTTGGTCTCTACCATCAGCGCCCTGATGCGGCTCTCGCCATCCATCACGACGCCGGCGCCGAGCGCATGGAACAGCACATCCACCTTGTGGGCCGCGAGCAGATCGTCGGCCGCGATCTTGTAGGCCGCGGTGTCGTAAGCCTGCGCCAGGATCTTGCCGAGCACGAGATGCGGCGCGTTCAACCCGCCGAGGCGGTCGATGCGCGCGAGCAGCTCCGAGGCGATGCCCTGCACGACGCGGCGCATCTCGCCATGAACGTTGGCGTGGAGCCCGCAGAAATTGGTGACGCCGGCCGCCGTGCCCATGCCGCCGAGAAAGCCGTAGCGCTCGATCAAGAGCGTGCGGCGGCCGGCGCGGGCCGCGGCGACCGCGGCGGCTATGCCGGCCGGCCCGCCGCCCAGCACGGCCACTTCATATTCGCCATAGAGAGGCACGCGGCGGGCGGGTTCTTCGATGGTCTGGTTGGACACGCAGGAGTTCCCGGGCTGACTGGGGGGAGCAAAGCTATCTCGCCAAAGCAGGCCTCAATGTAAAGGGCGCTCTCGTCGAAGCCCCCTCGGCTCGCTAAAAAGCGAACGGACACTGAAAACGGGACATCCGATGCGGATATGCATTTTCGGCGCGGGCGCGGTGGGCAGTCATTTTGCGGTGAGGCTTGCGCTGGCTGGTCATGAGGTCGCCTGCGTGATGCGCGGGACGCATCTTCAGGCCGTGCAGGCAAACGGCCTCACGCTGCGCATCGGGGAGGCCGAATTCCACGCATCCGTGAAAGCCTCGGACGATCCCGCAGCGCTGGGGCAACAGGACCTCGTCATCTCGACGCTGAAGGCCACCAGCGTCGGCAGCCTTGCCGCCGGCCTGCAACCCCTGCTCGGCCCGGAGACGCCGGTCGTGCTGGCGCAGAACGGGATTCCCTGGTGGTACGACATCGGCCTGCCGGCGCATCATCGGCAGCCGCCCGATCTGTCCTTCCTGGATCCGGGCGGGCGGCTTCGAGCCGCGATCGGCAAGGAGCGGATCATCGGCGGGGTGATCTTTTCCTCCAACGAAGTCATCGCGCCGGGAGTCGTTGCGGGACTCTCGCCCGACCGCAATCGCCTGGTGATCGGCGAATGCGACGACCGCGTCAGCGAGCGCATTGTGCAGCTTCGCGCGCTGCTGGAGACGGCGAAACTGGAATCGCCTGAAATTGCCGATATCCGCGAGGCGATCTGGTCGAAGCTTCTCACCAACATGTCGCTGTCGGTGCTGTGCCTCCTCACCGGCCAGACGGCACGCGGCGTGCGCGACGATGCGGTGCTGCAGGACGTCATCCCGCGCCTGCTCGACGAAGCCAACCAGATCGCGCAAGCGTACATCCCCGCGGTCAAGCGCGTGACCCGCAATGCACCCGCGCCCAACCACAAGCCGTCGATCCTGCAGGACTACGAGCTCGGCCGTCCCATGGAGATCGACGTCCTGGTGCGCGCGCCGGCCGCATTTGCGCGCTCCGCGGGCTTGTCCACGCCGATGCTCGATCTGATCGCCGCGCTCGCGATGCAGAAGGCGCGGGACAAGGGCTTGTGGCAAGCTTAAGCCACATGCCGCTGAAGTCCCGGCGATCGGCTAAGCCGCGGTGGATCGACCGCGGAAAATTCTCACAGCGCCTTCAGCCCGAGCCGGCCGAACAGCTGGCGGTCCTTGTCGGCTTCGGGATTGGCCGTCGTCAGCAGCGTATCGCCGACGAAGATCGAGTTGACGCCGGCAAAGAAGCACAGCGCCTGCATCTCGTCGCTCATGGCGGTGCGACCTGCGGCCAGGCGCACATAGGACGTCGGCATCATGATGCGCGCAAGCGCGATGATGCGGACGAACGCGAGCGGATCGACCGGACCCGACTTCGAAAGCGGCGTGCCGGCGATCGGAATCAGCATGTTGATCGGCACGCTCTCCGGCGGCTCCGGCAGGTTGGCGAGCGTGACCAGCATGTCGACCCGATCCGTCTCGCTCTCGCCCAGGCCCAGGATGCCGCCGCAGCAGACTTTCATGCCGGATGACCGCACATTCTCCAGCGTGTCCAGCCGGTCGGCGTAGGACCGCGTCGAGACGACGCTCGGATAATAGCTCTCGGACGTATCGACATTGTGGTTGTAATAGTCGAGCCCGGCCTCGGCGAGGCGATCGGCCTGTCCGCGGTCGAGCATGCCGAGCGTCATGCAGGTTTCCATGCCGAGGTCCTTGACCGCGCCGATGATTTCGACGACGGCGTCCATGTCGCGCGGCTTCGGGTTGCGCCAGGCGGCGCCCATGCAATAGCGCGTCGCGCCGCCCGCCTTGGCCTTGCGGGCCTCGGCGAGGATGGTCTCGACGTCCATCAGTTTGGAGGCGGCAAGCCCGGTCGCATGATGCGAGGACTGGCTGCAATAGCCGCAATCCTCGGGGCAACCGCCGGTCTTGATGTTGAGCAGCCGGCTGAGCTGAACGCGGTTGGGATCGAAATGCGCCCGGTGCACGGATTGCGCCCTGAACAGCAGATCGTTGAAGGGCATCTGGTAAAGCGCCAGCGCCGCGTCGCGGGTCCATTTCGGCGCACCGTCCGGCGGCGCAGCCTGCGCCGCCTCGTGGGATAATTCGAGCATTCCGTCACTCTCCGAGCCGTCAAGATGACGCCTTATGGCATCCGGGCGGTCTCGATGCCAGCGACGCGGACGACATTCTTGAAGAATTGATCGCCGATCAGTGATGCCTTGCGATCTAGGCAATCCACGCGACAAAGACGTCCAGCATCTCGTGCATCACGTCCGCATCCGTGCGGCCCGAGCGGGCCGGCACGTGAAAGGAGTGGTCGGCGCCCTCGACCAGGTGCAGCGTCGCTCGCGCGCCCAAGGCCTTGACGACGGGCTCGAGCAGCTCGAGCTCCGCAAGCTTGTCGCGCGTGCCCTGCAGAAACAGCATGGGGATCCCGATCTCGGAAAGATGCGCGGCGCGCTCGCTCGATGGCTTGCCGGCCGCGTGCAGCGGAAAGCCGAAAAAGGCGAGGCCGCGCACGCCAGGCAATGGCTGCTTCGCCTGCGCCTGCGAGGTCATGCGGCCGCCGAAGGATTTGCCGCCCGCGACCAGCGGCATGTCAGGCAGCAGACGCGCAGCCGTTTCGACCGCTGCGCGCACGGTCGCCTGCGCCAACGCCGGCGGGTCCGGCCGCCTGCCGGCCTTTTCCATATAGGGAAACTGGTAGCGCAGCGTCGCCACATTGCGCGCCGCAAGACCGGTCGCCACCGCCTCCATGTAGGAATGCGTCATGCCGGCGCCCGCGCCATGGGCAAAGACGAAGCAGGCCGTTGCGAGCGGGGGCCTTGTCAGCAGGGCGGAGACGGATGTCGTTTTGCCGACGCCGATGGTGAGCCGTTGGGTCATTCAGCTCAAGGTATCAGAACAGCAGGACCCCGTCGTCCTCTTCCACGACCGCCTTGACCGGCATTTTCGGCGCGATGCCGAAGCCGCGCAGGAAATCGCGGTGGACGTCGCGCTCGCGCTCCATGGTGTAGCGGGCGAAGAGGTCGTCGAGCACAGCCTGGTCGGCTGCCGTGAGCGAGGTGTTCGCCGCGGCGCCGGCGGCCTCCAGCCGGCGGGCCACATCGGGCAATGCGCCGGCACTGCCGCCGAGCGCGGTCATCGACTGCGAGGCCGAGCTCATCAGGCCTTCGAATTCGGCCCCTTCCTCGATCAGGCGGGTGATCAGCTTGCCGAGCCGCGCATTGCCGGCCTCGATCTCGTGCAACGCATGCAGCACCTGAGGCTCGAGCTGCGAAAGCTGGGCGGCATCGCCATGGACACGCAGCGCGCGCAAATCCTGGGCGGATTTCTCGATGCCGTCGAGCGTCGGCTTCAACCGCGCCGCGCCCGCCGACAGCTGGTCGGCCGTCGCCTTCAGCTCATTGGCGATCACGACAAAGGCATTGCCCTTGCTGCCGAGATGGCCGGCTTTCAGCGACGCATTCATGCCGATCAGGATGATGTCGACCACCGCTTCCGACAGGCCCGCAATCGCGTCGCGGAACTTGCCGAGCGTCTCCTCCACGAGGGTCAGCGCGTCGTCGACCGATTTGCCGGCGTTCTCGCAGGTTCCGATCAGGGTCGAGGCGTGCGACAATATCTGCCTGATCCGGGCGAGGAAGGACTGCGCGTCACTGCTCTCGCCGCCATAAAGCGATCGCCCCTGGCTGACGACGCCGCTGGCATCGCCGAGGATCGCCGACAGCGCATGCGCGATCTGGCCGATGTCATGCTGCAATTCGCGCCCGGCATCCTTGAGCTGCATGGCCTGCAGCCGACAGATCACGCCGGCATCGGTGTCGCGCGCCGGCGCAAGGCTCGGCGCCGAGCCGGTCGCCAGCGTCAGGGCGTGACAGATATGCTCCAGGCGCTGGCGCGTTGAATCGCCCGCCTGAAGCGAGATGATGGAGCGGCCGACGGACTCTGCGATCGTCCTGGTGCTGGAGCTGGCGAGTGCCGCAAGATGCACGCTCTTGCCGCGCTGCTCCTGCATGCCGCCATAGGCCGCGATCAGGTCGTGGCTCTCGGACAGCAATTTGCCGTGGTAGTGCTGCTCGAAATCGTTCTGCCGGTTCAGCGCCGTCTCGACCGCTTTGGCCAGCCTGTCCTGATCGCGCGCGCAGACTTCCAGCGACTGCTGCACCGCCTTGGCCAGATCATAGGCCTCCTGGGTGAAGGCAAGAAAACCCTCGCGGTCCTCGGCCAGCGAGGCCGCCTCGATCCGGGCGCTGCGCGCGATGATCGAGATCATCTGGATGTGCTTGAACAGAGGCTTCAGCAACTCCGAGGCTTCGGTTGCCGCCTTGCCGATGCGCCCGAGCAGCGCGGTCTCGGCCGGCAGCGCCTCCGCCAGGCCGTTCAGGCGGCCGGCGATGTCGTGCAGGGCCTGGGACGCGCCTTCGATCTGCGCGCCGGACAATTCGCCCGACAAGGCTGCGAGCGCCTGGTTCAGATCCTGAAAGATCGCATGCCCACGACCGAGCCGGTCGCCGGATTGGGCAAAGGTCTCCTCGATGCGCGACGAGACACCCTCGATCGCGGCGATCGCGGCATCGAGATGCTCGGCCTCGGCTGGCGTCGTCATCGCGCTCATACCGCCGTTGCGGCGTGCGCCGCCTGGTGCCACATCAGGATCTCGCGCGGGATCTGGCTCAAGGGGACCACTTTCTCCGCGGCTCCGAGCGCGATCGCCTCCTTGGGCATGCCGAAGACGACGCAGCTCTCCTCGTCCTGGGCCCGTGTCGCAGCCCCGAGCTTCCTCATCTCCAGCAGGCCACGCGCGCCGTCGTCGCCCATGCCGGTCATGATGACACCGAGCGCATTGGCCCCCGCGTGCTGCGCTGCCGAGCGGAACAGCACGTCGACGGACGGGCGATGTCGCGACACCGGCGGTCCGTCCTTGATGGCGATCTGATAGCGCAGGCCGGTGCGCTGCAGCAGCATGTGGCGCGCTCCCGGTGCGATATAGGCCCAGCCCGGCAGCACGGGTTCACCGTCCTCGGCCTCCTTGACGCGGATCTGGCACATGCCGTCCAGACGTCTGGCAAAGGCCGCCGTGAAGCCCGCGGGCATGTGCTGAACGATGACGATGCCCGGAGCATTCGCCGGCAGCGCCTCGAGAACGTCGGCCAAGGCCTCCGTTCCCCCGGTCGATGCGCCGATACATACGATCCGCTCCGTGGTGGGGCGCGCCTTGCCCTGAACCGGCGGCGGAATGATCACGTCGGCCGTCAGCTTCTTCTCGATCACCGGCCGGCGCGCCGCCCGCGGCCGCACCCGCGCGCGGGCCGCCGATTTCACCGCGTCGCGCAGGCGGCCGGAGCATTCGAGCAGCGCCTGGCGCGTGTCGATGCGCGGCTTGGGCACGATGTCGACCGCACCGGCTTCGAAGGCCTCGAACATCAGGTTCGAGCCTTCCACCGTGAGCGAGGAGCAGATGATCACCGGGATCGGATGCTGCGCCATGATCTTGCGCAGAAACGTGATGCCGTCCATGCGCGGCATCTCGATGTCGAGAATGATGACGTCGGGCAATTCGCTCTGCAGACGGCGCGCGGCCGCATAGGGATCTGCGGCCGTGCCCATGATCTCGATGCCGGGATCTTCGGACAGGATGGTCGAGAGGATTTGGCGCACCGACGCCGAATCGTCCACGATCAGGACGCGAACCGGTTGGCTCTCCATCGCCTTATCGCTCCCCCTCAACCCTGAAGATGGTCGGCTGGACCTGCTTCAGGCCGGACACTATGCTGTGCACCATCGATTCCGAATGCCCCACCATCAGATAGCCCCCCGGCCGCAAATGCGCGCAAAGCTGCTCCACGACCTTGCGCTGCGTTTCCTTCTCGAAATAGATCAGGACGTTGCGGCAGAAGATGATGTCGACGTCGCGATCCACCGGATAGCTCGTATCCATCAGGTTCATGCGCATGAAATTGGCGCGGCGGCGCAGCTCGGGCACCACCCGCACCTCGTCCGAGGAACGGTTGCGCGCGAACAGGAAATAGCGCTTGACGAATTCGGCCGGCACCGGAGCCAGCACGTCGCGGCTGTAGATCGCCGTCCTGGCGAGCCGCAGCACCGCGGTGGAAATATCGGTGCCGAGGATGCGGAATTTGAGGCGCGGGTCGTTCCGCGCCATGTCGTCGAGCACGATGGCCATGGTGTAGGCCTCCATGCCGGTCGAGCAGGCCGCGCTCCAGATCTTGAGATCGCCGCGGCCGCGATGCTTCAATAGCTCCGGAACGGCCACCGCGCGCATGAAGTCGAAATGGGAGGGCTCGCGGAAGAAATCGGTCTTGTTGGTGGTCACGACATCGATCAGATGCGTGAGCTCGTCGTCGAGCTCGCCGGCCTCGAACAGCGTCTCGACATATTCGTTGACGCTGGAATAGTTGAGGGCGCGGACACGCTTTTGCAGCCGGCCCTCCAGCATCAATCGCTTGCCGGCCGGCAGCTTGATGCCGACCTGGCCTTCGATCAGTTTGGCGATGGTGCGGAAGTGCCGGTCTGACAGATGTATCGCGGGATCGGGGACTGCAAGCGTCATGGTCGCATCAGGCCGCGACCGGCGCGTCGGCCGGCAGACCGGCCTGCGCATCGACCTGCGCGGTCTTTGCCGCGGGCATTCCCTCATGCGCCATCAGGCGCTTGAGATCGAAGATGATGACGAACTTGTCGCCCTTGCGCCCGATCCCCGCAATGTAGTCCGACTGCCAGCGGCCGCCGACGGCAGGCACAGGCTCCATCGAGCTCTCGTCGATGTCGGTGACCTCGTAGACGCAATCCGCCACGAAGCCGACGCCGATGACCCGATCCTCGATCGGCACGTCGAGGATGATGATACGCGTCGCATCGGTCGCCGGCACGCTCGGCAGATCGAGCTTGAGGCGGAGGTCGACGATCGGGTAGCCGCTGCCGCGGACGTCGATCATGCCGAGCAGGAAATGCGGCGCGTGGGGGAGGCGCGAGATCGGCCGCATGTCCAGGATCTCCCGGACATTGCGGATGGAGATGCCGAACGTCTCGCCTGCGAGACCAAGGGTCAGATATTGCGCCGTCTCGGCCATGATGAGGCTCCTCAAAATTCTTTTGTGAGCGCGCGGCCCGGTCGGGGCCGCGCAACCGGTTCAACGTTGAAAGTCGGCGTCGCGATCGTCCTCGCCGTCATCCATGGCAAAGGCAAAGCCGCCGCCACCCGCCACCTTGGTCGCGCGGGCCGGCTTTGCCGCCGCAACCTTCTTGCCACGGTCGGCCGGCGCCGTGCTCGCGGCCTTCATGCTTTGAGCCTTGGCGCGCAGCTGGCCGACGGCGCGGTCGATCGGTGCGGACGTCTCGGCCTTCCTGTTGGCTGCGCTCGATTCGATGCGGAAATAGGCGATGGTCGACTGCAGCTGCTCGGCCTGGGAGGCGAGCTCTTCCGAGGTCGAGGACACCTGTTCCGAGGCGCTGGCGTTCTGCTGGCCAACCTTGTCGAGCTGCTGAATCGCCTGGTTGATCTGCGCGGAGCCGACGTCCTGCTCGCGGCAGGCGGCCGTGATCTCGACCACGAGGTCTGCGGTCTTCTTGATGTCGGGCACGAGCTTCGCAAGCATCTGGCCGGCATCCTGCGCCACCTTCACGGTTTCCGACGACAGCGTGCCGATCTCGGCCGCGGCGGCCTGGCTGCGTTCGGCGAGCTTGCGCACTTCGGACGCAACCACCGCGAAGCCCTTGCCGTGCTCGCCTGCACGCGCCGCTTCGACCGCGGCATTGAGGGCGAGCAGGTCGGTCTGCCGCGCGATCTCCTGCACGATGGTGATCTTCTCGGCAATGGTCTGCATCGCCTCGACGGCGCGGCCGACCGCAGCCCCGCTCGCTTCGGCGTCCTTGGCCGACTGC
>Ga0070738_10001413_pt1 | contig 48709 bp, 46 predicted proteins | sample Coa_R2_2_FD_66446 | JGI IMG/M metagenome (GOLD analysis project Ga0070738, IMG submission 66446) | Surface soil microbial communities from Centralia Pennsylvania, which are recovering from an underground coalmine fire - Coalmine... | ecosystem: Environmental > Terrestrial > Soil > Unclassified ... | reverse complement strand
AAGCAACCTCGCAGAAGTTCTGGACTAGTGAGATGGACGGTCCAGGCGGCGGGTGGAACCGAGCCCGCGTGCGGGCGAGCAGAGCCTCTGTCGCCTGCTGCAGACGATCGAGGTCGTACCACCCGCGGTGGCAGCTGAGCTTATCCTTGAGGAACCGCCAGCCCCGCTCGATGAGGTTCAGCGCCGGACAGTAGGCGGGCAGCCAGCAGGGGCCCACCCGCTCATGGGGAGCAGTCCCCCAAGCCGTGGTTAGACGGCTCTTGTGGTAGCCGACGTTATCGAGCACCAGCCGGCGCGGGACCGCGGGCCAAGGTCGCGGCGACGTGATCGCGGCAGCTCACGAACGCCTCGCCGTTCTTGTGCGTGCTCACTTGCCACACGAGTTGCCCACTCGCATCGTCGAGGGCGCCATACACCACGAACTTCCGGGCGGCCCCCGCCGCGGGGATTCTCACCGGCTGCCCGCGACGCGGCCCGAGCTTCGCCAGCCGTGGGTGGAGCTGGCCCTCACATTCGTCCAGGTCGACCAGTCGAAGCCCACCAGCGGCGCGGGCGCAACTTGTTTCCGCCACTCCAGCACGCGCGCGGGCGCTGCCACCGCTTCGGCAGCTTGCCGCTGGTGCAGGTCGTGCCGCGGCCGCCGATAGCGATAGCCGAGCCGCACGAGCGCTCGGTAGATCGTCGCCTCGAAGACGGTCAGCTGCAGGCGCTGCGCCAGTAACCGCGGCAGCTCCTGGAGCGTCCACCCCGTCGCGCGGCGCCCATCATCTTGCGGGCGGCTCCCGATGGCTTCCTGGAGCAGGGCCACCGCTTCCCGACCGAGCTTCCCCGGCCGTCCTTGCCGCCGCCGGGCCTCCAAGCCGGCGGCCCCTGCGGCCAAGACCCGCTGGCGCCAGGCGCGGATCCGGGCCGAGCTCGTATGGAACAGCCCGGCCACTTGGCACCCGGGCAGACCTTCCGCCACGAGCAGCCAGGCGTGGGCGCGCCGGCGGACGCGCGGCGGGGGCGCTCGGGTCAGCAACTGCCGTAGCTTCGCTGCCTGAGCTTGCCGCTCGGCGTTCCTGGCAGCCTCCTACCCTTTTTCTCACCCTACCTCTAGATCATTACTTCTGCCAAGCCGCTTAGAGATTGAGGAGCTTGACCGCGTTCTCGCCCAGGATGAGGTCTTTCTGGCGCGCGGTCAGGTCGGTGCGCTCGCGGATGCCGGCGACGGTGTGCGGCCACTCGGAGTCGAAGTGGGGGTAGTCGGTTGCCATCAGCACGTGGTCCTCGGGGATCTCTTCGAGCGCGCGGCCAAGGTGTCGCTCGTCGGCCTCGCAGGTGAAGTAGCAGTTCCGCTTCACGTACTCCGAGGGCGGCAGGGGCAGGTCGGCCTTGCGGGCGCGCGGCTCGCGCCGCGCCCACTCGTAGTCGTCGTCCATGCGGTGCATCCAGTACAGGGGGAACTCGGCGCTGACCTCGAAGAACGCGACCTTGAGCCGCGGGTAGCGCTCGAAGACGCCGCCCAGCACTAGCGCGACCAGCGCGGCGACGCAGTTCAGCGGGCGGCCAAGCACGTGCTGACTGTAGAAGGTGTCGAAGCGGTTGATCAGCTCGCCCATCGTGTTCGGGTGCACCATTAGCGGGACGTCTAGCTCCTGGGCCATCGCGTAGTAGGGGAAGAAGGCCGGGTCGTCGAGGTTGCGCTCGGGCGTGTAGACGACGAGGTGGCCGGCCTTGAAGCCCAGCTCCTTCACGGCGCGGCGCAGCTCGTCGGCCATCGCCGGCGGGTGCGCGGCCGGCGCCATGGCGACGGGCAGCAGGCGGTCCTCGTGGCCGCGCACCAGGTTGGCGACCCAGTTGTTGAACGCGCGGCAGAGCGCGGCGCCCAGCTCGCCGGGGTACTGGGTGGGGGTGCCGATGCGCGTGGGGAAGAGGAGCTGCTTGTCGATGCCTTCCCTGGCGGCGTCCTGGAGGCGACGCTCCATGTCCCAGCCGCCGCGCTGCCGCTCGGCGATCGCCTCCCAGCCGCGGTGGTCGTCGGGATCGTAGATGTAGTCGTGGCTGAAGGCCGCGCGCGCCTTCTGGTCCTCGCGGCTCAGGCGGTGGCGAAACTGCGCGTGCTGGTACTGGCCGGTGCCGACGCGCTCGGGCGTGTACGCGGCGAACGGGCCCTCCAGCTTGTACACCTCGTCCATGAAGTACTCTTCGCGCAGGTGAGAATCGAGGTCGACGATCATCGCCGGCTCCTTTCAGGGCGGGCCGCGCCCGCTGCTGGCCGAGAGCACCGAGGCTGGTCGGAGCACGCCGCATTATGGGGACGGGCGCGGCCCGGGTCAACTCGGCGGCTAGCCGGCCGGCGCGGCCTGGCGCGGGAGGACGCGCGTGCCGGCCAGGGTGATCGAGCGCTCGACCTGGTCGAGCGGCAGATCGGCCGCCGCGACGCGCAGCTGGACGTGGGTGACGCCGGCGCGAGCGTACTCCTCCAGGCGCGCGCTCACCGTCTCGGGTGAGCCAACGAGGCAGACCTCGTCGCCCACGACGTCGAGGAGCGGCGCATCGGGCGAGACCTTGCTGCCGTCGGGGGCCAGCAGGCCGCCGCCGCGGGCGTACATCGCGAGCGCGCGCTGGACGTAGGGGGCGCCCTCGGCGCGCGCCTGCTCGTCCGTCTCGGCGATGTACGTCAGCCGGTTCGCGCCGACGATGGCTCGCGCGGGGTCCTTGCCGGCGGCGGCGAGCGCCGCGCGGTAACGCCGCACCTGTGCGCGGATGTCCGTGAGGCGGTAGGCAGTCGAGGAGGTCCAGGCGTCGCCGTACTGGGCGGCGCGGCGGGCCGCCCGGGGCGCGGCGCCGCCGACCCAGATCGGCGGCCCGCCCGGCTGGACGGGCAGCGGGGTGATGCCCTTGGCGATGTGGACGAGGGAACCCTGGTACCCCGGCTCGCCGCGCCACAGCGCGCGCAGGGCCGCCAGCGTCTCGTCGATGCGCGTGGCCACTTGCTCGCGCGGGACGCCGAAGCGCTCCCAGACCGCCGGGCCGCCGGCGCCCACGCCGAGGATGAAGCGCCCGCCGCTGAGCTGGTCGAGCACGGCGCCATCGTAGGCCAGCCGCAGCGGGTGCCAGGCCGGCACCAGCGTCACGCCCGTGCCCAGGCGCAGCGTGGTGCGCGGCGCGAGGGCGGCCAGCGCCAGGAGCGGCGCGGGCAGGTGGGAGCCGCTCGGCCCCGTCGGATACGTCTCGCCCGCCCAGACCGACTGGAAGCCGAGGTCGGCGGCGCGCGCCAGCAGCGGCACGAAGGCGTCGAGGTGGCGGTCGAGCGTCGTGCGGGTGGTGTTCAGATCGAGGGCGAGTCCAAACTGCATCGGCCAGGCGTCCTTTCGCGGTGGGATGTCAAGCCGGCGCGAACGCCGCCACGCCGCGCTGCCTGGTCCCGCCGATCGGCGCACCGCCGGGGCGGCGGGCGCGGCGACGCGTGCCGGCTCCACCAGGACTATACTCGTGGAGTGGGCCGCCGCGCGCGGCCCGGTGGCCGCTAGGCCACCGCTGCCCGGGCGGGCGGGGTAGCGGGCCGCACGCGATGATCCCCAGTGGTAAGGGTACAGATCGAGCGCGTGCTCGAAGCTGCGGCCGTCCAGTTGGATCGGCCTACGCGGCGCGCGACCGCGACTGCACCCTGATCATCCGGCGCGACGCCTGCAACGCCGGGCGCCCCAGCGTGAACGGGTTCTTCATGGACGAGGTCTTCCCGGTGTTCGCGCGCGTGCTGACCGTCGACCAAGCGCTGGTCCTGATCGCGGCAGGGGCGGCGGCGCGGGTTCCGTAAGCCCTGGGAGGCCGCCGCGCCCTGCGCGGGTAGGAGTGCCGAGGACCGAGACGGCCTACCGCACGGAACTGGACGCCGCCCCCTGCGCGGGTAGGAGTGCCAGCGCGCTACTCGCAGGCATAGCCGCCCTGGCACGAGATGCCCAGCTCGCGCTGGACCGCCCGCAGCGGGCGGAAGTCGACCACGCGGTCGAGTGGGAAGTCCTTTCCCGCGAGGTCGGGATCGCTGTCCGTGACCAGCCGCACCGCCTCCTGCAGCTCACGCTCCGTCGAGCCGCCCAGATCGCCGGTGGACATCGCCGCCATCACTAGCGGGACCGCCTCGCGCGCGACATCGCGGTCGAGCTGAGTGGCGTCGGCGGCGATCTCCGCGGCCGCCGCAGGATCGCGCTGGATGAACAGCAAGCCGCGCAGCATCGCCCGGAGCCACCCCTTCACCGTCGCGTCGTGCTCACGCAGATAGTCCACGTGCGCCCCGAAGCCGCCTTGCGGCTGTACGAACAGCTTGGTGGAGTCGGCGATGATCGGGAAGCCCTCGCGCTTGAGGCGAATCGCCGGATCGGGCAGCAGCGCCGTGCCGGCGATCTGGCCGCTCACCATGCCGGCGATGCGCGCGCTGCTCGGCCCAAGGTTCACGTAGGTCACCGACGCCGGGTCCACCCCCAGCGAGGCCAGGATGCGGTGCGTCGCGAGGTCTCCCGAGTTCCCCACGCCGCCGATGGCCACTGGCTGGCCGGCGAGGTCCGCTGGCGTGCGCACCCGGTCGGGGTTAACGACCAGGTGGAAGTTCGAGGTGTAGTAGGGACCGAAGAGGTAGCGCACGTCGGCGCCGCGGGCGGCGCCCACGAACACGCAGCCAGAGCAGGCGAGGTCCAGCTCGCGGTTGATGAGCGCCGCCGTCTCCGCCGCGGATGGCATCTCCTGCACCTGCACGTCGATGCCCTCCTCACGGAAGTAGCCCTGCTGCTCGGCGACGGAGAGCGGCAGCGTGTAGTCCAGGTCGAGCGTGGGCACGGCGAGCCGGACCGTGGTCGGCGCGGCGGGCGGGGCGGCGGCGGCGCTCCCCCCCGTGCTGGACGTCTCGGCGGCGAGCGGCTGCGGTGGTCCCGGCGCGCCTGGCTGGGCCGGCAGCGCCGGACTGCAGGCGACGAGCGCCACCAGGCCCCAGCCGCACAGCCAGCGGCCGCGCCAGCGAGGCCAGTCCATCATCCCTAGCCCTTCCACAGGCGCTGGCTGGCGATGCGGGCGCCCTCGGCCAGCGCGTCGAGCTTCGCCCAGACGATGCTGGTCGGCATGTCCGCGGAGCGCGCAGTGCTCGCGAAGCCGCAGTCCACGCCCGCGATGACGCGCTCGCGCCCGACCAGGGCGGCGAAGCGCTCGATGCGCTGGGCGACCAGCTCGGGGTGCTCGACTGTCACCGACGCTTGCGTGACCACGCCGGGGATCAGAATCGTGTCGTCGGGCAGCGCGACCGACGCCCAGTCCTTCCACTCGTGCTCGTGGCGCGGGTTCGCGGCCTCGAAGGAGTGGGCGCCCGCATGGATCTTCACGAGAATATCGACCACGTGGCGCAGCTCCAGGTCGTGGACGCGCGGCCCGAAGGCGATGCTGTAGCAGGTGTGGAAGCGGACCCGCTCGCGGGGGATGCCGCGCAGCGCGTGGTTCAGCAGCTCCACGTGCTGCTCGGCCCAGCGGCGATACTCCGCGATGCTGAGTTCCGGGCACCGCATGTAGTGCGTGACGAGCTGCGGATCGTCGACCTGCAGCAGGAAGCCGGCCTCGACGATGGCCAGGTACTCCTCGCGCAGCGCCTCGGCGACGGCGGCCTCGTACTCCGCGTCCGTGCGGTAGTACTCGTTGGGGCGGCGGTAGGCGACCTGGTTGGGCGACACCGCGGGGATGAATGCCTCCTCGGCGCTCACCTCGCGCAGGGCCGCCCTCAGGTTCTCGATGTCGCGCTGTAGCTGCGCGTGCCCGCGGTAGCTGACCGGGCCCGTGCACACGAGCTGGCGGGGCGCCCGGCCCGGCCCGGCGCCCGCCGCCTCCAGCTCGGGCTGATAGTACTCGGGGAATGCCAGCAGCTCGCGCGAGCCTGCGAGGTAGTGGCGCGCTCGCGCTACGGCGCCCGCGTCCCCCGCGACCTCGCGCCGCTCGAAGCCGCCGAGGCGCTCCTCCGCGTAGAGGATGAAGCCCGGCTTGCCCACCTCGCCGTCGTTGATCACGTCGAGGCCGTGCTCCACTTGCTGGCGCACGATATCCACCACGGCGCCGCGCAGCCGCGCCTCGAAGGCCCGCTCGTCAATCGGGTCGCCCACCATCTTGGCGCTGAGCATGGGCAGCATGTCGTCGGAGCGCGGCAGGCTCCCTACGTGCGTGGTCAGGATGCGGTGCGTGCTGCGCTTCATCGCGGACTAGCCTTGCCACTCGTAGCTGAGGTCCGCGATGGGCGGGCGAAAGTCGCCGCCCCATCCCGGCGGGCGCGGCAACTGGTCCGCGCCCGGGAACCCGCGCGTGCAGTACAGCTCGAACAGGTTGCCCGACGGGTCGCGGAAGTACATTAGCGCCTCGACCCCGTGCCGGGTCCAGACCGGGTGCGTCTTCACGCCGTGCGCTTCGAGCCGCGCTTTGAGCGGCAGGAAGGCCTGGCCCTCGACCTCGAAGGCGTAGTGCGGAAACTCGGCGTCGGGCGCAGTCCAGCCGCCCTGCTGCTCGGAGAGGCCGAAGACCGTGCCGGCCACGCGCACCTCGGTGAAGGTGGGGTTGTCCAGGTGCAGCTCGGCGCCGAGGACCTGGACGAACCAGCGGACCGCCTCCGCGCGATCGCGCACGGGGAGGCTGACGTGCGACAGGTGCGCGGGCCGCGGGTCCGGGACCGTCACCCCCTCCGTCGGGTTAACCGCAACGTCGGTCGTCTCTGCCATGGTGTGCTCTCCTCTTTGGCTGCCGCGACTCCGGTATCAAGGAGAGAAGACACTGGGGGACACCCCACCCCCCGCCCTCAAGGGGAACTAGCCGGTCCAGTCGTAGTTCAGGGCGGCGAGGTCTACGTGGGAGTCGGCGCCGGCCACCGCGTCCCGCGGGATCGCGGCGCCAGTCGGCAGGCCCCGCGCGCAGTGAAGCTGGAACAGGTTCCCGGCCGGGTCGCGGAAGTACAGAAATGCCGCGCCGTCGTCGTCCGTGCAGATGGGGTGCGTGGGGATGCCGAAGGCCGCGAGCCGCGCCTTCATCGGCAGCAGGTGCTCGGGCGCGATCGCGAAGGCATAGTGTGGGAACTCGGCGTCCCGGCGGGTCCAGCCCGTCGGCTGCGCGTTGAAGCTGATGTCGATGCCGGCGATCTCGACCATGTGGTTGGGCTGCCGCCCGGGCGTGGCGCCCAGCACGTCCACCCAGAACCGCGCGGTTTGCGGCATATCGCGCACGGGCAGGCTCAAGTGGTCGAGCTGCGTCGGACGGACCGCCTGGCCATCGGCCGCCCCCGCGGCGGGCGGCTTCCACGTGTAGTTCAGCCCCTCCAGGTCGATCCGGTAGCTGCCGCCCCCGCGCACGTCGCGCGGCAGGGCGTCGGCATCCGCCAGGCCGTGCCAGCACGCCGTCTCGAACAGGTTGCCCGACGGGTCGCGGAAGTACATCAGCCCCTCGACGCCGTGGCGCGTCCAGATGCGTCCCGTCGGCACGCCGAGCGCCTGGAGCCGCGCTTGCGCCGACCACATGGCGTCGGGCGCGAAGCGAAAGCCGCAGTGCGGGTACTCCGCGCCGCGCGCCGTCCAGCCGCCGTCCTGCTCGGCCAGTCCCACCGTGACGTCCGCCACGCGGACCGCCGCGAAGCGCGGCCGACGCGTGGACACGGGCTCCGCACCGAACGCGCGCACCCAGAACTCGCGCGCCTCGTCCAGGTCGCGGACGGGCACGCTGATATGGTGCACGCGGGTCACGCGCGGGCGTGCGCCGAGGCCCGCGGCCGCGCTGTCCTGCAAGTCGATGCCAAGATCGGCCATGGCGTCCTCCGAAGCGCGCGCCGCCCGCGCCAGCCTCGCGCGTACCGCTGGCAGCGCAACGAGATGCCGCCGACTCCAGAGTGCCCATTGATACCACTGCCTACTGCCGGGCGCAAGCGCCACCTGCGTTCGGTCAGGCTGGCGGCGCGCTCGTGGAAGCCAGTGGTGACCTGGCGCGGGGTGCGGACTCCGGCACTGGCGCGCGACCCGCACACGAGCTGCCGGGAGGAGGTGCGCGCCTGCTGGTCAGGCGGCGCGTTGCGCAGCGACGCGGGGCGGGGTAAGAGTGTACGCCGGTGACGTATTTAATAGTAGGAGACGGCGGACGCCGCGCGGAGGGAGCGAGGGATGGACCGACTGCCGCGCTGGATGGTGGGCGCCGGGGGCGGGCTCCTGGGCGCGGTGGCGCTGCTGCTGATGGGCGTGGCCACGCGGTCGGCGCTGCGTGTGCCCAGCCTGCCCGAGGTGCTGGTCGAATGGGGCACGTTCTACGTGCCGGGCGAGCTGTTCACGTACATGGTGAACCGCTTCGGCGCGGAGGCGAAGCTGGGGCTGTTCTGGGGCATGGTCGTGGGCATCTTGCTCGTCGGGCTGCTGCTGGGCGTGCTGTACGCGCGCCGGCCGACGCCCCGCCTGGCGGTCATCATCGCGCTGGCCGCCTGGCTGTTCATCCTGCTCGTCGTGCTGCCGGCCGATGGCCTGGGCTTCTTCGGGATCGACCTCTACCCGGCCGGCCCCATCGCCGCGACCGCCGCCTCTCTGCTCGGCTGTGTAGCCTACGCCATCGTGCTGTCGGCGGTCTACTGGCTGGCGCGCGGGCGCGCGGCGGGCCGGGCCGCGAGCGGCTCACCCGCCGCGCGGCGCGGCCGAGCTTCCACGGCAAAGGAGGTGTCGCGCTAATGGACCGACGCACCTTGCTCAAGCGCGCGGGGCTGGCCTCGGCGGGGCTGCTCGTCGGCGGCGGGGCCGCCTGGCGCGGCCTCGACCTGCTCGGACAGCAGGCGCTGTCCATCGCCTACGCGGGCGCCCTGCGGCAGAGCGTGGACCTGCCCGGGATGCCCCCGGTCATCACGCCGAACGATCGCTTCTACAAGGTCTCGAAGAACACTTTCGGCGATCCCGCGCTGGACGGGAACAGCTGGCGGCTGCGCGTAACCGGCTCCGTGGCGAACGGGCTGGAGCTGGACCTGAACGCGATCAAGAGCCTGCCGGCGGTGCAGCAGTACCAGACGCTGGAGTGCATCGACAACGAGGTTGGGGGCGACCTGATCTCGACGGCGCAGTGGACGGGCGCGCGGCTGGCCGACGTGCTGACCCAGGCCGGTGTGAACGGCGGCGCGCAGCGGGTCGTCTTCCGCTGCGAGGACGGCTACAGCGACAGCATCCCGCTGGAGAAGGCGATGGAGCCGACAACGCTCCTGGCCTACGAGATGAACGGCGAGACGCTGCCGCAGGCGCACGGCTTCCCGGTGCGGGTGCTGTCGCCGAACCTGTATGGGATCAAGAACCCCAAGTGGGTGACCGAGATTCAGGTGATCGACGGCGACTACCGCGGCTTCTGGCAGCAGCGCGGCTGGACGAACGACGGCATCATCAAGACGATGTCGCGGATCGACGTGCCGGCCAATGGCAGCACGGTGGCGAACGGGCAGCAGCGTATCGGCGGCCTGGCGTTCGCCGGCTCGCGCGGCATCCAGAGCGTGGAGGTCAGCGCGGACGGGGGCAACACCTGGTCGACCGCGACGCTGGCGCCGGCGCTCTCGAACCTGACGTGGGTGCTGTGGACGGCCGACTGGACGGCGCAAGGGCCGATGCCTGTGCTCGCCGTGCGGGCGACGGATGGCAACGGCCAGCCCCAGCCCACCCAGGTGGCGCCCTCGCTGCCGGACGGCGTGAGCGGTATCCAGCACGTCACCGTGCGCGTCAGCTAGCCCCACCATCACCGAAGAGAGCCACATCCCGCGCCGCACTGGGATGTGGCTCTTCGTTGTCTTCCTCTCGGCGCAGAATTTCAGGACCACAGGCAGGCTCGGAGACGGAGCCCGGCGCCACGCGCTCTCGCGTAGCGCCAGGCTGGCTACGGGGCGCTCGGTCGCGGGGGGGCGAATCGTTGTAAGCTGGACAGAGCGAGCGCAGAGGGGCGGCGATGGCAGCGGAGCAGCGCGACGTCGCTGGGTCGGGGGTGGAGACGCACCCGCCGGGCGAGCTGGCAGGCGGGCGACGCACGAAGATCGTCGCCACGCTCGGGCCGGCGAGCAACACGCCCGAGCGGATCGGCGCGCTGCTCCACGCCGGCGTGGACGTGGTGCGGCTGAACTTCTCCCACGGCACCCACGCGGAGCACGCGGCCCTGTTCCACACGGTGCGCGAGCAGGCCGCGCGCCTGGGGCGCGCGGTGGCGATCATGCAGGACTTGCAAGGCCCGAAGATCCGCGTCGGCGCGTTGACGGGCGGGGGGCCGCTGTGGCTGGCCGACGGGCAGGAGGTGACGATCACCGCCGCGCCCGGCCTGATCGGGCACGACGCGCTGATTCCCACCACCTACACGCACCTGGCATACGACGTGCGGCCGGGCGACCGCATCCTATTGGACGACGGACTGCTGGAGCTGCGCGTGGTGGCGAGCGATCCGCCGAGCGTGCGGGCGCTGGTCGTTCACGGCGGGCCACTGGGCGAGCACAAGGGCATCAACCTGCCGGGCGTGGCGGTGAGCGCGCCGGCCGTGACCGAGAAGGACGCCGATGACCTGGCGTTTGGGCTGCAGCTCGGCGTGGACTACGTGGCGCTGAGCTTCGTGCGCCGGCCCGAGGACGTGGCGCGGGCGCGCGAGCTGATGCACGCGCAACAGCAGCCGCCGGTGCCGATCGTCGTGAAGCTGGAGAAGCCCGAGGCGATCCGCGAGCTGGACGCGCTCGTGCGCGTGGCCGACGGGCTGATGGTGGCGCGCGGCGACCTGGCGGTCGAGATGTCGGCCGAGGAGGTGCCACCCCTCCAGAAGCGCATCATCCACAAGGCGAACGCCGCCGGCAAGCCGGTGATCACGGCCACGCAGATGCTCCAGTCGATGACGACCAGCCCGCGGCCCACGCGGGCCGAGGCCTCGGACGTGGCGAACGCGGTGCTCGACGGCAGCGACGCGGTGATGCTGTCGGGCGAGACGGCGGTGGGGCAGTATCCCGTCGAGACCGTGCAGGCGATGGCGCGCATCTGCGTCGCCGCCGAGGCGATGACGCCGAACCCGAAGGCGTTTCCGCCCGCGCACCGCTCGCGCGCCGCCGCGCTGGTGCGGGCAGCCTGCGCGCTGGCCGACGACGTGGAGGCGCGCGCGGTCGTGGTGTTCACGCGCAGCGGCCAGACGGCGCACCTGGTGGCGCAGTGCCGGCCGGCGGCGCCGATCTACGCCTTCACCGACGACGCGGCCGTGCGACGGCGGCTGGCGCTGTACTGGGGCGTGCAGCCGTTCCTGACGTCGCTCGAAGGCGATACCGACACCGTGATCGCCCGCGTGGGCGAGGAGCTGGCCGTGCGGGGCGTGCTGGCGCGCGGCGACCTGGTCGTGATCGTGGGCGCGGCCCGCCGCCTGGCCACGGGCCGCGCTGATCTCGTGAAGCTGCACGTGATTTGAGCCCTCGCCGGAGTGACCTAACCCCCCGGCCCCCCTTCCCTTCGAAGGAAGGGGAGGACAGCGGGGGCGGAGGCGGCAAGTCCCCGTCCCCTGGTGGGGGGAAGGGGTCGGGAGGAGGACTGCATGGCCCTGATCGAGCGGGTGCAAGGGCGACAGATTCTGGACTCGCGGGGCAATCCGACGGTCGAGGTGGAGGTGTGGCTGTCCGACGGCAGCGGCGGCCGCGCCGCCGTGCCCTCGGGCGCCTCGACGGGCACCCACGAGGCGTTGGAGCTGCGCGACGGCGACAAGGCCCTGTACGGCGGCAAGAGCGTGCTGAAGGCCGTCGAGAACGTTAATACGCGCATCGCGCCGCTGCTGGTGGGGATGTCGGCGCTGGACCAGGTGGCGCTCGACCAGGCGATGTGCGAGCTGGACGGCACGCCGAACAAGAGCAGCCTGGGCGCCAACGCGATCCTGGGCGCCTCGCTGGCCGTGGCGCACGCCGCGGCCGCGTCGGTGGGGCTGCCGCTGTATCGCTACCTGGGCCGCGTGGACGCCTGCGTGCTGCCCGTACCGATGCTCAACATCCTGAACGGCGGCGCCCATACCGACTGGCAGTCCACCGACCTGCAGGAGTTCATGGTGATGCCCACCGGGGCGACGACCTTCGCCGACGCGCTGCGGATGGGCGCCGAGGTGTACCACGCGCTCGGCCGTGTGCTGGAGGGGCGGGGGCTGGGCACGACGGTGGGCGACGAGGGCGGGTTCGCGCCGAAGCTCGGCTCGAACGCCGAGGCGCTGGACGCGATCGTGCAGGCGATCGAGGCGGCCGGCTACCGCCCCGGCGAGGACGCGCACCTGGCGATCGACGCGGCGGTGAGCGAGCTGTACGAGGCTGGCCGCTACAACCTGCGCCGCGAGGGCCGCGTGCTGACGAGCGACGAGCTGATCGAGCTGTACGCCGGCTGGACGGAGCGGTACCCGATCCTCAGCCTGGAGGACGGGCTGGCGGAGGACGACTGGGCGGGCTGGGCGCGGCTGCGCGCGCGGCTGGGCGACCGTCTGCAGATCGTGGGCGACGACCACTTCGTGACGAACACCAGCCGCATCCAGCGCGGCATCGCCGAGGGCACCGCCAACGCGGTGCTCATCAAGCTGAACCAGATCGGCAGCCTGACCGAGACGCTGGCGGCGATGCAGATGGCAGAGCGCGCGAGCTGGGCGAACGTCGTGTCGCACCGCAGCGGCGAGACCGAGGACACGACGATCGCGCATCTCGTAGTGGCGACGAACGCCGGCCAGATCAAGACCGGCGCGCCGGCGCGCAGCGAGCGCGTGGCCAAGTACAACGAGCTGCTGCGGATCGAGGCCGACCTGGGGCCGGCCGCGCGGTATCCCGGCCGCCGCGCGTTCTACAACGTGCCCGCGCTCGGGAGCGATCAGGGCTAGTGGGCTGCCGCGTGTAGCAAGGGTGCGCTGGGAGGCGGGTGAGCTGGGAGCGCAGCGTCGCGGCCGCCACAGCGGTGTCGCCGCCCCCGGCCGGGCGGGCGAGACCTCCGCGCTCCCAGGGGGCCGGCCCGCCGCTTCTCCACTGCGGTTTTCAGGATGATCGAGCCGGGCAGCGTTGGCCGGGCGGCAGGGGACGAGCCCCTGCCCTACCGCCTGGCTCAACGCCCACGAAAACGGCCGTAGGGCAGGCGACGGGCGAGCGCGCTTGCTCGGTGCGGGGCGCTGTGGTAGGGTTCGAGCGCCGCGCCGGCGGCCGCGTGCTGAGCCAGCCGGCGGCCGGCCGGGAGGTGCGATGCCCGTTACCCTTCAGGAGGCGCGGACGATCATCGAGGCGGGGCTGGCACAGGCGCGCACGCTGCAACAGCGGGTGGCGATTGCCGTGGTGGACGAGGCGGGGAACACGATCTCCCTCGACAAGATGGACGGGGCGCCGCTCTATCGGGAGCGCTTCGCCACGGGCAAGGCGTTCGCCGCGGTGCTCACGCAGATGCCGACGACGCAGGCCCAGGCGCTGCACGAGTCGGGCCCCGAGCGGTACTTCGGCATGATGAACCTGTTCCCCGAGCAGATCTACCTGCTGAGCGGCGGGCTGCCCCTCAAGCGGGAGGGGCGCGTCATCGGCGCGGTGGGCGTGGCGGGCGGCGCCGCCGGGATGGACGAGAAGATCGCCGAGGCGGGCGTCGCGGCCTGGGGCGGGTAAGGTAGCTCGTTACCTAAGGAATGGAAAGGGGTTGCCGATCGGCAACCCCTTTCCATTCCTAGGTAACGGGAGGCTAGCTGACCGTGAGCGTGCCGACCATGCCCGCCTCCTTGTGGCCGGGCTGGGAGCAGTAGAACTGGTAGGTGCCCGCGGGCACGGTGAAGTCCCCGGTGGCCCTGCCGTTCGGCTGCGCCTCGATCTTGAACTGCTTGCCGCCGGCGTTGTCGATCACGAAGTCGTGGACCAGGGCGTCGCCCGTATCGTCGAGGGTGATGTGGATCGGGGTGTTCGCCCGGGCGGTGAGGGTAGCGGGATCGTAGCGAAGCTGATCGGTGCCCTTCACCGTGAGGTTCTGGGGCGCCGCGCTCGCGCCACCCGCGCCAGATGAGGTCTTGTTCGCGGCAGCGCCGCCCCCACTGCACGCCACCGTCGCGGCCATCGCCAGTACCACTGCCCCCACGCCGATTAGCCGGAACATGCTGCTTCCTCCTGCCTCTATCGGTCGCACCCGCCGCGCCGGCGAGCACACTCGCCGGCCGCGCGCACCGGTCCCCGCGGTGCCGCGCGCGCCCCGCCGTCGCCGCTCCGGTTGAGCGGCTGTCCCAGTCTATCAAGGGTGAGCCGCCCCCGCGCGGCGACGGGCGACGGCCCTTGACTTTTCGGGGGGATGGGATACACTCGAATAGTCTGTCCGCCAGGGGGCCTGTGAGCGCTCCTGGCGCTGCCACGCGATCCGCGGCCGTCCCGGCAGCCCGCGCGGCAGTGCGCGTGGGGCGCGCGGCAGGCCTGCAACTTCCAGCGGATGGGGTGATGCGCACATGAATGGTCCGCTTGCCGGCGCATGGCGTCGCTGGCCTCTGCTGGTGCTTCCCCTCGCGCTCCTGCTCGGCGCCTGCGACTTCAACGCGCCGCAGAGCACCTTGCGCCCACCGTTCGCCACGGATTACGCGGGCGACGTCTCGCACGCGCAGGGCAACCTGTTCTGGCTGACGATGCTGCTGGCGGCTATCGTGTTCGTGCTGGTCGAGGGCGCGCTGATCTACACGATCTTCCGCTATCGGCGGCGCGCCAACCAGCCACTGCCCCACCCCACCCACGGCCACACCGTGTTCGAGGTGGGCTGGACGATCATCCCGACGCTGATCCTAGTGGGCCTGAGCATTCCCTCGATTGAGCTGCTCTTCCGTCTGGACGAGCCGCCGCCGGAGGATGGGCCGGCACTGGACGTGCAGGTAGTTGGTCATCAATGGTGGTGGGAGTTCCGCTATCCGGGCCAGAACGTGGTCACGGCGACGGAGCTGCACATCCCCGTCGGCCAGCCGGTGCGCGTGACCCTGCAGTCGGCCGACGTACAGCACAGCTTCTGGGTGCCGCGGCTGGCCGGCAAGACCGACCTGGTGCCGCCCCGGGTGAACCATATGTGGTTCAACGCGAAGGAGCCGGGACGCTACTACGGGCAGTGCGCGGAGCTGTGCGGGATCGAGCACGCGCAGATGCGCTTCTACGTGGTGGCGCAGCAGCCCGCCGACTTCCAGGCGTGGGTGCAGTCGCAGCAGCCGCCGGCGGCCACCCCGCCCGCAGGAACGGCGGCGGAGCGCGGCGCGAATTTGATCATTACGGGCGGCTGCATCGCCTGCCACACGATTCAAGGGACGCCGGCGCAGGGCGTGATCGGCCCGAACCTGACGCACGTCGCGAGCCGCAGCATGATCGCGGGCGGCATCCTCCCGTTCAACGCCGAGGACCTGTCGCGGTGGCTGCACGACCCGCAGGAAGTGAAGCCCGGCAACCACATGATTCTGCCGCGGCCGCTGACGGACGACGAGATATCGGACCTGGTTGCCTATCTGCAGACGCTGCGGTAAGCTGCCGGCAGGTGCCGGCCGCGCTGGCCCACGGGGCGAGGCGCGACCCATACTAAGAACGACGAACCGCGCGGCCGGCTGGCGAGGCCCGCGCTGTCCCAAGGTCTAGGCCCGGGAGGAGACCGATGGCGACGATAGTCCAGGGTATGCCGACGACGGCGGTGGTGAGCCGCCCACGCCACTTTACAGGCATCTGGAGCTGGATCGCGACCGTCGACCACAAGCGCATCGGGATTCTCTACGGGGTGACGGCCTTCGCCTTCTTCCTGCTCGGCGGCATCGAGGCGCTGGTCATCCGGCTGCAGCTGGCCGTGCCGAACAACACGCTGCTGGGGCCGGACACGTTCAACCAGCTCTTTACGATGCACGGCACGACCATGATCTTCCTCGTGGTGATGCCGTTGAGCGTGGCCTTCTTCAATATTGTGGTGCCGTTGCAGATCGGCGCGCGCGACGTGGCGTTCCCGCGCCTGAACGCGCTGAGCTACTGGATCTTCCTGACGGGCGGCATCTTCATCAACCTGAGCTGGATCGGCGGAGTGGCCCCGGAGGGCGGCTGGTTCAGCTACGCCAATCTCAGCACGCGGGCCTATTCGCCGGGGCCCAACCAGGACTTCTGGACGCTGGGGCTGCTCGTGCTGGGCACGGCGTCGATGGCGGGCGCCTTTAACTTCATCGTGACGATCATCAACCTGCGTGCGCCCGGCATGTCGCTGATGCGGATGCCCGTGTTCAGCTGGATGACCTTCGTCACGTCGTTCCTGATCATCTTCGCCTTCCCGATCATCACCGTGGCGCTGCTCGAGATCATGTTCGATCGGAACTTCGGCACGAACTTCTTCAACACGGTGGCGGCCGGCGACACGATTCTCTGGTATCACCTGTTCTGGCTGTTCGGGCACCCCGAGGTCTACATCCTTATCTTGCCGGCCATGGGCATCGTGTCCGAGGTCTTGCCGGTGTTCTCGCGCAAGCCCCTGTTCGGGTACGCGGTCGTCGTGTACTCGGGCGTGGCGATCGCCTTCGTCTCGTATGGCGTGTGGATGCACCACATGTTCACCACGGGCCTCGGCCCCGTCGCGAACGCGGTGTTCCTGACGACGACGATGGCGGTCGGCGTGCCGACGGGCGTCAAGATCTTCAACTGGATCGCCACCATGTGGCGCGGCTCCCTGACCTTCCCGACGCCGATGTTGATGGCCGTGGGCTTCGTCGCGATGTTCATCATCGGGGGGCTCAGCGGCATCAGCCACGCCGTGGTGCCCTCCGACTTCCAGCAGCACAGCACGTACTACATCGTGGCGCACTTCCACTACGTGCTGTTTGGCGGCGCCATCTTCGGCCTGTTCGCGGGCGTGTACTACTGGTGGCCGAAGGTCACGGGGCGATTGCTCGACGAGCGCATCGGCAAGTGGCACTTCTGGCTGATGATGATCGGCTTCAACCTCACGTTCGGGCCGATGCACTTCATCGGCATGGACGGCATGCCGCGGCGCATCTTCACCTACCCCGCGGGCATGGGGTGGGACTTCTGGAACATGGTCGCGACGGCCGGCGCGCTCCTGATCGGCATCTCGATCCTGGTCTTCATCTACAACGTGGCCTACAGCCTGCGGTACGGCGTCGTCGCGGGGCCGGACCCCTGGGATGGCCGCACGCTGGAGTGGATGATCCCGTCGCCGCCGCCGGCCTACAACTTCGCGGAGATCCCGACGGTCCACGGGCGCGACGAGCTGTGGCTGCGCAAGCACCCCGACCCGCACGGCGCCTACCGCGAGGAGGCGGCGGAGCTGCGATCGGACCGGCTAGAGGTTACGCTGGCCGGCCACGAGCTGGGCACCGCTCACGCGGGGCCAGAGCTGCCGGGCATGGTCGGCGAGGGCGCGTCGACGCAGGTTGGCGCGGTGGCGGAACGTCGCCCCGGCGCGGTGACGGTCGTGCTGCGCGTGCTCGGGGCGCTGGTCGGGATCGCGGGGCTCGTGCTGGCGGCCGGGGCCGGGCAGCCGGCCCTTGGGCTGGCGCTGTTCGCGCTGGGGTTCCTGGTGTTGGCGGTCTTCAGCGTGTACGTGGGCGGTGCCGCCGGGGGCGACCCGCGGCAGACGCCGGCGGGCCGGCAGCCGATCGGCAGCCCCGACGCCGCGGACGACCACGCCCATGGGATCCACCTGCCCGATCCGTCGATCTTCCCGATGATCACCGGGCTTGGCCTGACGGTGTTGGCGGCGGGCTTCATCTGGGGGCTGTGGCTCAGCGGGGTCGGCGTGCTCCTGATGCTGTTCGGCATCTACGCCTGGTGCTTCGAGCCCATTAACGGCTAAAGGCGATCCTCTCCCCCAACCCCTTCCCCTCTGGGGCAGGGGCCGCGGGCGCCGGCGGCGGGGCTTTTCCCCCTTTCCCCCACGGGGGAGAGGGGGCAAGGGGGAGATCGGTCAGGGGAGAAGATTCGTGGAACACGCGGTCACGTCGCCGCAGGTCGCGCACGCGGAGCACGAGACCAGCACGGGGCTCGACCATCGCAAGATCGCGATGTGGGCCTTCCTGGGCTCCGACTGTCTGTTCTTCGGGTCGTTCATCTCGACCTACATGATCTACCGTGGGCGCAGTATCGTCGGGCCGTGCCCGCATGATTGCGTCATCAACGGCACTCGGTACGAGGGCATCTTCAGCATCCCGTACACCTCGGTGAGCGCGTTCGTGCTGCTGATGAGCAGCGTGACGATGGTGTTGGCGCTGGCGGCGATCCAGCGCGGCAATCACCGGAACCTGCGCATCTGGCTGCTGGCCACGGCGCTCCTCGGCTCCGTGTTCGTGGGGGGCCAGTACTTCGAGTTCAACACCTTCTGGCAGCGCGGCCTGCACCTCGACACGAACCTGTTCGGCACGACGTTCTTCGTGCTGACCGGCTTTCACGGCGCCCACGTGACCATCGGCATCATCATCCTGTTGTCGCTGCTCGCGACGTCGCTGATGGGGCGCCTCCCGGCGTCGGATAGCCTGACGGTAGAGCTGGCGGGCCTGTATTGGCACTTCGTGGACATCGTCTGGATCGTGATCTTCACCCTGGTGTACCTGCTGCCCATCTGAGTGTCGGCCGCCGGACGACGGGCGGCCCGCCGCTGGAGGAGCCATGATCGACTCGCACGGTGGCCCGCGGGAGGGCGGAGACATCCGGATCGGCCCGTCGCTGGAGCACGGCCACCCGACCGCGCAGAAGTACGTGGCGATCGGCGTCATCCTGGCGATCATCACCGCCCTCGAAGTCGCGGTCTACTACCTCGAGATCGGCCCGCTGCTGCCGCCGATCCTGCTGGTGCTGTCGGCGGTCAAGTTCTCGCTGGTCGTCCTGTTCTTCATGCACCTGAAGTTCGACAGCCGGCTGTTCTCGTCGTTCTTCGTGGGCGGCCTGCTCCTCGCCGGCGCGGTCCTGATCGCGCTGATGGCGCTGTTCAACCACTTCTTCGCTTAGCCGCACTGACCTCCGGATCGGAGAGCTATCGGGCCCGGCGAGCAGCGCCGGGCCCGTGGCCCGGCGGGCGACCGGGCAGGGCACGGAAGCAGCGCCCCTCCCTATGGATGGAGGGGCGCTGTTTTTGTGCCCTGCGTTTGCCGCGCGCTGCTGCCAGCTGCGTCCACCCCCCGCGCCGTCGCGGTGGGCGCCTGGCCTTGGCGGGCGCCCCGTGCTACCATGCGGCCCACAGGTGGCCGCCCGCTGAACCCGCCGAGGACGCGGCCGGCCGGCGGCTCGGAGCGCGCACGTCAGTGCTCGGCCGCGACGAGGGAGGTTACCGCGATGGCTCGGTCCGCGCCGCAGACGCCCCGAGGACGCCGTCCCCGCATTGCCCACTTTGCGGGCGCCAACGCCACGATCATGAATAGCCCGCCGCTGGTGACGAGCCAAAAGGCGCGCGCGCAGTACGGGCTGCCGCTGCTGCGCCATCCCGACGGGACACCAGTGCGCTTCGACGTGCTGCGCCCGCAGCGGCTGGCCGCGCCGGTCACGGTCTACGTCGAGCAGTTCAGCGCGCACCCGCTGGAGCGCGACGCGGCGGAGCTATACGCCCCGCCCGACGGCTACCTCGACGCGGCGGGCGTCTTCCACCGCGAGCGCCAGGGGCCGGACGACGTGCCGGTCTACGAGGTGACGCTGCGGCCCGAGGACGGGCTGTATCCACTGCCCTACATGGCCCGCCAGGCGAGCGGCGCCCCCTGGGACGACGACTGTGCCGATCCCGGCGCGCCGCCGGAGCTGGCGCGCCAGCCGTTCTACCCCGACGGCTCGCGGGTCTTCGAGGAGATCGAGCGATTTGGGATCGGCGAGCACGGCGTGGGCAACCTCATCGCCGCCCAGGCCGACGTGGACTTCTACCGCGTCCTGCCGCCCAGCGGCTACACGAAGGGGCTTCCCGCCGCGCTGCGCTCCGACCTGGGCGAGGGCGACATCCTGCCCGAGGTGCGGGGGCGCGACTTCTTTCCCTACCGGCCGCCGCACATCAGCGCCTCGCCGCCGCGCCCCGCGCTGGCGCACGTCGTGAACTACGTGCAGCGCGTGCTCGGGAGCGGCGAGTACGACGGCGCGATCTGGACGCAGGGCAGCCCGCGCGTCGAGGAGACGAGCTACTGGCTAAACCTGCTGCTCGACGTCACGGTGCCGGTCTGCGGCAACGCCGCGCAGCGGCCGCACGGCATGATCAGCGCGGACGGGGACAAGAACCTCGTCGACTCGGTGACCTACCTCACGTCGCGCATCTGGGCCGACGCCGAGGGCCGCAACCGCGCGGGCGTCGTGATGGTCCAGGACGAGCAGATCTTCTACTCGCGCGACGTGCAGAAGGGCGACGCCCGGCCGGGCGGCTACGTGGCCACGGGCGGCCACGGCGGCATCATCGGCAACGTCGCGCATCACGGGCCTGTCCTGACCTTCCTGCCGGCCCGCCTGCACACGTACCAGTCGGCCGTGAACGTGAGCCGCCTGCCGGAGGGGGTCATGGGCGTGCAGCGGAGCGGGGGCGGCCTGACGACGGTCCGCGTGGCGATCAAGGACGCCGCGGGGCAGCTCCGCGGCGAGGCGATGCCGCGCGTCAGCCTGCTCAAAGAGGGCAACTACCATGCCGACCACTACGAGGAGGAGCCGGAGCGCGAGGCGGACATCGTGGCGCTGGTGGACCAGAACCTGGCCGATACGCCGCTCGCGGGCTTCGTCGTCGAGGGGCTCTCGCCCTACGGCACGCTGGCCACGACGGCGCGCAACACGGCGCTGCTGCGCGCCGTGTACAGCGGCATGCCGGTGGTGGGCGTCGGGCGCGGCAACCACGAGGGCTTCACGCCACCGCGCGAGGGCTTCATCGGCGGCAACAACCTGACGGCGACGAAGGCGCGCTTGCTCTTGATGGCCTGCCTGCTCAAGCTGGGCAGCCTGCCGCCCGCCGCCGATCCGGCGCACCCCACCGACGCCGAGCGCGAGGCGACGCGCACGAAGCTCGCGCAGTACCAGGAGATCTTCGACACGCACTGACTACAGCAGCAAGCTCAGGGCGAAGAGGACGCCGAAGAAGAGGTGGAGCCGGGCGGTGTCGCGCAGGGCGGGGTTGAGCGGCGGCCCCTGCTGGCGGAGCACCACGCGCAGCAGGGACACCGCGAGCGGCGCCGTGAGCCAGGGGAGCCAGAACCAGGGCGAAGCGACACCGGCCAGCCAGCGGCCCAGCGGCACGGCGAAGGCTACGGCGAGCAGCAGCACGTATTCGACGCGGGTGGCGCGGCGGCCGATGAGCACGGCGAGCGTGTACTTGCCCGTGGCGCGATCGGTGGCAATGTCGCGCAGGTTGTTCACGACGAGGATCGCCGTGACCAGGCAGGCGACGGGGATGGCGGCGACGACGGCGACGGGCGTGACGCGGCCGGTGTGCAGGAACGCCGTGCCGATGACGGCGACCAGGCCAAAGAAGAGGAAGCAGGTGAGGTCGCCCAGCCCGTGGTAGCCGAGCGGCCACGGGCCGCCCGTGTAGAGCACCGCCGCGGCGATCGACGCGACGCCGATGACCAGGATGGGCCAGCCGCCGACGGCCACGAGGTACAGGCCGCAGACGGCGGCGAGCCCGAACACGAGCAGGGTCGCGCGCCAGACCGCACGGGGGGGGATGAGCCCGCTCTGCGTCACGCGGCGCGGCCCGAGGCGGGCGGCCGTATCGGCGCCCTTGACGAAGTCGAAGTAGTCGTTCGCCAGGTTCGTGCCGACCTGGATGAGCATCGAGGCGACGAGCGCGACGAGGAAGGCGTCGGCGCGGAAGTAGCCCGTGCTGGCCGCGGCCGCGCTGCCGACGAGAACCGGCGTGATGGCGGCGGGCAGGGTCGCGGGCCGCGCGGCCAACAACCAGGCGCGCACCGGTCCGATGTGGGGCTGTTGCGACGGCAGCGCCGATTCCATCCCGGCCTCCCCTGGTCCGCTCCGCCTGCCTCTCTCTCCAGCATACCAGCCGCACCTGATACACTGGGATGGCGCATCTCTTGGGCGTCAGGGCGCAGCGGCCGGGCAGAGGCAAGAGCGATGACCGACTTTCACATCCACTGGGAGATCGCGGCGCAGCTCGCGCTGATCGAGGCGGCGTACCTGCTGGCGATTGGGCCGCTGCGCCACCACTTCGTCTATCGCGACGTGGTACGTCCGAGCCGCGGCCGCGCGTGGCTATTCAGCCTCGGCATCTTCATCATCTTCCTGGCCGAGGCCACGCCCATCCATGAGCTGAGCGAGGAGTACCTGTTCAGCGTCCACATGACACAGCACCTGATGCTCGTCCTGGGGGCGGTCCCCTTGATGCTGCTGGGCACGCCGGCCTGGATGGTCCGGCCGCTGTACCACCATCCGCTGGCCGGCCCGGTGCTGCGCTGGTGCACGCGTCCGCTGATCGCCCTGGTGCTGTTCAACGTCACGCTGGCGGCCTGGCACTTGCCGCAGCTGTACGACTGGACGCTGTGGAACCACAACGCGCACATCCTCGAGCACATCACGTTCATGGTCACGGCCGTGTTCATGTGGTGGCCGATCCTGAGCCCGCTGCCCGAGCTGCCGCGCCTGACCTATCCGCTCCAGATGCTCTACCTGTTCGTGCAGTCCCTCGTGCCAGGCGTGCTGGCGGCGCTGCTGACCTTCTCGGACCGCGTGATCTACCCGACTTACGGCGCGGCGCCGCGCATCTCGTCGCTCGACGCGCTGGCCGACCAGCAGCTTGGGGGGCTGATTATGAAGCTCGTCGGCACGCTGATGCTGTGGGTGCTGGCGACGGTGATCTTCTTTATCTGGGCGAACCGCGACGAGCGCGATCCGGGCGCCGAGGAGCGGGCCCTGCACCCGCCGCCGCGCCGCCAGAAGATCTGACGCCCCGCCGCGACGCCGCGGCCCCGCCCACGCGGACTTGCTCTCAGGGAGGAACGACGCGATGGATCGCATCTCGATCCCGATGATCCTGCCGGTGGCCGTCACGATGCTGGTCGTCCTCATCATCGTCGCCATCGGCTCGCTGCTGCTCTTCCTCGCCGAGGAGATGAGCGAGGCCGTCGCGGTTGCGACCGCGCTGGCGATCGCGGGCGCGGTGCTGATCGGCTGCGCGCTCGCGGCGCGCGGCGGCCGCGAGGAGCCGCACCTACGGCCCTAAGCCGCAGGCCCAGGGAGAATGCCCGTCCGCACCGCGCAGGCCGCTAGCGCGCCGGACCGTAAGAAGCGGGGTGGCCCCCGGTGGGGCCACCCCGCTCGCGGTCCCCGCGGGCCGAGTCACTGAGGCCGAGGGGCTTCGTCCAGCCGGGCGGGGTTCTGCACCCCGAGCAGCCGATTCCACAGCACGTAGCCGACGCTATCCTTCGGCACGTACCAGTTGTCGGGGCCGGCCTCCATGTTGCCGAGCGCACGGAACTCGTGGCAGTCGGCGGCATGTAGGTCGATGTAGGTGGCGCCCTGCTCCAGCCGGCTACCCGCGGGCAGCACGGGGATCTGCTTCAGCTCGTCGTCCGTGAACTGGCTGAGGCGGCCGTGAAGCGGCTTCAGGTCGTACGCTGTCGGCGCGTCGTCCTCGGGGTGCGGCCCGAGCACGCCGACGTTCTCGCCGGCCAGCGCATGCGGGTTGAGGTCCGACTCCCACGGCTGAGGGTGCTTCAGGTCCGGGCGAAAACGGCCCCCTGGCATCTCAGTGCCCCCTGCTGCCCGCGTCGGCATTCGAGTCGCTGCCGCTGCGGCCCGAGCGTAGCGAGCTAGCGCGGGCGCGCGTGCTGCCGGCGATGCTCGGCTTGTTGCGCGTGTCGGGATCCCCTTCGTTCCGCTGGCGCTGCGCGACCGGCGCCGGGTTCTTGTGCTCGCGCGCCTCCCGGGCGTAGGTCTCCTTCTTCTTGTAGGTGCCGGTGGTGATCACCTGGCTCTGGGATGGGTTGTTGTGCCCCCGCGACTTGTCGGAGTCGCGGGCGTCGCCGTTGTGTTGTCCTTGCTTGGCCATTGCTGCTTCCCCTAGCACAGCGTTCTGCACGAGTAGACGTGACCAGCGCGCGGACGCGTCGCGTCGGCGCACGCGGCGAGCCGCTACGTGCTGCCTTCCGACGGCGGACGCGCCCGCGTCTGGCTGCGCGACCCGGTGGAGCGCTTCGGCTTCGGGCCGTGTGGGTCGCGGTGCTCGCCCTGCTTCGGCGAGTCCATCTTGCTGACTTCGAGCTGGCCCTTCTTGACCACGGGAACCCTCCCCACGCGCGATCTCTACCCAGAGTTGTGGCAGGATGCGTGCCCGACGGGAACCGTGGCGCGGGAACTGCAACGGGGCGGCGGCAGTCCGCGGCCGGCGGGCCACCGAGCGCCGCGGGCGCGAAGGGGCCGATGGACGGGGCCAGCGCCCTGGGCCGGCAAAAGACGGGAGGGTAGCGGCATGCAAGTCAGTCTGGTGGCTAGGCCCGCCGACCGCGCCGCCGAGGAGCTGTACGTCCACTTGCTCGATGCGGACCTCGATCCCGGGCGCTCGGCGCTGGTGGACGAGGCGCGGGCGCTGCGGGCGCGGCTGGGCGCGGACGCCGACGCCACGCTGGAGATCACGGTGGCCAACGACCTGGGCGTGCGCCTCGACCCGCACGAGCACCCGTGGCTCGAACAGGCGATCGCGGCGGCGTGCGCGGCCTTCGCGGAGAAACCCCACTAGCAGGCGCGGGGGGCAGGCTACGGCTGATTAGGGTAAAGCTGGCGGATGAAGCCGGAGTCGTCTAACTCGCGCACGTAGCTGTTGTCGATGAACTGGCTGGGCTTGGCGTCGGCGGCCTGCGGCTCGGTTTCGGCCAGCAGGTCGAGCACCGTCTGCACCCCCGCCTCCGACACGTAGGGCGCGCGGGGGAACACGCGCTGCACGTATTCGTCGTACCACTCGCCCGCGACCTCGGCGTCTTCGAGCCGGGCGTAGGTCTTGTAGAGGTCGAGCACCGCGGCGCGGTCCTGCTTCGCAAGGGCGATCGCCTCGGTGAAGGCGCGCGTGAAGGCGCGTACGGCGTGCGGCTTGCTGGCGGCGTACGAGCGGGTGGTGGCGACGGTGGCGGCCTCGTAGGGAATGTGCTCCGAGACCAGGTCCACCAGGGGCGCGAAGCCCAGCCGGCGCATCAGGCCGCTGTTGCCTGTCGTCAGCATGACCGCGTCCGCGCCGCCCGCCTGCGCGACGGCGATGCGCCCGCTCTCGCCCCCGGCATCGACGTGGACCGCCGTTACGTCCTGGTTGTAGACCAGGCCGAGCTTGTCGAGCAGGAGCCGCAGCGCGAAGTCGGGATCGGTGTTGATGCGCCCCGTGGCGACGCGCTTGCCGCGCAAGTCGCCGACCTGGCTGATGCTGCTGCTCCACAGCGTATACAGGAGCCCGGGCTGGGCCGTCGCGATGAGCACGGCGTCGAGCCCCCGAAACGCCGCGGCGATCGAAGCGGTCGTGCCGACGACCGCGAACTGGGCATTGCCCGCCGTGACCGCCTGCATGACCGTTGGGCTGCCCTCGATGAACTCCACGTCGGCGTCCAGCCCGTACTTGTCGTACAGGCCCGCCTCCTTGGCGAGCCAGGTAGCAGTCTGGTTGCCGCCCTGGTTCGGGTAGAGGATCGTGACGCGCTCGCGGGGCGGCGCGGTGGCCGCGGCCGCTGGGGCGCCGGGGGCGCTGCCGGCGGCCGGCGGGGCGCTGCTCGGGGGCGGCGACGCGGCCGGCGCGCCGCAGGCCAGCATGGCGATCAGCACGCAGCCCAGGACCGACAGGCGACGCATAATGCCTCCCCGCGGGCGCACAGCCCGCTGCTAGCTCTCAGTCTAGCACGCGGGGGCGGGGCGGCTCGCCGCTCAGTCGGCGGGGGTCTGGCCGGCGCGGATCGGCGGACGCGCGGCGTCCGGCTCGCGCGGGTAGCCGTCCACCTCGACCAGCGTGCGCTCCACGAACGTCTCGACGCGGCCGCCACGCTCGCGCACGGCCGCCTCGTAGCGCGGCAGCGTCGCCGCGTAGAAGCGCTGCCGCTCGGTCGCGGACGCCCAGCCACACAGCGCGAGGTACTGGCTCGGATCGTCCAGCCCTTGATATAGCGCGAGGGCGGTCAGCCCCCGCTCGGCGCGCAGCTGCCCGGCCAGGCCCTCGCCGAACGCCCGGGCCGCCTCGCCGGCGGCGCCGAGCGTCAGCAGCGCCCCGCCGGCCAGCGTGCCGGCCGGCGTCGCGTCGACGGCGCCAAGCGGGGCGAAGAACGTCCGCTCCAGGTCGTCCTCGCACACGTCGTTCAGCCAATCGTCCGCCGCCCCCGCCGGCACGCCCGCCAGGTACAGCTCGCGGTTAGCCCAGTGTGTCACCCAGTAGAAGCGCTCCGGATCGTCGTAACCCTGGAACAGCCGCGGCGGGGCCTCGGTCCCGCTCGCGCCCGGCGCCTGAAACGAGCGCACGGCCGCCGCGATCAGCGCCGCCTCGCCGCCCGGGCGCGCCCGCACCCGCGTCAACACGGTCACGCTCACCTGATACCTCCTCGGAGCCGGCGTGGCTCCGACCGGCCAGCCGCAAGCGGCGTGCCGCGCGGCACCGCGGACTGGGGCGGGGCCACGGGGCGGCGGCGCGAACGAGGCGTGGCGCGTGGCCCCACGGGGCAGGCGACCCAGGGCCAGCCACGGCCGCGTTCCGGGTTCGCCCGTGCCCCCTTCGCGAGGGGCGCTGGCGACAGGACCGGGCGAGATCGGCGGGGCGGCGGTCAGTCCAGGCGGGGCACGATCCGCGCGCCCCAGCGGAACCAGCGCACCCGGCCGCTATCGTCGCGGACGAAGTCAGCGCCGAGCGACGTGTGGCCGTTGCTCGTGACGAGGACGGCGTCGTCGCGGAAAAACGCCAGCCGCGCTGCGGGGCCGCTCGGCGTCGGCTCGTCGGCGGGCGCCGCCTCCGACGCGACGCTCTCGGACACCGTGACTTTGAGCCCGCCGCCATCCGGCGCGACCTCCACGACCTCCGACGCGCCGCCGCCGCCCGGCACGTCGACGTCCACGCCGTAGCGGCCAACGTACTCGGCGAGCCGTGCGGCCGGCAGGTCGTAGGTGGGCGGGAGCGGCTGGCTCAAGCCCGCTAGCTCGGCGAGCGCCCAGGTCGAGATCTCGTAGTGGAGCTGCTCGCCGGCGGGCCGCGCGTTGGCGAAGACGCCGATCGCGAACTGCCGCTCGGGCACGAGCGCGAGCACCGCGGCCTGGCCGACGGTGCCGCCGTTGTGCGTCACGATCTGGACGCCGGCGATGCGCTCCAGCGCCCAGCCGACGCCGCCGCCGTAGATCTCCGCGTTCGCCGTGATGGCGGCGGCCATGCCGGGGGAGCGGGCCGTGCGCATCTCGGTCAGCAGCGAGGGGGCGAGCAGGGGCGTGCCGTCGGCCGCGCGGCCATCACCCAGGTGGAAGCGAGCGTACTTCAATTGGTCAGTGATCGGCAGGGTGAGGCCGCCGGTCGGATTCACGCAGCGCCCCAGTGCCCAGAGCGGGCTTACCGTCACGCCGCCGTCATCGCCGGTGACGTGCCCCGCGGCGACGGGATAGGGAATCGTCTCCTCGGGGAACAGGTAGGCGCTGTCCATGCCGAGCGGCCGCAGCAGCAGCTCGGTGAGGGCGGCTTCGTAGGTCGTGCCGGCCACCACCGCGGCGAGGTGGCCGGCGAGCACGACGGCGGCGTTGTTGTAGCCGAACATGGCGCCCAGCGGCGCGAGCTGGGGCAGGTACTGCATGTTGGCGACGTAGCGGCTCAGGGCGTCGTCGCCGCGCCAGGGCCAGACGGCCGGCTCGAGGGCCGTTGGCAGCGGTCCGTAGTAGTCGCCGAACCAGCCCGCGGTGTGGTTGAGGAGCTGGCGGACAGTGACCTGCTCGGCCACCACGTCGTCGGCCAGCCGCAAGTCCGGCAGGTAGCGGCGCACCGGCGCGTCGAGATCGACCTTGCCCATGTCCACCAGGCGCATGATCAGCGTGGCCGTGTAGGTCTTGGTGACCGACCCGGTCTGGAAGAGCGTCGTGGCGTCCACGGGCAGCGGCGCGTTGAGGTTGGCGACGCCGTAGCCGTTCGTGTACTCGCGCCCCTCGTGGAGCACGCCCACGGCCAAGCCGGGCACGTCGTAGCGCTCCATTGCCTCGCGAATCATCTCGTCGAGACGGCGAAACTCGGGGTCCACGCCCTGCCCCACGGGCGCCGCTGTCACGGCGCGCGGGCGGAGCGGGGCCGGCCCCCTCGCCGCCGCGGCTGCCTTCGTAGTGACCAGACTGGCAAGTGCGCCGGCGGCGGTCGCCTTGAGCACGCCGCGCCGGGACACCCGGCGCGGCGTGGCGCGTGCTTCCCGCATCCCACCTCCATCGGACGAACGGTCGTGCTCGCGTGGCGCGGCACCGCGCACACCGTACTCGTCCAGCCGGCCGGCGGTCAAGGGCGCGACGCCGGCGGACAGGACGCGTAGGGGACGTACCGGGTCGGGTAGCTATCAGCCGTCGGGCGCGGGCGTTCGGGGGAGCGCGCCACTGGCCGGGCCGCGGCCGGGACGGCATACTAGTGCAACTCACCAGCAGACCGAGCGGCCAGCGGAGGAGCCATGCGCTTTCACATCGTGCAGCTGACGACGTACTTTCCCGACCGCGACCCGCCGCTGGACGTGTACTTCCAGCAGATCCTGGAGCAGGTGCAGCTGGCCGAGGAGCTAGGCTGGGACGGCTTCTGGTTCACCGAGCATCACTTCATCCCGTATGGCGGCCTGATCGCCAATCCAGCGGTCATGATGGCGGCAGCCGCGGCACGCACGTCGCGCATCCGGCTGGGCTCGTCGATCTCCATCTTGCCGCTGCGCCACCCGGTCCAGACGGCCGAGGACTACGCGATGGTGGACGTGGCCTCGGGGGGCCGGCTGGAGTTCGGCATCGGGCGGGGCAACACGCTGGAAGACTACACCGTGTACGGCATCCCGCTGGCGGAGAGCCGGGGCCGCTTCGAGGAGGCGACGGACGTGATCCTGGCGGCGTGGACGCGCGAGCGCTTCGGCCACCGGGGCACCTACTGGGACCTGCCGGACGTGGCGCTCTACCCGAAGCCGATCCAGCGGCCGCACCCGCCCGTCTGGGTGGCGGGCACGTCCGAAGAGACGCTGCGCTGGGCCGGCCAGCGCGGCTACAACATCATGACCGTGGCGCACCCGTTCCCGCCCGAGCGGGTGCAGCCGGCCGTCCGCGCCTGGCGGGCGGCGCTGGCGGACGGCGGCTACGACCTCGCCGCGCGGCACAACATGACGCACCTGCGGGTGTGGGTGGACGAGGACGCCGAGCGCGCCCGCGCGGTGGGCGAGCGCGCGATCGGGTTGTACGAGCAGGTGTCGCAGCAGCGGACCCGCCTGAGCAACGTGGTGCCGCTGGAGAACCGGGACGGCGCCTATGACTGGGCGGGGATGCGCGCGCAGGGCCGCAACGTCTACGGCACGCCAGACGAGGTGATCGCGGCGGTCCATCGCGGCGTGGCGAACTACGAATACGACATCATGGGCACGCAGTTCAACTTCGGCGGCATCCCGCACGAGGACGTAAAGCGGGCGATGCGGCTGTTCGCGAAAGAGGTCATGCCGGCGCTGCGTGACTACGAGCCCGCCTGGCGGTAGCGGTCCGGCGCCGCGCGGCATCGGCCTGGAGGAGCGACCGGCGCCGGTCAGTTGCGGTCGTAGGGACCGCCCAGGGCGGCGACGGCCTGCTGGGCGAAGGTCGGGTCGATGACACCCTGGAGGTCGACCGGGTGGTCGATCCAGCCGAGGGCCGCGTAGATCTCCTGGTCCATGGCGAAGTCGTCCGCGGTGATGCGCCCGTCGGGGTCGCCGGGGGAGAGCCGCATCTGACGGGCGACGGCGAGCGACGGCGCGGCCTTCTGATCGACGATGACGTTCAGGACGGCGTCCACGTCCCGCCCCTTCACGTAGTTGTCCCAGAAGTAGCGCATGGCCTTCACGTGCGCGATCATGAAGCGCCGCGCCGCTTCCGGCCGCTCGGCGCCAAACGCCGCCGAGTACATCAGGAAGTTGCTGATCGCCTCCGGATAGACCTCGTCCACCCAGACGACCGGCTTGCCGAGCCCTTGCTGCTGGGCCAGCGTCTGCATCGGCTCGAAGGTGAAGGCGAGGTCGATCTTGCGGTTGGCGAGCGCGGCCAGCGTGTCCGCGGGGTTTAGCTCGACGGTCTCGACGTCGTCCAGGGTGAGCCCCGCCGTGCGGAGCGCGGCGTAGAGATAGGCGCCGGCGGAGCTACGCAGCGTGGTGACCGACACCGTGCGGCCGCGGAAGTCGGCGGGGCCCTTCACCTCGCCGGAGTCCACGAGGTCCTGCCGCGCGAGGAAGCTGCTGCCCTGGCCGCCGCGGGCGAGCCGCGTCTTGTCGGTGACGATCTTCACGGCGATGCCGCGCTCCACGGCGTTGAACAGCCCCGGGCTGCTGCCGCCCGCCGCCGCGTCGAGCGCGCCAGTGGAGAGCGCGGGGATGGTGTCGGCCGCGCTGCGCACCGTCTCCCAGTCGACGTTCAGGCCCTGTTCCTCGAAGAAGCCCCGGTCGGCGGCGATGAACAGCGCCGCGTCGGCCAGGTTGCGGAGCGTCTGCAGGTGGATAGGGGCGTCGAGCGGCACGCGGTCTGCGGTCGCCGGCGCCGGCGGGCTGCCGGCGGCCGGCGCGGCAGCCGGCGCCTGGGGCGCGGCCGGCGGCGCGGCGCTCGGCGCGCGGGCGTTCCCCGGGGCACAGGCCAGCGCGAGCGCCAGCCCTGCCGTCAGCAGGACGGCCCCGATGCGTCGCGGTAGGCTCGTCATCGTCCCGGCTCCTCGCAGCCGGAGTATAGGCGGGCCTTCGCGGCCGGTCAATCGCGGGCAGCGTCTGCCTTGACGCGTCCGGAGGGCGGCTCTACACTTGCGCCTACAGGCGCCGCCGCGGACGCCTGATCGTGGCGAGGTGCGGAAGCATGCCAGCGCGGACCGCCAGCCGGGTGATCGACGCCGACTCGCACGTCATGGAGCCCGCCGAGACCTGGGCGTATCTCCCCGCCGAGTACGAGGCGCGCAAGCCCTTCATCATCACCGGCGAGAACAAGCCGTTCCTCCAGGGGATGAACTCCTTCTGGTACATCGACGGGAAGACGTTCCCGCAGCCGGTCGGCCGCGGCGTGAGCATCTACGCCACGCCGGTGACCCAGGCGCGCGCCACGCGCGAGCCCTGGGCGCTCGGCAGTCAGACGCTGCTCGACGTGCCCGAGCGGCTGGCCGACATGGACCGCGCCGGGATCGACGTCCAGGTCAATTTCCCGACCTTGTTTCTGGAGCCGCTCACCGAGGACCCCGGCCTCGAAGCCGCGCTCATCCGCAGCTACAACACCTTCATGGCCGAGCGGGCGCGGCAGGCGCCGGAGCGACTCAAGTGGGCGGCGCTGCTGCCGCTACAAGACCCTGACCGCGCGGCCGACGAGGTGCGCTGGGCGCGCGAGCACGGGGCCGTATGCGCGGGCACGACGTACTGCACCGTGGGCGACGTGGGACTCGACGACGCCCGCTTCGACGTGGTGTGGCAAGCGCTGGAGCGGGCCGGGCTGCCGCTCTGCCTGCACTGCGGCTGGTCGGTGCCCGACGTGCGGCGCCTGTTCAACACCAGCTACGGTTCGCACGCGCTCGGGTTTACGCTGCCGCTGCTGTGCGCCTTCTACGCGTTCCTGGGCGGCGGCGTGCTCGACCGCTACCCCCGCTTGAAGCTGGGGTTCCTGGAGGCGGGCTGCGAGTGGATCCCCTGGCTCGTGCAGCGGATGGACCACTATTTCGAGGCCGAGGCAGGGAACGGCCGGCCGCTGCCCGCCGCGCGGGCGAGCGAGTACCTGCGCTCCTGCCAGGTGTACTTTACGACCGAGGCCGAGGAGGCCAGCTTGCCGCACGTGCTCGGGTTCGTGGGCGACGACCGGGTGATGATCTCGGGCGACATGCCGCACAGCGAGGCGCGCGACAACGCCATCGCGGAGATCGAGGAGCGCGAGGACCTGACCGCCGAGCAGAAGCGCAAGCTGCTGCACGACAACGCCGCCCGGTTCTACGCGCTGTAGGAGGGGTTCATGCCTCAAGGATCGCGCGCGCGCTCGGCCGCAGCGCTCGCCGGCGCGCTGTTGCTGGCCGCGGCCTGCCGTCCGGCCGCACCCGCGCCCGCCGCGGCCCCCGCCGCCGCCAGCGCTCCCGCCGCGGCCGCGCCCGCCAACGCGAGCGCCGCACCAACGGCGGCGTCGGCGGCCACGCACGTGCGCGCGGCCTACACGTCCGACTCGGGCGCCGAGCTGCCGATCCTCGTGGCCGACCAGACGGGCCTGTTCGCGCAGCAGGGGCTCGACGTGAGCGTGGACCGCATCGCGGGCGGCAGCTCCAAGGTGGTGCAGGTGATCGTCGCGGGCGAGCTGGACGTGGCGCAGATCGGCGGGCCGGCCGTGGTGGACGCGGACGTGGCCGGCGCCGACATCGTCTACCTGGCCACGCACATCCCCCGCCTGGCGGTCAGCGTGTTCGGCCCCCCCGCGCTGACGCAGATCAGCGACCTGCGCGGCAAGTCCATCGCCATCACGCGGGTGGGCACGATCACCGACTTCGGCGCCCGCTACGCGCTGAACCGCGCGGGGCTGGCGCCCGAGACCGACGTGGGCCTCATCCAGACGGGCGGCAACGCCGAGACGCTGGCGACGATGCAGTCGGGCAACGTGGCGGCCGGCATGATCAGCGCCCCCGTGGACGTGCCGGCGCGCAAGCTCGGGTTCCACGAGGTGCTGGACCTGGCGGCCACGGGGCTGGAGTTCCCCTACGACGGGCTGGCCGTCCAGCGGAGCTACCGCGACGGGAACGAGGACGTGCTCCGCCGCTTCACGCGCGCCTACGTCCAGGCCATCGCCCGTGTCCACCACGACAAGCCGTTCGCGAAGCAGGTGCTCGCCGGCTACACGGGCACTGACGACGACGAGGCACTGGAGAGCGGCTACGCGGTGTTCGGCGACCGCTACCTGGCGCGGGCGCCGTACCCGACGCTGGCCCAGTTTCAGTCGATCGTGGACTTCGTGGCGGAGCGGGAGCCGCGCGTCCGCGACCTCCAGCTCAACACGATCGTAGACGACCACTTCATCCGCGCGCTCGACCAGGAAGGCTTCATCGACGGGCTGTACCAGTAGGGCCGCGCAGGAGCGCGCGCCGGCGCCGGGCCTACTGCCAGCGGGCGAAGGCCATCGCGCAGCCGGTGCCGGCCTCCGAGCGGTAGCAGGGGACGTAGTCCACGACTTCCATCGCCAGGCCGTCCTCGGCCAGCGCCCCCGCCACGACCATCCAGTTGCGAATCTCCGAGTTGCCCGAGTTGAACCAGGTCAGCGGCATTTCCGTCACGGCCGCCTCATCGCGCGCGGCGAACGCGGCGAGGATGCGCTGGTCCACGTCCTCCTCGATCACGAAGTGCGTGAGCCCGCCCGAGGCGATGAGCGCCACCCGCTGGGCGCCATCCCACGCGTCGATGGCGCGGCGCAGCGCGCGGCCCAGCGCGTAGCAGCGGCGGGGCGTGGGCTGGTTCGGCGGGAAGTACGTGTTCAGGAAGATGGGCACGTTCGGGATCACGCGGTCGTTCATGAGGCGGCGGTAGACGTAGCTGAAGGCGTGGCCGATGCCGTGCTGACCGTGCTTGCCGGCCGGTAGCCGGCGGGAGTAGGTGAGATCGAAGCCCTCGCCGATGAGCGCGTCGAAGAGATGCCGGCTCAGCGCCGGCGCGCAGGCGTTGGCGGTGCGCACCTGAGGGTAGCGGCTGAGCGCCGGCGGCGCGGCCGCGTACTCGCCGCTGTCGGGGCCTAGCGGGACGGTGTCGACGGTGTCGCCCGCGTAGACGGCGACAGACGGCATGTTGTCTTCGAGGAAGCACTCGTGCTGGTCGTCGCCGACGACGACTACCACGTCGGGCGCGGCGCGCTCCAGCGTCGCGCCGAGCGTCTTGATCGCCTGCTGGCAGGCCGCGAAGCGGCGCTCGAACTTCTCGGGCGTTAGCTCCCGCTCGAAGTGCTCCCCTGCTCGGGCGTCCACCACCTGCGCGAACGTCATCGGCTGCCCGCGATACCACAGCTCCGTGGACTGCCGGTCGTGCTCGGCGCGCCGCCACCACTCGGCCGGCGGCAGGGCAAGCTGGGGCGCGTGGGAGGACCCGAGGCCCAACACGATCTCCACCATACGTCCTCCTCCGCCGCGGCGTGGAGCGCGCCGCGCGTGCGCGTTGTACCAGCACAGCCTAGCCCACCCGCGCGTCCGGCGCAACGGGCCGCGGCGGCCAGCCACAGCCCGGCGACGGCCGCGGCCAGTGCAGGCTGTAACGTCCCGCGCGGTCTTACGTTATTAGATACGGAATGAAACGCATTAGCCACAGAACGAGGCGCTGGTCGGTCGACATCCGCGCGCTGCTGGGGGGAATCCTGGTGATTCTGCTCCTGGCGGCACCGCGCCCGGCTGCCGCGGAGGGGCTGCAGCCGGGCGAGATCGTGGTGGCCGATCCCAGCGCCGTAGGCGGCCGCGGCGCGGTGCTCGCCGTCGATCCGGTGAGCGGCGCCCAGCGGGTCATCTCGTCCGGGGGCTTGTTCGTGGACCCGGCCGGCGTCGCGCTCGCCCCGAACGGGGACCTGCTGGTGGTGGACGCGAACGCCCTGGGGGGCATCGGCGCGGTCATCCGCGTCGACCCGGCGACGGGACGGCAGAGCGTCGTTACCTTTGGCGGCCTGCTGTTCGATCCCTGGGGCATCGCCGTCGCCTCTAGCGGCGAGATCTACGTGACCCAGCCGTTGTCGATCGTGCGGGTCGATCCGACGACTGGCGCCCAGCGCCTGGTCTCGTTCGACGACCGCCTGGTGCTGCCGTTCGGCATCACCGTCGGACCGAGCGGCGACCTGTTGACCGCCGATGCCTTCCTGGCCTTTCTCGGCGACGGCGGCGTCACGCGGGTGAACCCGGCCACAGGGCGCCAGACGGCCGTCACCTCGGGCGGCCTGCTCTTCGACCCGACCGACCTGACGTTCGGCGCGAGCGGCGACCTGTTCGTGGTGGACCCGAACGCCTTCTTCTTCGACGGCGGCGTGATCCGCGTCGATCCGACGACGGGCACGCAGCGCCGGGTGTCGTCGGGCGGGCTGTTCGCGGACCCGGTCGGCATCGCGAGCGCCGCGAACGGCGACCTGCTCGTAAGCAACGCGAACTGCACTTGCGGCCCCGGCAGCATCGTCCGCGTCGATCCCGCGACGGGCCGCCAGACGCTCGTGTCCAGCGGCGGGCGGCTGGTGACGCCGCTAGGGCTGCTCGTCGTGCCGGCCGGCCCGCCCACCGCGACGCCTACACCCACCGCCACGGCGACCAGCACCGCGACGCCCACGAGCACGGCGACCAGCACCCCGTCGCCCACGAACACGGCGACGGCGTCTAGCACCGCGACCGCCACCAGCACGCCGACGGCGACCGCGACGCCGACGCGCACGGCGACGGCGACCGGCTCGCCCACGCTGACCGTGACGGGCACGGTCCCCGCGACCAACACGCCCACCGTCACGCCGACGCCAAGCGCCACCGCCGCGCCGACCAGCACCGCGACCGCCACCCCGAGCAGTACGGCCACGGCGACCGCGACCAGCAGCGCTACGGCCACGCCGACGAGCACGGCGACCACCTCGCCCACGCCATCCCTGGCGAGCAGCACGCCCAGCCCCACCACCACGCCGCCGGCGAGCGCGACGGCTACCAGCACGCCGTCGGGCGCCGCCACCCTGACGCCCACGCCGGTGCCGAGCAGCCAGACGTTCCACGCCTATCTGGTCCCGGACGCGAGCGCGCCCAACGTGCTGGCGCAAGGCCCGGTGAAGCCGGGGCCCTGCGCGCGCCCGATCGAGAACTGCGCCACGTTTACGGTCACGGGCAGCTTCACCGTCGAGGCCCACCTGCTGCACCTGCCGCCCGGCATCGTGCCCACGCTCACCATCCCGGTGGTGGACGGTACTGGCAGCCCCGCTGGCACGCGCGCCCTCACCTGCCCGCCGGCCGACGAGACGGGGCGCACGGATTGCAACGGGCTGGTAACGGGCGCGGGCCTGGCGCCGCAGGTGGGCGGCATCGTCGTGCTCAGTGGCGGCGCCGCGACGCCGACCGCGACCACCACGCCCACCACGCCAGCGCCCGCCAACAACGTGGCGCAGATCGCCGCCGGCCTGGCGTCCGAGGCGCTGGCCGGCGTGCCGTGCGCTGTCGTGCCGGGCCAGCAGTGCGCGATCGTGCCGAACGGGACGACGGGCCCCTCGGGCGGCGCGACCGTGGACGGCTCGATGAGCGTCGCGCTCACCGTCCCGGCCGGGATTGTGCCGGCGGGCGCGGTCGCCAACGCGTTCTTCGCCACGACGGCCGGCGTTGAGAACGTGCCGTGCGCCCTCGCGGCGGCGGGGGTGGCGACGCGCTGCACGGGCCGGCTGGCCGGGGATGCGCTCCTGGGCAGCACGGTGAGAGTCTTCGCCGGCGGCGTCCAGGTAGCCACCGGGACGGTCGTGGGGCCGGGCGTGCCGCCGCTGCTGCCGCCAGCGCCCCCGGTCGTGCTGCCGCCGCCGCCATCGCCACTCGCCCCGCTGCCGCCGTTCGGCGGACCGGGGCAGCCCGAGGTGCCGGTGATCCCCGAGGCGGGCACCCTGGTCCTGCTGGCGAGCGGACTCGCCGCGCTCGGCGCGCTGGGCGCGCGCCGCCGCGGCCGCTAGGCGCGGCGCCCTTCCAGCCCGGTGGGTCGCTGACGGCGGCCCGCCCTCACGCGGCTCAGTGCGCGGCGGACAGGCCCATCGCCTGGCGCCGCTCGGAGCGCGTCCAGGGATCGACGTGGCCTTCCCAGACCTCGATCTCCCACCAGTTCGTGTCGCGGTCCTGCATGTAGAAGGAGTACGAGCCGTGCTGGTCGACCGCGCGATGGATCTTGCGGATGCCGAACTCCTGCTGGCAGGCTTGCGCCTTGGCGCGCAGCTCGTCGATCTTCGCCCGCTCGGCGCGCAGCGTGATGCCGTGGTGGTTCTGCACCGGCTGCTCCAGCAGCGCGTCGCCGCGCTCGACGACGATCACGCGCACGCCGCCGTTGCCGCGCGTGAAGAAGTAATGCGGCCCCGCCTGCTCGACGTCGACGCCCAGGAAATCGCGGTAGAAGCGCAGCGTCTCCTGCAGGTCGCGGCATTCCAGGGTCACGTAGCTGATCGGGCCGGCGGGCACGATGGAGCCGCGCGGCTCGGCGTCGGGCTCGATCGCGACCGGGCCGAAGGGACCGGCGTTCTCCTCGACCCGCCACCAGTTGCCGTCGAAGTCCTTGACGTAAAAGCCGTAGGTGCCCACCCCGAACTTCGTCGGGTCCTCGCGGCCCGGCGCGGTGATCTCCTGGATGCCGTACTCGTCCTTGACGGCGGTGATGCGGGCGTGCGCCCCGTCAACGGCCGCCGCGTCGGCCACCGGGCGCGCGTAGAAGTTCAGCAGCGGCTGGGGCAGCCGGCGGCGGCGCTCCAGGAACGCGGCGTAGCAGCCGCGCGTGTCGATCAGGTGGCCCGACCGCGGCCCGTTGCGGTGGGTCCGCAGGCCCATCACGTCGCGGTAGAAGCGGATACCCTGCTCCACGCTGGTCGTCTCCAGCGTCGTGTGCGAGGCCCGCGCGGACTCGATCACCGGCATGACCGCCCTCCTTGCTCATCGCTTGTCTCATGCCGCCAGTATGGCCCGCCTGCCCGTGCGGGACAAGGCCGCGCCAGGCGGGGACGCGGTCGCGGCAGGCCCGGCGGGAGCGACGGTACGCCGACCGCGTGGCTATGGCGTCTCGGTGAAAGCGTCGAGGACCGCGGCGATGTTGGCGTAGTAGCCGATGGTGGCGACTAGCTCCACCAGGCCGCGCGTATCCAGGCGCTCCCGGGCCGCGTCGAAGGCGGCCGGCGCGACGCGGTGCTCGACCACGAGCTGACGGGCGAACTCGCACACCCAGCCATACGCTGGGTCGATCGCGGCGAACTGCTTGGCGCGCACGGCGTCGAGCACGGCGTCGGGCACGCCCGCCTCGCGCGCCAGGCGCTCGTGGGCCGCGCGCTCGTACTCGCAGTCGAGCAGGTGGGCTGTCACCAGGGCGGCCAGCTCGCGGGAGGCCGGGTCCAGGCTCGACTCGAAGCGGATGAACGTGCCCAGGTGGGCGACGCGGGCGGCCGCCTCCGGGCTGTGCATCAGCACGGCGAACGGGCCGCGCACGGAGCCGCGGCTGGCCACGATCGCGTCCCAGACGTGCCGCTGCTCCGCGGGCACGGCGTCTCGACTACTTACCTCGGGAATCCGCACGGCGCTGCTCCTCTCACGTTCCGTCGCTCGCTCCCGCCGGACGGCCGGCGAGCCAAGCCCAATGTACCGGCTGGCGTGTGGCCATGCGAGCGCTTGGGCTGAGCTGGTGCATGACCGAGCGGCAGCCAAGGCTTGCCGGCGGCCGCCCGCGGCGCCATACTAGCCGCCAGACGGCGCCGGCTGCGGCGCGACACTATTAGCTCCGGCCGAGTCGGCGCTCCGTTCGCCGGGCAGGAGCCGGACGACAGCGCCGCCACGCGGAGGGAGGGTCTGGATGATCACGTCGAGGAGACTCGCGGCGCTCGGCAGCCTCCTAGGAGCGGCCCTGGTGCTGGGCTGCGCCGCGCCGACGGCCCCGGCGCAGTCACAAGCGCCGGGCGGGGCGGCTAGCGCGGCCGCGGCAAGCGTCCCCGCCAGCGCAGCCAGCGGCGCGCCGGCGGCGCCGAGCGCGACGGCCGCCGGCGCGCCGAAGGTGCCGCTCACGTTCAGCATCCCCTCGCGCAACCTGAACTACATCGTGCCGCTGACGGCGGTCGCGAAAGGCTTCTTCGCCGAGGAGGGGCTGGACCTGGACGTCGAGGCGATCGCGCCCAACCTCACCGTCGCTGCCATGCAGCGCGGCGACGTGAAGCTCACCGGCACGGGCGGCTCGACCATCCGCGCCGTCGTGCGCGGCGGCGAGCGGTTCACGCTGACGGCGCTGATGACGGCGAAGCCGACTTACTTCGTAGTCACGCGGCCAGAGCTGCACACGGCGGCGGACCTTGTCGGCAAGCGGGTGAGCGTCTCCAGCCTGGGCGACACGCCGAGCCTGTTCACGGAGATCTGGCTGCGCCAGAACGGCGTGGACCCGAACGACGTGTCGTTCACGGGGCTGGGGCCGAATCCGGCCGTCCACCTGGCGGCGCTGAAGGCGGGGGCGCTCGACGGCGCGGTGTTCGACCCGGCCTCCGCCGCCGTCTCGGAGGCGGCCGGCTTCCCCGTCCTCCAGGCGCTGGGCGACGTGATCCAGGACCCGCAGCAGGACATCGTGGCGACGGGCGAGCTGCTGCAAAACGATCCCGACGCCCTGCGGGCGTTCCTGAAGGGACTCGTGCGCGGGCTGCGCTACACCAAGGAGCACGTGCCGGAGGCGGCCGCCGTGGCGCGGCAGGAGCTAGGGCTGGACATGGACGAGGCGACCTCGATCCGCGCCGTGCAGCTCTACGTCGACGGCATCTCGGCCGAGGCGCCGGGCTACGCCGACGCGAAGCAGATGGAGTCGTTCTACTACTACGACGTGCGGCTGCCGCTGGAGATGGGGCCGGACGAGCCGATCCCGACGCTGCACGACTTCCGCTACTTGCTCGAGGCGTACGATGCCCTCGGCATCCCCCGCCCGCAATAGGGGGCGCCCCCCGGCCCCCCAGTCCTGGGGAGGTGGGGGGACACCCCCCACGCCCCCCGGAGACTTAAGAGGAGGGCTAGTGGGGGGACACCCCCACGCCCCCCGGCAGGGGAGGCCCCCTGCACCCCCGGAGAGGACGGCGCCCGCCCCCGATCCTGGCGGGAGACAGCGCCCTCGGGTGCAACCAGTTTTTGTAGGTGTCTGGACGTGCACAAGCGCCGGCCCAGTTGGACGCACTCGTGGCCAGCGGTCCGTGTACAGAAAGTGGTTGCACCCGCCCGGCCCTCTCGGGCGCATTGACAGGGGCGGGGGCGTGTCCTACGATGGGGCACACGGTACGGCTCGCGAGGAGGCTACGGCATGAAGGGCCTGGAGCGTGCGGCGGTGGTCCTGGCGCTGACGGCGATGCTGGTCGCGGCCGGCTGCGAGCGCGCCCCAACCGGCGCGGCGCCGGCCCCGGCGGAGGCGGCGGCGTCGGCGAGCGCGAGCGGGAACGCGCCCGCCGCGGCGCCGGCGAGCGCGAGCGGCAGCGCCGCGGCCCCGGGCCCATCCGCCGCCCCGAGCCAGTCCAAGGAGTCGATCACCTTCGCCATCCCCGATCACAGCCTGAACTACATCGTGCCGTTCACCGCGGCCGCCAAGGGCTACTTCGACGAGGCGGGGCTGAGCGTCGAGATCCTGCCGATGCCGTCGAACCTCACCGTCGCCGCGCTCCAGCGGGGCGATCTCCAGCTCACCGGGTCGGGCGGCTCGGCCATCCGCGCCGCCGTGCAGGGCGCGCCGTTCAAGCTCGTCTCGTTCATGACGCGGCAGCCGACGTACTATCTCATGACGGTGCCGGAGCTGCGTAGCTCGGCCCAATTGCCCGGCGCGCGCATCGGCGTGAACGGCATCGGCGGCACGCTCCAATTCTTCACCGAGCTGTATGCCCGGCAGGAGGGCATCGACCCCGCGCAGATCGTGTTCGTGGCGCTCGGCTCGAACCCCGTCCAGCACCTCGCCGCGATGCACGCGGGCGCGCTCGACGGGGCCGTCTTCGACCCGGGCAGCGCCGCCGTGGCCGAGAACCAGGGCTTCTCGCTGCTGAAGGCGCTGGGCGAGGTCGCGTCCGATCCCCAGCAGGGCATCGTGACCACCGACGACTACGCCCAGAAGAGCCCGGGCAGCATCCAGGCATTCTTGAAGGCGCTGGTGCGCGCTCTCCTGTTCGTGAAGCAGAACCAGACAGAAGTGGTAGCCATCGCGGAGCAGGAGCTAGGGCACGACATGGACGAGGCCACGGCGCGGCGGGCGATCCAGCTCTACGCCGACGCCATCTCGGCCGACGCGCCGGGCTACGCCGACGACAAGCTGCTGCAGGCCTTCTACGAGTACGACGTCCGCATCCCGCTGGACCTACCCGCGGACCAGCCGATTCCGCCGGCCCACGACTTCCGCTACCTGCTCGCCGCCTACGACGAGCTAGGCATCCCGCGGCCGCGCTAGCGCCCGGGCGCCGGCCCGCCGGTCAGTGGCCGCCCGGCGGCGGGCCGCCATACGGGCGCCGCGCGCCGATAGCCGGCCACGGGGGCGCGACCGCGCCCGCGCGGCGCCGCACACGACACCAGGGGAGGGCAGCGATGAGGAGACATGCCTGGCGCGGCCTGGCGATCGGAACCTGCCTGCTGGCGCTCGTGGCCGCGTGCGCCGGGCCGGCCGCGCCGGCGGCGGCCCCGGCCGCCGCGCCGCCCGCGGCGGCGCCGAATGCCGCGCCAGCCCCGGGCGGGGCAGGGAACGCCGCGCCGCCGGCGCCGGTCGAGCACCTGCGGGCCGCCTACACGTCGCTCGGGATGACCCAGGCGTTCATGTGGGTCGCCCAGGACGCGGGCTACTACCGCGACGAGGGGCTGGACGTCGAGCTGGAGTACATCCCCGGCAGCAACGTCGCCATCCAGGGCATGATGTCGGGCGACCTGCAGTTCATGATCGCCGGCGGCGCCACCACCGCGGGCGTGACGCTCGGCGGCGGCGACGCGGTGCTGCTGGCGACGATGATCGGCACGTTCGTCATCAACATCATCGGCCAGCCCGACCTGGCGCCGACCGCCGACGGCGTGCGCGGCCACACGCTGGCCGTCACGCGCCTCGGCTCGACCTCCGACTTCGTGGCCCGCTACTGGCTGAAGCAGCTTGGCCTCGAGCCGGTGGCCGACGTGCCGATCATCCAGGTGGGCGGCAACCCCGAGATGGTCGCCGCGCTCGCCACCGGCGCTGCCGACATGGTGGCCGCCACCGACCTGTTCGCGCTGGAGCTGCAGCGCCAGGGCTACCGCGAGCTGGTGAACGGCGCGTCGCTGGGCGTCGAGTACATCCACGCCGGCCTGGGCGCGCGCCAGAGCTACATCGCCGGGCACGAGGACGTGGTGCGGCGCTTCCTGCGCGCGTCGTTCCGCGGCCAGGGGCGGTTCGTGAACGACCGCGACTTCGCGGTCCAGGTGACGCGCAAGTATGCGCAGCTCGACGATCAGGACGTGCTGAACCGCGCCTGGGAGCTGCACACCAGCAAGTACATCAAGCGCATCCCCTACACCACGTCGGCCGCCATGCGGCTCACGCTGGAGGAGCTGGCCGGGTCCAACGAGGCCGCCCGCGGCGCCGACCCCGAGCAGTTCTACGACAACCGCTTCGTCCGCGAGCTGGACGACGCCGGCTTCTTCAAGGCGCTCTACCCGCAGTAGGGCGGGCTACCGCCGCCCCTGGTGCGCCTGGTAGCGGTGGATCTCCACCGGGTCCGTGGTCAGGAGGCCGCCGGTGCCTTCGAGGATAGCGGCGAGGCCGGGGAGGAGCGCGTCGACGCGCTCTTGCGTGTCCACCCACTCCAGGACCAGCGGCAGGTCGCTCGATAAGTCGACCAGCGACGCCGTGTGGATGCGGCTGTGCGCCCCGAACCCCGAGATGCCCCGCCAGACGGTCGCCCCCGCCGCCCCCTCGCGGCGCAGGTACTCCAGCAGCGCGCTCCAGAGGGGCTTGCCGAGCAGCGCGCCGGGCGCGTGGTCCCGCTCGCCAAAGTAGATCCGCACACGCAGCCCGCGTCCGGTGATGTCGTCCACCTTGCTGCCTCCACGGTTAGCGCCAGACGGCGTGGGCGAGCAGCATCCCGAGGAAGACCGCCAGCAGCCCGACGCCGTTGCTCCCGACCACGTACCCGACCGCCCGCAGCCACTCGCCCTCCGCCGCCAGGCTGAGCGCCTCGAACGTGTAGCTGGAGAACGTAGTGTAGCCACCCAGGAACCCGACGACCAGCAGCAGCCGCCAGGCGGGATCGACCGCTAGCTTCTCCGTGAGCGCCGTCAGGATCACGCCGATCGCCAGACTGCCCGTGACGTTGATGAAGAGCGTGGACCAGGGGAACGCGGCGCCCCAGCGGCCGGCGATCCAGGCCCCGAGCACGTAGCGCGCGTTGGCGCCCAGGAAGCCGCCGATCCCCACCCAGAGATAGTCCATGCGCGGTCCTCGCTTGGCTGCCGCTGGCAAAGAAAACGGCCCCTGACCAGCGGCCTCGGCCGGGTCAGGAGCCATTAGCAGCGGCGCGGCTGGTTACCCGTCGAGCGGGGCGGGGAGAGGCGCAACCCCTCGCTGAGCCCCAGGTAACGCGGTAGTCGCTGCGGTTCGGGCAACGCGCGCCCGGGCGGGTTCCATCGCCCTCGTGATCCTATGCTATCAGACGGCAGGCTCTACGAGGCAGCCGCGCACGCGGGCCACGACCGCGGCGGCGTCGGCGGGCGGCGCGTCGGCCCGCCAGGCGACGTGGCCGTCGGGCCGCACGAGCACGAGCCGGCGCTCGTACAGCGCGGCTACGGCCGGGTCGTCCAGGTCGACCACGGCGAGCGGCAGGCCGACCGCCCGGGCGGCCGCCTCCAGCCCCGTCGTATCGGCGTCGCGCGCGCGGAGACGCAGCAGCACGAAGCCGCGCCCGAACAGGTCGAGCGTCGAGCGCCCGTCGGCGAGCCAGGCGTGGGGTGCGCGCGAGCCGGGCCGGGTGGTCGGTTCGTAGACGGCGGGGTCGTCGCTCGGCGGCAGGGTGCCGTCGGGGACACAGATCGCCGACTCGTAGCGGTAGCCAAGCTGAATGCCAAGCGTGTTCCACTCCTTGCGGCGCGTGCGCTCGATGTGCTCGGCCACCTGGGCCCGCACGCGCGCCCCGCGCTCGTCGTCGGCCTCTAGCTGCTCGGGGATCGGGACGGCGATCTCGGCGGCCCGGTTCTCGGCGGCCCGGTTCACGTTGCGCCACCCCACGGGGCGCCGCTCGACATCGTAGCTGTCGAGCAGGCCGGCGCCGCCCCAGCCCTGCAGCGCCGCGGCCAGCTTCCAGCTCAGGTTGAAGGCGTCGCCCGCGCCCGTATTCAGGCCGAAGCCGCCGCGCGGCCACATCATGTGGCACGAATCGCCCGCCAGAAAGACACGCCCGGCGCGATACCGCGCTGCCACCACCCGATGGCCCGCCCACGGCCGCACATGCAGGATCTCGAACGGCAGATCGGCTCCTAACGCGGCGCGGACGACCTGCGCGGGGTCCATCTGCGGCAGCTTGTCGCGCGGGTACTCGATGCTGAGGCGCCAGCGCTCGCGGCCGTCGACCGCTGAGACCGGCCCCACGCCGTCCCGGTTGCCCAACCAGTACTGCGAGGCGCTGCCGTACGGGTTGGTAGCGAGCAGGGTGGGCGCGCGGAAGAAGATGCCGAGGTTCTGGCCTTCCGCGAAGGTGCCTTCCAGCTCGATGCCAACGCTTCGACGCACCACCGAGGCCCCGCCGTCGCAGCCGACGAGATACCGCGCGGCGAGACGCTGGCGGCGCCCGGTGGCCACCTCTACCACGTCGGCAACGACTCCCGCGTCGCTCTGGGAGACCGCCTCACAGCGCCAGCCGTAGCGCACGTCGGCCTCGGGCAAGGTGGCCGCATAGGCGCGCAGGGTGGGGTCCAGGAAGAACTTGGGGCACCAGATGCTCCACTCTGGGCTGACGGCAGCCTCCTGCGGCATGGGCTCGCTGTTGCTGGTGCGCTCGAAGACGGTGAGCTGATAGCCCAACACCCGCGTCACGAAGCGCACGTTGCGCCGGTAGTCGGCGGGAAAACCCGAGTAGCGGATGCGATCGGCCAGCCCCCACTGCCGGAAGTGCTCCATGGTGCGGGTATTCAGGTTCTCGCCGGTGGGGAAGGTGATCGTCCCGTCAGTCTCGTCCAGCACGATGCTGCGCACGCCGCGCCGCGCGAGATCGATGGCGAGAATCAGGCCCACCGGCCCGCCGCCAATGATCAGCACCGGCACGCGGGGCGCGTCGTCCTGGCGGGCCGCGGCAGCCCCGGAGACAGGCACGGTGTCGCCGCCGCGCGTCACGCGGCGCCGCCGCCGATGCGGACTAGCTCGGCCTGGGGCACGCCGCGGCGGTAGCGCGCCACGTACTCGTCCGCGTCGATCTCCAAGCCGGAGGGATTCGCGCGGTAGGCGTCGGAGGCCAGGTAGGCGAGGTACTCGGCCTCGGTGGCGAAGTTCGCTGCCGATAGCTCGACCATGTTGCCGTCGGGATCGTGGTAGTAGAAGCTGGTGCCGGGGCCGTGATTCGCCGTGCGGTGGGGCGTGATGCCGGCGGCCTTCAGCCGCTCGTAGCGGTCGAACAGGTCTCCCAGCGCGGCGTGGCGTAGCTGCAGGTGGTGCAGGCCGGGCGTGGTGGACGGCGCATCGGCCAGGTCGGGCACCTGGAAGATGCCGAGCACCTGCGTGTACGGGTAGTCGAGGTGGACGCGGAAGAAGCACAGTCGCAGGTCGGCGGCGCGGGAGAGGCCGGGGATGGCGTTCGCCAGGTCCTCGGCCGTGGGCGTGCGCTCGAAGTACGGATCGACGCCCAGCACCGTCCGGTACCACTCGCGCAGCCGCTCGAAGTGCAGCGTCCGCAGCACCACTTCGGAGAACCGTAGCGGCCCGTAGCCGGGCGCGTCCGGCGCTCGCTGGCTTCGCGCGCTCGCGTCCACCGTGGGTTGCGCCATGATGCGGCCTCCTGCACAAGCGCGGGCTTCACGGATCGAGGTGAAGTAGGCGCGGAGCCGGGCAGCGACGAGCGGCCCTTTACAGCGGCGCCGGCCGATGCTAGCATCCGACACGACATAGCGTCAATTGCGACGCCGGGCCGGACTCGTCCCCTGCCGCCCGGCGGTCGTCTGTGCAGCAGGGCGGGACGACGGCAAGAGGAGTGGCCGCGTGGCGAAGATTCGGCATATCGCGATCCGCGTAGAGGATGTCGAGGCGGTGGCGCACTTCTTTCAGGCGGCGTTCGGCCTGGAGCTGGTCCAGCGGCGCCCGAACGGCCCCATCGACCTCTCCGACGGCGACGTCAATCTGACGCTGCTGCCGCTGACGCTCGGCAACCAGCAGTACCGGCCGGGCGAGATTCGGCCCGGCTACGCGCACATTGGCTTCTCCGTGGAGGACGAGGACGAGACGCACCGCCGCCTGGAGGCGCTCGGTGCGACGACGATGCCCGCGCCCGCGCCGGGGGGCCACGCCTACTACGAGAAGAAGTACCGCGGCATCGAGGGCTTGTACCTCGACGTGGGCCACTGGGTGGGCGCGCGGCCGCTGGAGCAGCCGGCCGCCACGGCGGCGGAGTAGTGCCCGCCGGGACTACCGCTTGCTCCGAAGCGCATCAGCCGCCCCGCTGAGGCGGGAAGTGCGAGCGAGCGGGAGAAGGCCATGACCCACGGGAGCAAGCTCGGCATTGGCATCGTCAGCGCTTGTTGCCTGCTCATGGTGACGGCCTGCGCGCCCACGGCCGCGCCCTCGCCCCCCTAGCCCCCCAATCCTGGAGGGAGCCACACGTCGGGCGCCGCCGGCAGCGCGTCCGGCGCCGCGCAAAGCCGGGCCGGCTCCGCTCAGGGTCCGGCCGGCCCCGCCCCAGACTCGACCAGTTCCCCCCCAGGATCGGGGGGGCTAGGGGGGGCGGAGGCGCGCCCGGCGGCCCTGCAAGCCGTCGTGGACGGCGCGCGGCGTGAGGGCAGCTTGTCGCTGGTGTGGGGCGAGGGCACGCTGGAGGGCGCCGAGGGCATCGGGCGCGCGGCCCAAGCGATCAACCAGCGCTATGGGCTGAACCTGGACGTAAAGTTCACGCCGGGGCCCAGCATGTCCACGATGATGGGGCGCGTGGCGCAGGAGTACCAGGCCGGGCGCACGGCCGCGAGCGACGTGTTCGTCGGCTACGCCAACAACCTCATCCCGCCGCTCCAGGCCGACGCGCTGGAGGCGGTCGACTGGGCAAGCTGGGCGCCGAACGTGCAGGACCCGCGGATGGTCGCGGCGGGCGGCACGGCGGTGGCGGTGCAGTCGAGCCTGCCGGGGATCGCCTACAATACCAGCCGCCTGACGGGCGATCTGGTGCCGCGCGGGCTGGAGGACATGCTAAAGCCCGCGTACAAGGGGCGCATCGCGAGCACGCCGTACGCCGCGTCCTTCGATCAGATCGCGGTACCCGAGGCCTGGGGCGAGCAGCGCGCGACCGAGTACGTGGAGCGGCTGGCCGGCCAGGTGGCGGGGCTCATCCGCTGCAACGAGCTGGAGCGGCTCACCAGCGGCGAGTTCGACGCGCTGGTGCTCGCGTGCAGCCAGGGGCCGGCGCTGAAGGCGCAGGCGCAGGGAGCGCCCATCGCCTACGTGATCCCGGCCGACGCTCCGATCATGAAGCCGCTGTACATGGCGATCCCGAAGAACGCCGCCCACCCCAACGCGGCCAAGCTCTGGATCGACTACCTGCTGAGCCCTGAGGGCCAGGCGATGATCTACGAGAGCAGCTACGAGGACTCGCACCTCGTGCCCGGCTCGAAGACGGCCGCGCGCATGGAACAGCTCCAAGCCGCGGGCGTAAAGTTCATCCAGGCGGACGTGGCGTTCTACGAGCGCAACGACGAGCGCGAGCAGACGCGGCTGCTCAACAACTTCGTGCGCATCCTGACGCAGAAGTGATGAAGGAGACGAGCATGGCTGGCAAGCTGAAGCACCTGGCGATCAGCAGCGAGAACTACGCCGCGCTGGCCCGCTTCTACCAGGCGGCGTTCGGGCTGACGGCGTCGCCCACCAACCGCCCGGAGGGCGCCGTGTCGCTCTCCGACGGCTACCTGGGGATGAACTTCAACATTCGGCGCGTGGGCGCCTGGGGCCGCCTCGACCACTACGGCTTCGAGATCGACAGCATCGAGGAGCTTGAGGACCGGCTGCGCGACGCCTACCCGCGCGTGCAGCTCTTGAAGCGCCTGAGCATTCGCCCCTTCGCCGGCTTCACGATGCACGATCCAGCCGGCAACTACTTCGACCTGTCGGTGCCGTCGATGGAGAACCGGCGCGACGTATACGCCGAGGCGGGCGCCGAGCACCCGCGCTACGTACACCACCTGACGCTGCGCGCGATGGAGCCGGAGCTGCTCTGCGGCTTCTACCGGCACGTCTTCGACCTGGAGGAGCGGCCGAAGCAGGCCGGCGACCCGAACCACTACCTGTTCGACGGCCGCATCACGCTCGTCATCACGCCCTGGCAGATCGGCGACTACACGGGCGGCAACGTCGAGGCGCCCGGCCCCGATCACATTGGCTTCGCCGTGGAGAGCCTGGAGAAGTTCGAGGCCGACGTCGAGCACATCAAGCTGCGGAACCCGCGGCTGCACCCGATGCAGCTTGGCTACGGCCCCGAGGGCGAGAGCCGGCTGCGGCTGTTCCAGAGCTGCCATCTCGGCGAGCGCCACCTCGCCGATCCGGATGGCGTGCTGATCGACGTGGTCCGGGCCTGAGCGCGCCACCCAACCGGCTCCCCATCCGCTGCCCTGGAGGCCGCATGTCCCGCGACGCCTACACCGATTTCGCGCACACCGGCCCCGGCACGCTGGCCGGGCGGTATCTGCGCCGCTTCTGGCAGCCGGTCGCCATCGCCGCCGACCTCCCGCCCGGCCACGCGAGGCCCATCCGCGTGATGAGCGAGGACTTC
>Ga0070738_10001409_pt1 | contig 48769 bp, 39 predicted proteins | sample Coa_R2_2_FD_66446 | JGI IMG/M metagenome (GOLD analysis project Ga0070738, IMG submission 66446) | Surface soil microbial communities from Centralia Pennsylvania, which are recovering from an underground coalmine fire - Coalmine... | ecosystem: Environmental > Terrestrial > Soil > Unclassified ... | reverse complement strand
ATCAACAAGGAGAAGCAGGAAATCTCCCTGGGCATGAAGCAGGTGCAGCCCAATCCGTGGGACAAGGTGGCCGAGCGCTATCCGCCGGGCACCATCGTCAGCGGCGTTGTCCGCAATCTCACCAATTACGGCGCCTTCATCGAGATCGAGGAAGGCATCGACGGCCTGCTCCATGTAAGCGACATGAGCTGGGTCCGCAAGGTGGCCCATCCCAGCGAGGTCGTCAGCAAGGGCGACAAAGTGACGTGCGTTGTGCTCAATGTTGATCAGGAGCGCAAGCGCATTGCACTGGGCCTGAAGCAGATGAACCTCGATCCCTGGGAAGGCGACATCCCCGGCCGCTACGCGCCCGGCGAGATCAAGAAGGGGAAAGTAACCAAGCTGACCAACTTCGGCGTGTTCATCGAGTTGGAGCCGGGCCTGGAAGGACTTCTGCACATTTCGGAACTGGCCGATCACAAAGTCGAGAGTCCCGAAGATGTGGTGAAGGTCGGCGATGAGATCGAGGTCAAGATCCTGCGCGTGGATGCGGCGGATCGCAAGATCGGTCTAAGCCGCAAGCGCCTAACCTGGACCGGCGAGGAAGGCGAGGAGGGCGAAGGAGCCGAGGTTCCGACCGAAGCGAAGGAAGCGGCTGCTCCCAAACGCGAGCTGCGCGGCGGCACCGGCTCGGGTGGCGGTCAACTATTCACGATGCCTGGCGAAACTCCGCCGGCCGAGGAGCAGAAGTGACCTTCGGTTTGGCATGGCTGCAAACGGAGTGAGCGGGGCATGTAAATGCCCCGGTCAAATCAACCGGAGCGTTCACACGCCCCGCTCACCCGTATTGAAATCAAATGGCGAACTTGAACGCCTCTCGATTCCCACAAGGGGGTTGAGGGGCGTTTCTCTTTCCGTCTGTAACAATTGCGCGGCTTGACGGGAAGATAGGGGAGAATGAGGGGGAGAGGGTCTGAGGGATTGCACAGGCGGTGCAGGGGTTTGGGGCGGGAGATCGTCCGCATCTTTGCCCGACTTATCCAGCCGCCGCGTTGTCAAGGACGATAACTTGGGCGAGGGAGCAAGGGATTATGCTCCCACCGCAAAAATAAGCTGTCAGCAGAACTTAGTTCGTTTTGGACGGCCTATTTTTTGCATTAAGCAGACTATGACCTAAAGTTGGAATTGTACATTGGGTCACCCTCCTCGCGTTGGAAGACTCCCCATGACACGACCGCGACGTCTACGGAATGATTCGGTCCAATCGCCTCTGGAAACGTATCTCCGTGAGATCAATGAGACGCCTTTGCTCAATGCCGACGAAGAAAAAGCGTTGGCCTATCGCATCGAAGAAGGCGATAGCGAAGCACGCGATCGTATGGTGCGCGCCAACCTGCGGCTCGTAGTTAACATCGCTCGTAGCTACACCGGCAAAGGGTTGGGTTTGCAAGATCTCATCGAGGAAGGAAATCTCGGTCTGTTGCGCGCGGTCGAGGGTTTCGATCCCTCCATGAACACGCGCTTCAGCACCTACGCGAGCTACTGGATCAAGCAATCCATCAAGCGCGCCTTGGTTAATACTGCCAAGACGATTCGCATCCCGGCTTACATGGTCGAGCTGCTGGCCAAGTGGCGCCGCGCCAGCGCTAAATTGCAGGAAGAACTGGGCCGCCCACCGAGTCAGGAAGAAGTGGCGCGCAGCCTCAATTTGCCGAAGAAAAAGCTGAACATCATTAAGAAGGCCATTCGTGTCTACAATTCCGCGCCGCAGACCGACCAACCGGAAACCGGTTGGTCGCTCGATGAGATGCTGACGGACTGGAACACCAAGACGCCGGACACGGAAATGGTGGAGGCCGACGATCTTCATCACGTTCTCGAACTTCTCGACAAGATGGACAAGCGTGAGGCGACCGTGTTACGTATGCGGTTCGGTCTTGACGATGAAGAGCCGAAGACGCTCAAGGAGATTGGCGAACGTCTCGGCCTGACCCGCGAGCGCGTGCGCCAGATTGAAAGCGAAGCGCTTGGTAAACTCAGCGAAATCATGCAGGCGGACTAATCAGCCTTAATCACCTCGCCGATGAGTTAATCCGTTTGGCGAGGCCTCGCCGAAGCTATGACATTTCGGCAAAGCCTCGCCAAACGAAGCAGCTTTATTTCACTTCATTCCATATTTGAAATAATTCTTGGAGAAAAACTATCAAGGATCCGCCTATCGCGGCGGCAGCTGGTTACATCATGTTTGCTTATTGTGCTCACCTGAGTTGGATACGGGCAGCTGGCCTGTGCTGATCTGTTCGTGTTTTTCTCCCATCAGGGCGTTCAGCCAGGTCGATTATTCTGCTCTGGGCTTAATTTTCATGTGCGACGATAGGAGAACTACTTGTCTTTAGTATAGGGCAAGAACATGAATGCTCATTTCTTGATTTTAACGGTGTTTATAAACTCAGGGGCGTTCCCCACTTTATAAGGTTCGCGAGCTATCCATAGTTCCTCATTTGCCCATTCATTTTTCGTGACCTAGAGTTAAGGAGGGCGGAGAACCCAGGTAATGAATGTGTACAGGTTGGACCAGCATTGATGCTGGACCGACCTGTTTGCTTGCGCGGAGCACCCGCAGCCACGTTCTATTGCCTTTCCTTTCGCGGAGTCGCATCCGCGAGGCCGTAGCTCGCCCAAAGTAACGTTGAGCGGCGAGACGAGAGCCATGAGCCACTCTTCTTCTCCGTCCATCCTTTACGTGGACGATGATGAGAGCCAAAGCCAGGCTTTCGCCTGGTTGCTCGAGCGCGAAGGGTTCCGTATGCGCCAAGCGCGAACGGGCGCGGATGCCCTCCGTCTAGCCGCCGAAAAACCCGATCTCATCATTCTCGACGTCAATTTGCCGGACATCAACGGGTTTGAAGTCTGCCGGCGAATCAAGAGCCATCCCGCCACATCGGATATTCCGGTCTTGCACATGTCGGGCGTCTACGTCCGCAGCGAGGACCGAACGCTTGGTCTGGAAGGCGGAGCGGACGGCTACATAACGAAACCAGCCGAACCCGGCGAGATCATTGCCACCATTCGCGCCCTGCTGCGCATCCACAAGGCTGAGGAACAAGCCCGTCAGACTGCGCATCAATGGCAGGCGACCTTCGACGCCATTCGCGACGCCCTTTGCTTGCTCGATGAAACGGGCAAAGTTCAACGCTGCAATCGCGCGATGGCGGAGTTGTTTCGACGGCCGATCAACGCCATCCTCGGCCAGCCGTATGCGGAGTTGTTGCGCGGTGTATTCGGAGCGGATTCCGAGGCGTTCTTGCCGTTGCTGAAAGACCCGCCACGCAACGGCGAAGTGAAACTGGCCCAGCGCACCTACCACGTCTTGGTCGATCCTGTGAAGAATGAGCGTGGAATTGTCACGGGCCGAGTTGTCCTGCTCGATGATATGACGGAGCGGCAGGAGCTAGCGGATCAGCTGCGGCAAGCTCAGAAGATGGAGGCGGTCGGCCGACTGGCCGGCGGCATCGCCCACGATTTCAACAACCTGCTGACGGCTATCACCGGCAACATCGCCCTGGTGCTTTCTCGCCTCTCGGACGACGACCCCGATCGCGAGTTGCTGCAAATCGCCGAGGACGCCTCCTGGCGCGCCGCCGACTTGACGAGGCAATTGCTCGGCTTCTCTCGACAGGCGCGCTTGGGCAGCAAGCCTCTCAGTTTGCCTGACTGCTTGCGGGAATCGATGACCATCCTGCAGCGCACCCTGGGAGCAGAGATTGAGGTCGAATTTGTGACGGGAACGGAGGTATGGCTGGTTAATGCCGATCCCAATCAGATGAATCAAGTGTTAATGAATCTGTGTCTCAATGCACGGGACGCTATGCCCGGCGGAGGACGCATCGTGGTTGCAGTGCAGAATTGTCCAATTACGACCGAGAACGTCCGCGATCATCCCCAAGGCCGGCTTGGTGAGTTTGTTGAGATGACGGTACGTGACACCGGCGTAGGGATTCCCCCGGAGATCCTGCCGCGCATCTTTGATCCCTTCTTTACCACCAAGGAACGCGGACAGGGTACCGGCCTAGGGCTGGCCTTGGTCTCCGGCATTATCCAACAACATCACGGTTGGATCGAGTGTTCCAGCATTGTCGGAGATGGCACTTGTTTTCGCATCTATCTACCTCGCTATCGTCCGCAATAAGAGAGTTGCGGCGCGGGGAGATCGTGCAGGAATTCGATTATCAAGCGATTGACGCGCTCCGGCGCATCATTTTGGATCCAATGGCTGACATCGGGAAAACGCACAACGCGCAGGTCCGGAACCCACGCATCGAGTCCTTCCGTCAAGCGCGGAGTTGCATACGCATCCCGTTCGCCCCACAACAGCAGGACCGGCATCCTGATGGGTGCATCTACTCGCGCGGCTCGGTGGGATGGATACCGAAATGCACGATAGTAGTTTAGCCCCGCCGTCAACGCGCCAGGCTTGGCCAGCGCTTTTTGGTAGCGACGTACGTCCTCCGGGCTGAACGCCCCTGTATTCACCGGTTGTTGCCGAAATACGCGGTCGATCCATTCGAAGTCGCCGGCGCCAAGCACCCATTCCGCCAATCCGGGCGCTTGAAAGAAGAGCATGTACCATGACTTGAGCATTTGCCTCCACGACTGGAGCTCGCGCCGAAAGGCGGCGGGATGAGGGGCGTTCAGGACGATGAGCTTCTCAACCACTTGCGGATGGCGCATCGCGAGGTGCCAGGCGATAAAGCCGCCCCAGTCATGCCCAATAATCGTCGCTCGCTCCGCGCCCGCATGGCTGATCAAGCCGAGTACATCACTCAGAAGAGCTTTGATGCAATAGGCCGAGACGCTCTGCGGCTTATCCGAAAGGTTGTATCCGCGCAAGTCCGGAGCAAGGACGTGGAATCCCGCGTTGGCCAATGCGGGGATTTGATTTCGCCAGGAGTACCAAAACTCAGGGAAGCCATGCAACGCCAGGCACAGCCCTCGCTTAGCAATTCCTTGTGGCGGATCAGCCGCAACATAATGAAGGCGGATGCCATTCACGTCCGCGAAGCGATGTCTCACTGAAAAGGGTGGATCAGTCGGTAGGAGCTCGATTTGTCCGTCATGAGGTGCCATTCGGTTGTGTCCTCGTTGGCAGGACGAGCATTTTGCTCCCATCATTCGGGCGGGACGCTCACACTCTCAATTAGGATACTACGACAAATGGCGGATCGTGTTCACGGTTGAGCCTCTTGCCTACGAGGGGTTCGGCGGCGCACGATGCGGACTCTACCGCAGATCGGACAACGGTATGTGCGACGCCAACCGTGGCGATTCCAGGCCCGCAGCTCACGGAAAAGCCGAGCGAGCCAGAGGACGATAACGACGGAAAATGCTCCGGAGAGAAAAGCGGCGAGGATGGTAAGAATTGGCTCAATCCTCCACACCAAGCAGCTACGGGGACAAGCCGGCTACGTCGACGGCATGCCCTTCCGCGATAGCTCTTCCGTCCAGCGGGGCGACCCATCCATAGGATCGGCAAACCTGACACGGACGGGGTGTGGTTCGCCGTGATGGCCAAAGGAAGGCTTGATGAAGATAGCGATGACAATCATATCGCCATTCTCCAAGAAAGGCGAGCGCTTTTCGGTTGTTTTAGCGATTTCCGATCTCCCAAAGAGTGAGACGCCTTGTCACTTGGCAGCGGACGTTTCGGTATGGCCGATTTTCAAAAAATCGCATGGAGAGGGGCGAAAAAACCTCGCGTTCGGGGACGCGCGGGACTACGCTGACCCATTAATAAATAGGCGAGCGGGGATAGAAAAATGGCGACGAACATGAGCAAGGTTCTGAAGCATCTCCACCGCCTCCTCGCGTCGCCGGGCGGCGATGTGGCGGACGGCGAGCTGCTGGCGCGCTTCGTTGCCTCGCGTGATGAGGACTCGTTCGCGGCGTTGATGCGGCGGCATGGGCCGATGGTCCTTGGCGTTTGCCGAAGGATGCTTCGTCACGCGCAGGATGCCGAAGACTGTTTCCAGGCAACATTCATGGTGCTGGCACGTAAGGCAGCGACAGTGAAACGCGAGTCGGTTAGCAGCTGGTTGTACGCGGTCGCTTATCGGACTTCGCTGGAGGCAAGGGCGATCAACGCCCGGCGGCGAGCGCGAGAGATGCAGGTGCAAGAAATGCCGCACCCCGAAGTTCTACCACCGGAGTCTCAAGACTGGCGGCCCTGGCTCGATCAGGAATTGAATCGCCTACCGGAGCCGTATCGAGCGGCGATCGTCGCCTGTGATCTGGAAGGTCGGTCGCGCAAGGATGCTGCTTGTTTGCTCGGTCTCGCCGAGGGTACGCTTTCCAGCCGTCTGGCGCGAGGGCGGCGAATGCTGGCCAGACGTCTCGCCGCTTATGGACTGTCGCCCTCGGGCGCGATGCTTGCAGCGGTACTTGGTGGAACGGCGGCCTCGACGCAGCTGTCTGCGACCTTGTTATCGTCCACATCAAAAGCGGCCGTGCTGGTCGCGGCGGGTGAGTTCACCGCTGTCTCCGCCTCCAGTGCAGTTCTGATGAAAGGAGTGATGAAGTCGATGTTTATCGCAAAGTTAAAAATGGTGATCGGCGTGGTGATGATTGCTACAGCCCTCGGCGCAAGTGGCCTGGTCTATCGCGCGACGGGGCAGGCGCCTGTTCCGGCCGAGAAACGAGGCGACCGAAAGCCCTTGAGCGAACTAGACCGCCTTCGTCATGAAAACGAACTGCTCAAAGTGAATCTCGAAGTGGTTTTAGAAAAAGTGCGTGCTCAAGATGCCGAATTGCGCTCTCTCCGGGAAAGAATCGGGAGCAACACCAAAAACTCGCTCGATGAAGAAGTCAGGAGGCTACTCGAACTTCAAACATTGGAGGAATACCTCAAGTCAACTCAGAAAAAGCCTGGACAATCTTCCCAACCAGCTGATCCTCACTCATCGAACAAGCGCTTGACTCCGACGGAGGCAGAGAAACAACGCTCCTCAACCAACCAACTCGATTTAGCTCGATCTGACCGGTTCATGTTGGGAGAACGAGCGGAATGGTCCAAAAGAATGTCTCAACCCGGGCGCCAGTATGTCACGGTCGCCCAGGCGGAAGCCGACCAAGCACGTTTACGCAATGCGATTCTCGATGAGGCCGCGGCAGCATTGAAAGTTCTGCGGAACGCTCCCGATGCGGAATCTCAGCGAAAGGCAGCGGATGCCCTCGACGAGGCGCTGAAGACACTGCGAGAGCAATTAAAGAAATCGGACACCAGCAAACATCCCTAATCTTTTCGTACTCGCTTAACTGGCCCGCAGCGCCAGCAAGGGAACGGATCACCCTTGCTGGCGCTGCGGGCTGGTTTGTTGCTCCGCATATTTGCGACGGCGCATCCGACGTGTACAATAATTCCGGTGTCTGACATTGCCGATACATCGAAGGATGCAGCCTCATGGACGCGGCACCGTCGCCGGTGGGTGTCGCCGCCGCTTCGCCAACGCCGCCCCCGCAATGGCTGGCCGAATCGAAGTGGATCGAGCCGCCGAGCGCTCTTTCTGTCCGTCTGCCCTCCGAACCTGCGCCGGTCTGGTCGCGACCGGCTCAGGGAGCGGTCGTTCTATTACTCTTGCTCGCGCTGGGACTGCTCGGTTGGAACGTCTGGGCGGCACAGCGCGCGAGCTGTCGGCCGGCCACTCTTGAATCCAATGTGTTCGCTCCTCCGTCTCTCGATCTAAATCAGGCGGACCATGCCCAGCTTTTGCAGCTGCCCGGCGTCGGCGAGAACCTGGCCCGGCGAATCGAGGACTATCGCGCCGCGTATCACGGCTTCCGCGATGTGGATGAGCTACGACAGGTAAAGGGCATCGGCCCGAGGCTGGTGGAAAAATTGCGGCCCTATGTCTACGTCGAAATCCCGGCAAGCGATGAGGAAGATAACCCTGCGATGGGAGCTGCGCCCATCGTAGTTCCGCAGGTTGATAAGGAAATCAAGCAAATCGTTGTAAGCAAGAAAGAGCCGTTGGCCGGGCGAATTGATGTAAACCACGCAACGGCCGCGGAGCTGCGGCGTCTTCCGGGTATCGGCCCGACCCTATCGCAACGAATCATCGAAGCACGCGCCAAGAAACCGTTCCGATCGGTGGAGGATCTACGTCACGTTCGGGGCATTGGAGCGAAGACACTGGAGCGCCTAAAGCCGCATGTCGTTGTCATTCCCTGACCAACCCGAAGCGTAAGCGAGGGCCTATATCCTTCTCCCTCGCTTACGCTTCGGGCTGATCGATTCCTTTCTGATGGAGCAATTGATGGCAGCAAAATTTGAAGTGGCCAGCCCCTTTCAGCCTGCGGGCGATCAGCCTCAGGCCATTGCCAAACTTGTCGAGGGCTACCACAACGGCCGGCCTTATCAGACGCTGCTCGGCGCAACCGGTACCGGTAAGACTTTCACGGCGGCTCATGTGATTGCGCAAATCAATAAGCCGACTTTGGTGCTCGCTCATAACAAGACATTGGCCGCCCAACTGTACAAGGAATTCAAAGGCTTCTTCCCCCACAATGCCGTTCATTACTTCATCAGCTATTACGATTATTACCAACCCGAAGCCTATATCCCACAGCGCGACATCTACATCGAGAAAGACGCTCTTGTTAACGAAAACATCGACCGCTTGCGTTTGGCTGCCACGAGCGCTCTCGTCAGCCGCGAAGATGTCGTCATAGTCGCCAGCGTCTCGTGCATCTACGGCCTGGGTTCGCCCAGCGATTACAAACGCATGATGATTCGGCTCGTCAAGGGCGACACCATCAACCGCGATGACCTTCTATTGCGTCTGGTGGATATACAGTACGAACGCAATGATGTGGCTTTCTCGCGCGGCAAATTCCGCGTCCGCGGCGACGTGATTGAGGTGTGGCCGGCCTACGAGGAGTTCGGCATTCGCATTGAGCTATTCGGCGATGAAGTCGATGCCCTGGCTATCATCCATCCGACGAGCGGCGAGACGCTAAAAACGCTGGAAGAAATATACATCTATCCCGCCAAGCATTTCGTCACGCCGGAGGAGCGCGTGCGCCAGGCCGTCGAGGGCATCCGCGGCGAGCTAGACGAACGGATCGAACAATTCAAAAAAGAAGGCAAATTGCTGGAAAAACAGCGCCTGGAGGCACGGACGCGCTTCGACGTCGAGATGCTCCTCGAAGTTGGGCATTGCCCCGGCATCGAGAATTACGCGCGCTGGTTCAGCGGCCGCAAACCCGGCGAGCCGCCGTACACGCTGCTCGATTTCTTTCCCGACGATTTCTTCATGATCGTCGATGAATCGCATGTGACGTTACCCCAGGTACGCGGCATGTTCGCCGGCGATCACAGCCGCAAGCTCACGTTAGTCGAACATGGTTTCCGTTTGCCCAGTGCCTTGGACAATCGCCCGCTTCGCTTCGACGAATGGGAAAAACGCGTCAAGCACGCGCTATTCATGTCGGCGACACCCGGCCCCTATGAGCTGGAGCGATGCGGGGGTGAGGTCGTGGAGCAGCTCATAAGGCCGACGGGACTCGTTGATCCGCTGCTGCACGTCCGCGCGGCGCGCGGGCAGGTTCCTGATTTGATCGAAGAAATCAAAAAACGTGCCGAGCGCAAGGAGCGCGTGTTGGTTACGACATTGACGAAGCGGCTTGCCGAGGATCTGAGCAATTATTTCCGCGACGCCGGCCTGCGCGGAAAATGGCTGCACTCCGAGCTGGATGCCATCGAGCGCGTGCAAATCTTGCGCGAGCTGCGCGAAGGCGCTTTCGATGTTCTGGTCGGCGTTAATCTCCTGCGTGAAGGTCTGGATCTGCCGGAGGTATCCCTTGTGGCCATTCTCGATGCTGACAAGGAAGGCTTTTTGCGATCCGAAACATCGCTCATTCAAACCATTGGCCGAGCGGCGCGCAACGTCAATGCCGAGGTCATCCTCTACGCGGATCGTGTCACCGATTCGATGCAACGGGCCATCGACGAAACTCGTCGCCGCCGCGAGTTGCAACTAAAGTACAACGCCGAACACGGTATCACCCCAGAGACGGTGCGCACGGCGATCAGCATGGGCATCGAGGAGGAAATTGCCGCCCGCAAGCTGGCCGCTGAGGCGGCGGGCAAGGCCGATGATGTCGTTACAGAGGAACAGATCGAGGAATTGCACCGCGAGATGCTTAAGGCCGCCGACGAACGCCGCTACGAGGACGCCGCCAAGATACGCGATCTGATCGCCAAGCTAAAGGGCGAGCCAATCGCTGCTCCGCAAATCAAGAAACCGCGCGGCCGGCGGCGACGTTAGAGATGCTGAGCCGCGACCATCAGGGAGCGATCCTCCCGCTCCCTGACGGTCGCGGCTCAGTCGAGCAATCATTTCTTCACGCGTTTGAGGACGAGTAACATCGTGAATCCGCCTTCCTTACTCTCGAACTCGGTCGGTCGTTCATTGTCTCCTCGACCGACGCTTGCACAGATGGTAAGCGTGTCTCCATCCAGCTTGTAGATGCCCTTGAAGGTTCCCTCTTTCTCGGTCATAACGTTGATTATCTTTGGCTTTGCGGCGGCATCGATCTCATAGCTGGATACTCGGTCCTCACCCTTGAACGTGACGGTGATCTTGTCTGCCGTGATTGTCCAAGTGGAGCCCTTGATTCGTTCGCCTTCGTCACCTTGTGGCTCCTGTCCATTCGCCTTTGCTGAGTCCACTTTCCACTCGCCTTGAATGCTTTCCTTGTCCGCTTTTTTGGCCCTGTCTTCCGTCGTTCCGAGGTAGTAAGCAAACGTACCGCCTCCGCCGATAAGCAACGACAAGGCCAGTACGAACATCGCTACGGTTTTGATCTTGGTCATGAACATGGCGTGCAAGACTCCTTTTGTTAGTGCGGCTGCGTCGGCGGAAACGACGCCGCCGGCCACCGCCGCATCCCCGGCCGCGAATGACATTGCAGCCTTGAGGGTTGAGTCGATTAGGACCGGCGGCAACGACGCCGCCGGCACTTCTGCTAACAACGCGGTTGAGAACGCCGATGCGGATAGAGCCAGCCCACGGCGGATCAAACGATTGCGTAGCATCTCGCGGGCACGGCTTAACCGCGTCTTGACGGTGCCGACCGGACAATGGAGTTCGCCAGCGACTTCATCACTGGTACGGCCTTCGAGATAGTACAACACGATCGGCACACGATATCTCGCCGGCAATTGCTGTACTTCCTCTGTGATCGCCGCAGATAATTCCATTCGTGCCGTTGGCGGAGACCCCGCCTCGGTGATTCGCTCCATGTCTATCGTTTCCCGCGTTCGCCGTTTCACCGCCATGCAACGAGCACGTACGGCAACCCGCATCGCCACGCCATAGAGCCAATTGCCCAGCAGTTCGCGTTTGCCGATACTAGCCGCTTTGCGCACGAGAATTAGAAACGTGGCCTGGAACGCATCCTCAGCGTCCTGGGCGTGGCGCAACAGACGCCGGCAGATGCCGAACACCATCGGACCATGCCGCACCACTAGCGCCGCGAAGGCGGCCTCGTCTTGGCTGCTCACGAAGCGTTCGAGCAGCTCCGCATCGGAAACGTCTTGCATAGCTAGCGATCCGGCGATCGCGCCGTCGCCCACAAAATGTCGCTCAGGCACAGGTCCTATCCCCTCAGCCGCGTTGTCTACTAGACTACTGCACCGAGTGGTCGCGAAGGTTTCGCTTTTTTGATTCGACTTTTACGATAGCAGGTGAAAGAGTAAACTGCCGGTCGGTCCTGCCGATTGTTCGAGGAGAGAGGCGAATGGCCACGCAGAAACCCCGTTCTTTGCTGCGGATCGAATATGAAGAAGCGGCGGAGGCGTATCTGAAAAGCCTGCCGTTGGAGCATTTCATGGAAGCGACCGCCCAAGGAAGACAACGGGAGATCACGCTGGAGAGCCTGGCGTTAGTCAAGGCTCGCCGTCCGGATGTGCAGGTATTCAATGAATTACTCGTGCAATATCCCCGGCGCGGCCCACGTAAAATCGGTCAGGTAGTGCCCGACAACATGGTCGTGATCTGGCCAGAACCGATCAAAGCCTCCGGCAGTTACGACTTACCGCTTCAACCGGTCTGCCCCTTCTGGATGTTGGAGTACGTCTCCAAGTACAATAAACGCAAAGACTACGAAGACAACATGCAGAAGTACGAGCGCGAGCTTAAAGTGCCGTACTATCTGCTGTTTTATCCCGATGCAGGGGAGTTAACGCTTTATCATTTACGCGGACGGAAGTATCGCGCCGTGCCGCCCAACGAGCAGGAGCGCCACGCCATCCCCGAGTTGGACATGGAAGTGGCTATGCAGGAGGATTGGGTTCGTTTCTGGCACAAGGGCGATCTATTGCCGCTGCCGGCCGATCTCCAGCGGGACCTGGACGAAACGCGTCGCCAATTGCGCAAGATGAAGCGCCACGCCGAAGAACAAACACGACGCGCTGAAGAACAGACACGACGCGCCGAAGTAGAGCAACAAGCGCGTCTGGCAGCGGAAGAGGAAGTACAACGCCTGCGTGCTGAGCTGGAACGAGTGCGAAGGATAAGCTGAACGGTGACCGCACCCGAAGCACTACTAGGTTGTAGCGCAATCAAGTGAGAGACAATCCCCTTGATTGCGCTACAGCCTGGTGGGGGAACTAGCGTTTGGCCGGGGGTGGCGCGGGTTGCGGAGGCGCCGGCGGCGCGGGCACCGCTGGTAGAGGGGCCGAAGCCTCAACTGCTATGGTGGGAGCAGGTCCTCCAAACGGTGTCCCGCCCCCCGATTCTAACGCTTTCTTCGCCTCTTTTACATCGTCGAATTCGACGATCGAGACGATATGTTCCAGCTGGAGCCGAACGATCCGGCCTCTGTACCAGTCACCCCATCGTCCGTCCGCTGTACCTTTACCGACCAGAAATGATCGGTCACCGAACTTTTGCACTTGGACCTTCTCCAGGAGGAAAGGAGTCGTCATCATATTGGTCGTATTGACGAGCACCACTTTCCCTTTGAATGCGGCATCACCAGACGGTGCCGGCGCCGCTTGGCTGATTCTCGACATTGGCTCGTTCCAGCCGAGTGCCGAAAGAACGAGGGCGGAAGCAACTGCGAGCATCAACGAAATACGCCTGCGATTCATGGGTCAACTCCTTTTGAAAAAACGCCAGAGGCTTTGAAGCTACCGCGCGCAGAAGCGGATTGCAAACGCTTTCCACCCCGCGCCGGCCGCTATAATGACGGTATGAATTGCCGTGTCCTCGAGGAGAACGCCGTCATGTCCGCGTCCGGTTCGGAACCGTTAACGCCGGTGGCCCTGAGCAAAGATGGTCCCGACCGCCTGATTATCGAGTGGAGCGACGGACACCGCAGCGTCTACACCTGGCAGCACCTGCGCTCCAACTGTCCTTGTGCGGGCTGCCGCGAAGAGCGCGAAAAACCGCCTGATCCCTTCCGCATTTTGAAGCCCAACGAATTGGTGCCGCTCGCTCCGGTGCGTATGCCGCCGGTTGGACGTTACGCCTACAAGATCGTCTGGAGCGACGGTCATGATTCCGGCATTTACACCCTCGAACATCTGCGTTCGCTCTGTCAGTGTCCACAATGTTCCGCCCGAGCCGCATCCGAGCCTGAAGCGTAAGCGAAGGCGGCCTTCTACCTTCGCTTACGTTTCAGGCTCGGATAGACCATTTGGAGAATTCCCATGCAGCCTCCCGGAGGTCAGCCGCAGAAAATCGCCTTGCCGAACATTCACAACGTCATCGCCGTCGCCAGCGGCAAAGGCGGTGTCGGCAAATCGACCGTAGCCGCCAACCTTGCTCTCGCGTTGGCTCGGACCAGCCCGCGCGTCGGTCTTCTTGATGCCGACATCTACGGTCCTAGTGTGCCGATCATGATGGGCGTCCGGGAGGTTGTTGACCAACGCACCACGCCGTTTCCGCTGGAACGCTATGGTCTGAAATTGATGTCGATGGGTTTTCTGGTGCCGCCCGTTCAGGCAGTCATCTGGCGCGGCCCCATGGTCCATCGCGCCCTTGTCCAGTTCCTGACCGACATCAACTGGGGTCAGCTAGACTATCTCGTTATCGATCTGCCGCCGGGCACCGGTGACGCTCAGCTAACGCTGACGCAGACAGCCCCATTGTCCGGGGCGGTGATCGTGACGACGCCGCAGGATGTGGCGCTGATCGACGCCCGCAAAGGTCTAGAAATGTTTCGACAAGTGCGAGTACCGGTGTTGGGCATCATCGAAAACATGAGCTACTTCCAGAGCGAGGATGGCAAGCGCGTCCCGTTGTTCGGCCAGGGCGGCGGCCAAAAATTGGCGAGCGAATCCGGCGTGCCATTTCTCGGCGAAATCCCCATCGATCCGCGTGTCTCGGAGTGTGGCGATCAAGGCGATCCCATCGTCCACAAGTACCCCGATAGCGGAGTGGCCAAGGCATACCAGGCATTAGCTGCGATGGTAATCGAACAACTGCGTCGCGCCGAAAAGACGGCGGAATTACCGGAAGTGCAGTTGTGACAGAACGATCAATGCTCTCGGATCAGGCGCTCCACAATTCGCTTGCCTGCGTGCAGAGCCTGGACCGGGTCGGAACTCGTCGGGCTGAGTTCCAGCGAGAGCGCCGCTTGATAACGGATTGCTTGCAGCGCCGCAAGGGTGTCGCCGAGCTGCTGTTCTGAAAGACGGCCGGTGAGCAACGGCCAATGCAGATCGCCAATGGCGTCATTGTCGTCCAAATGGACATAACCGAGACGTTCGCTCGCTTGCCGAACCATTGCGGCTGGATCCTCGCCGCTAATCAGGCAGTGGCCTACATCGAACAACAGGCCAAGTTTCGGATGTCCAACTCGATCCAGCCAATCCAATGTCGCCGCGGCGGTTGCCAGAGCGCGGCCGGGGACATGCTCAACGCACAAGCGGAGCATGCGAGCCGAGGCGTAATCCGCCAGCAGCGAGCAACCCTCGGCGAAACAGTTCAGTGCCATCGCGCTACGGTCGAGACCCGGAACAAGATACACAGTGGTGGCCCCAAGACTTGCGGCATCGGCCACCTGGCGTTGCAGCAAGGCCAGCGTGGCACGCCGCACGGAAACATCGGCGGCATCGAGGCTGTAACCGGCAGGTAGATTCCGCCCTAGTGCCAGGCAAGAGAGGAGCAGTCCCGAATCGGCCAGCGCTTCCCGTTGGTCAATGGGCCGATCGATTTCCGCCACAAGATCGACGTGCGTAAAGCCGAGCGAAGCGATCTGGCTCAGCACGGCGACTAAATCGCCGGGCAATGACGTGGCGAAGGCGGCGAGGGGCCACGCTGATCGAGAGTCTCCCAGTGACATGCTTGTGTCAGTAACTCCTACTTTGTACCAGCCCGCAGCGCAAGCGAAGCTTCACATAAAAAAGAAACGCCCTCCTGGACAAACGGGGGCCAGAAGAGCGTCTCCGTGTACGCCAGCTCGCACCGAGGGGAGCTGCCAGGGGGCAACGCGGACCCTGGAAATGCGATGCTGTGAAACAACCATCGCAGACCGGAATTCCGCAATTACTGGACCATTTCCAATTCTTCTGATCCGTTTTAGGCAAATTAGACGTAAGTTGAAGTCGCCATGTTTTTTGCGTTAAAGAAAGATACGTACGAAGAAGGAGCGGATTCGAGGCATTGTTTCCAGAGCTTAACAGTTCATGTTTCCTCGACACAACAATGTTGTCATTCGGAAACATCCGCCTCTAGGGAAAGTGTTTTAGCTGGCGAGGCTATGCCGTTCTCGCTAGAAAGACCCCAAGCATCGACAAACGGGAACGTGGCTGACGGTTATAGGTATGACGATATACGAACGAGCGCTAGCCCTGGTGCGTTCCGGCGATGTCATCGGACTCGGATCGGGGCACGCTTCCAACGAATTCATCATCGAGTTGGGCGAACGCGTACGCGCTGGTTTGCAGATCCGCGGCGTGGCGACCTCGCGGGCCTCGGAGGAACTTGCCCGAAGCGCCGGCATTCCCATCGTGTCACTTGCCGAGGGAATGCCACTAGCATTGACCGTGGACGGTGCTGATGAGGTCGATCCGAACTTAAATCTCATTAAGGGTTACGGCCGGGCGCTGGTGCGCGAGAAGATTGTCGCGGCGGCATCGCGCAGCTTGGTTATCCTTGTAGGACCGGGCAAGGAGGTGCCGGTGCTGGGTACGCGCGGCAAGCTGCCGATCGAAGTCGTGCCGTTCTCTGCACCATTGTGCCAGGAGCGCCTAACGAAACTCGGCTGTAAACCCGAAATCTACGAGGAAAACGGTGTGCCCTTCGTTACGGACAACGGCAATCACATACTCGACTGTTTGATCGCGCCCATTCTCCACCCGGAGCAGTTCGAGGAACATCTGCGAGGCATTCCTGGCATCGTCGGCACCGGCCTTTTCTTGGGAATGGCTGATACGGTACTGGTGGGCGACGATCACTTTAACATGGTTGCCGAAATGAAACGAACCAACGTACGTGGTTAGAGCGTTTGGCGGTTCGGTGGGTAGCCGGCAAACCGCCGAACCACCTAACCATTGATCCACCTGAAAGGAGCGTATCTCATGCAGCTCGGCATGGTCGGTTTGGGTCGGATGGGCGGCAACATGGTCGAACGTCTGATTCGCGGCGGACATCAGTGCGTCGTTTTCGATCTCAGCCCCGACAACGTACGCAAATATGTCGAGAAGAAGGCGACTGGTTCGTCGTCGCTGGCTGAATTCGCCGGCAAGTTGAAGAAACCGCGTGCTGCCTGGGTGATGGTGCCGGCCGGCGCTCCGACCGAGAACACCATTGCCGAGTTGGCCAAACACCTGGAAGCAGGCGACATCATTATCGATGGAGGCAACACCCACTTCAAGGACGACGTGCGGCGAGCACGCGAATTAAGGTCAAAAGGCATCCATTATGTCGATGTAGGCACATCCGGCGGCGTTTGGGGCATCGAACGCGGCTACTGCATGATGATCGGCGGTCCAAAGGAGGTCGTACAACACCTTGATCCCATTTTCAAAACCTTGGCGCCAGGTCAAGGTGACATCCCGCGCACGCCTGGCCGCGAGAAGCTGGGCGGCACCGCCGAGGAGGGCTATTTGCACTGCGGTCCTGCCGGGTCGGGACACTTCGTCAAGATGGTCCACAACGGCATTGAGTACGGCATCATGCAAGCCTACGCGGAAGGATTCGATCTTTTCAAGAACGCGACCTCAAAGGAACTGCCGGAGGAACATCGCTTCCAGCTCAATCTCCCGGACATCGCGGAGGTCTGGCGGCGCGGCAGCGTTATTGGCTCGTGGTTGCTCGATCTGACGGCGATGGCACTCGTGGAGGATCCGAACCTGGAACACTACGAGGGGTTCGTGCAAGATTCGGGCGAGGGCCGTTGGACCATCGAGGCAGCGATCGAGGCAGCGGTGCCGGTGGAGGTGCTGGCCTCGGCTTTGTTCACGCGTTTCCGTTCGCGGCAGCAGCACACCTTCGCGGAGAAGGTGTTGTCGGCGATGCGCCACAAGTTCGGCGGCCACAAGGAGCCGCCAAAGAGCTGAAAGCCCGGCGACCTGCCCAGCGGCGCGTGATTCTCGGTTAGCGACGCTTCGCAGAAGCGTTGCGGGCATTGACGCTTCTGCGAAGCGTCGCTAACCGATCAAGCTACCTCACTTCCCCATTAGTTTTTCCAGAATGTACATCTCCAGCCCCTCGTAATTGCGCTCGTTGCGGTACTGCTCAACCTTGGCCGCGTCCACCGAGCGCGCTACCTCCAATAAACGCAGGAACATCTCGCGGCTGTTGACGAGGTGTTTCGTCTGATCGATTTGCTTGGTCGTTCGCATCGCCTTCACGTCCAAACCGATGCAGCCATCATATCCGCCGCGTTCGAGTACCCAGACCTGGTTGAAGGCGCGGCGGAGATCGACTGAGCCGAACGTCTTGTCCTGATCATATTTCAAGCCGTTCTGATCGTTAAGATGAACGCTCCACAGCTTCTTATGCCACAAAGCATAAGCCATATCGTCGGACGGATCGAGTCCGGCCAAGATGGAATGCGCTGACTCGATCAGGACGCCGCAGCGTGAAGGGTCGCTGGTGCGGTAGCACAGCGCCAAGAAATGACCCGGCGTCGGCAGATACGCCTGATCCATCGGTTCATTCGGCTTCATTTCACCGAGGATGCGAATGTTGGCGTCGTGAGCCAAGAGAGCGTTGACAGCGTCTAGGATGCGTTCATACGAGGCGACGGGAACCTTTGCTTCGCGGATGTAGGTGCCCTCGCGGGCCAGCCAGAGGACGATGTCCCGGCAGTCAAGGCCATTGGCGATGTCAATTGTCCTCTTAGAGCGCTCGATGGCGTACTTGCGCTCCGCAGGGTTATTAGAGGTAAAGCCGCCGTCGATGGTTTTGGGATGCTCCCACAGGCGCGGGGCCAGGAATTCACAAAAAAGTCCCTCGCCGTCAAGAATTTTTTTGATTTTTTGGACCCCCTTTCGGGTCTCGGCAGGACCCAGGTCGGCGGGCACAACATCATCATCGTGAAACTGCACGCCGTCGAAGCCGAGTTTCTTGTATTCACGGATTTTTCCGGCAAAAATGACTTCCTTGCGCACTGCGGGGCCGAAAGGATCCATACCTGTACTGATGTTCCAGGGACCGAACGTAAATCGATAGCTGCGAGGTTTGGAGAGAGTGGTCATTCAAGTTTTCTCCTTTAATAGTCGATGCAAGTGGAGTATTCTAGTCTCTTGGCGACCGCCACTGAGACTCTACTAGGGATTGTGTGTTCGTGCGGTCGTGTTTTTTCCCGAAGGTGCATCGTGGATCGTGTAACGATCAAGTGTGCCAGTTGCGGCCGTCAGTGGTTGGCCGCCGCCCCCTTTTCGCTGTACGAGCAACAAGCTGTCGAATCCTGCCCATGTCCCCACTGTGGAGCGTATACGCTCTGCTGCCGAGAGGCGATGGAACTCGTACCGTCGCCGCACTGGCAAGGGCAGGGATTGCTGAAGGCGAGGACCCTGCCCGTACACTGAGGCGCATTGTAGCGAGGAATAGGGAAGCCGTCCGATTAGCGATGCTTCGCAGAAGCGCGGCCAACATCGCTTCTGTGAAGCGTCGCTGACCGAAATTACATGCGCATTTCCAGCGCGCGCGCGATCTTGCGGCAGTCAGCCATCATCTGCCGGAAGCCGGCCGGCGTCAGTGATTGATAACCGTCGCTGAGCGCCTTGTCCGGATTGGGGTGCATTTCAACGATCAAGCCATCCGCTCCTGCTGCCACCGCTGCCCTCGCCATCGTCGCCACCAGGCTGGCCTTGCCCGTACCGTGACTGGGATCAATGACGACCGGCAAATGCGTATGCTGGTGGAGATAGGGTACGCTGGCCAAGGGCAGCGTGAATCGAGTGTGGTCCTCGAACGTGCGAATCCCGCGCTCGCAGAGCATGACACGATGGTTGCCGGTTTTGAGGATGTACTCGGCCGCCAACAGGAATTCATCCATCGTCGCCGAGGGACCGCGTTTGAGCAGCACCGGCAGCGTCGATTCGCCGACTGCTTCCAGTAAGGGATAATTCTGCATGTTCCGCGCGCCGACCTGCAACACGTCGGCATAGCGGGACACCAAGTCGATCTGTTCCTTGGCCATGATCTCCGTGACGATTGCCAAGCCGGTGGCATCGCGCGCTTCGGCCAGCAGTTCCAGTCCTTTTTCCTTGAGTCCCTGGAAACTGTAGGGGCTGGTGCGCGGCTTGAATGCGCCGCCGCGGAGTCCGGCGGCTCCTGCTTCCTTAACAATGTGGGCAACCTCAAGGATTTGCTCCCGGCTCTCCACGGAGCATGGCCCGGCGATGACACCGAGGTTGCCGCCGCCGACGCGCAAGCCGCGCGATTCGACGACCGTTGGCTCTTTCTTGACTTCGGTGCTGGCCATCTTGTACGGTGCCAGAATAGGAACCACTTTTTCCACCCCCTCCAGCGTCTCAAGGGCAGCCTTGGCCCCATCGCGTTTCTCGCCCAAGGCGGCCACGACGGTTAGCTCGGTGCCCTCGATTACGTGACTGCGTAAACCCAGTTGCTCGACGTGTTCGATCACCTGATCGACTTGCCACTTCGGAGCACCTTCTTTCATGACCACGATCATGGCTGTGCCTCCAGGAAGAAAACCGTACCGGCGGATGCCGGAACAACAAAAAAGCCCCTGGAACCCACATGGGTCCCAGGGGCTTGACACTCATGATTTTTCGATGTCAGCGAGCGATGGCACCCCCGAAATCCCACGAGATGGGGCTGGTAAAGTACCAAAAATAAAACACGCTCGCCGGCATCGTTGGATAATCCACAGAGGAAGAAGAGAGACCCCGATGAGATCGCATCGGGGTCTCTTACAAAATGGCTGCACCCGACGGCAGCCCGTCGGCCGCGTTTAGTGCAGCCTCACCTGGTTACTATTACACACGCGGATCACCTCCTTCTGCTAGGGTTTCCCCGCCTTCCGCGACGAACCAACTTCGCAGCCGGCAGGCTCTAGCCCATCGCACCACGTTCGTGCGATCCAACCGTTGTATTTTAACCATCCTGGCAAACAGGTCAAGAAAGACAAAGGGGAAATCCTACGAAGTTTCCATAATAATTTGCTCTGGCAGACTGTTGCCCGAACGCGCACAATGACGGTGTAGCAGTCCGCGGCAGATGGACAGACTCCTCAACAGGTAAGGGAGGTTCAGGTATGTGGACGACTCTGGCCTTGATGTCCGCTTTGAGCGTCACCCCCGCGCAGTCGGGAAAACTCGAACTGAAAAACGCGCGCTTCACCTATGGCATCCTCGGCCAGGAGCGCAAAGATAGCAACTATTTGCCCGGCGACATGGTCGTCCTGGCCTTCGACATCGAGGGCTTGCAGGTCAAGGACGACGGTACCGCCGGCTACAGCATGGGTATGAAACTCTATAGCCACAAGAAGAAGAAAGACGTGTTTGTCCAAGATCCCCAGCCCATGACGGTGGTCAATTCGCTCGGAGGGACGCGCCAGCCGGTGTTCCCCCTGACCAATCTTTTCCCCGACACGGAGCCGGGCGAGTACACCATGCGGGTGGATGTCATGGACACTAACAGCAAAGCCGCCCAAATGATCGAGCGCAAGTTCACCGTCAAACCGTTGGAGTTCGGCATCGTTCGAGTCGGCTTGGTCTACCTGAACCTCAATGAGAACCAGGCTGGCGGATACCCCCTCTACGCGCCGCCACTGGTCGTACCTGGCCAGAGCCTGATGATCCACTTCGGCACCGTCGGCTTCACCGAAGGAGGCGATAAAAACCTTCCCAAGGTTAGAATGGAGATGACGATCAAAGATGAGTCGGGCAACACCGTATTGAAAAAGCCGGTCTCCGGCACGGCCACAGGCTACGAAAATGACCAATACAAGAACCTTAAATTCATCCCCTTCCATGTGCCGGTTCAGATCAACCGACACGGAAAATTCAAGATCGTGCTGAGCGCCAAGGACGAGTATTCCAATAAGACGGCGACTTTTCCGCCCCTCGATCTGACCGTCCTCGAAGTCCCCAAGTGAGCATGAAGGACTAATCCGCTTGCGGCTTCGCCTCGCTTCGGCGCGAAGCCGCAGGCGGTTGGAGATTTGCACTGATGAGTCAACTTCAAGATCGAATCGCCCAATTCCGAAAGATGGCCAACGATGACCCGGACAACGAGTTGGGCCATTATCGGCTCGGCCAGCTGTTGATGGAAGCCCGTCAGTTTCCGGAAGCCATCCAGTCGTTCCGCCGCACCCTTGAGCTGAGTCCGCGCTTTTCCAAGGTATATCAGCTCCTGGCACAGTGTCTTGTGGACGATAATCGCCGCGAGGAAGCCGTGGCCGTGCTCAAGCAAGGCTTTGACGTGGCCGATGAGCAAGGCGATAACATGCCGCGCGAGTCGATGGCTCGCATGTTGACGGAACTGGGCGAGCCGGAGCCGGTGTCGAAGAAAAAGACGCCGAGTGGACCGGAAGGCGTCGGCGGCTTTCGCTGCCAGCGTCCCGGTTGCTGGGCGGGCAGCCGCGCTCGACAACTCGAAAAACCGCCCTTCAATGACGAAGTCGGCCGGCGCATTTATGAATCGGTCTGCACCGATTGTTGGGTGGATTGGCTGCGCAATTACAGCATTAAAGTCATTAACGAGCTGCATCTCGATCTCAGCACGGAACGCGGACAAGAGGAATACGACCGCTACATGCGCGAGTTCCTCGGATTGGAATGAGGCGGTGAGCGATGCAGTCGCAGGAATACCTGGCGAGCTTCGGCCTAACTGGTGAGTTTGGCCGTTTTCGCGTGGTCTCGCCGATGCTCGTTCGCCGCGGCGAGCGCGTCGTGGTGCGCGGATCGCGCGGTGTTGAGATCGCCGTTGTTTTACGAGAAGCCACCCCGCGACACGCCCATTTCTTGCCCAATTCCTCGGTTGGTCAGCTGCTGCGCCGTGTCACACCGGATGATGAGCAGACCGAACTCAACATGCGCGTCCGTGCCCAGCAGGTCTTTGAGCGCAGCAAACAGTTGATCGCCGAGCTGGCTCTCCCCTTGGTAGTACTCGACGTGGAAGCGCTGCTCGATGGTGAGCATGCGGTCTTGCACCGCCTGGGAGGCGAAGATGCTGACCTGCGCCCGTTCGTCAGTACGCTGTCGCGCGAATTCGCAATGCACATCTCGCTCGTCGATCTGAGCCGCGACCGCGAGGGAGCGGTTCTCCAGGCAAGCGACGAGCCTACGGGATGTGGCCGTCCCAATTGCGGTCAGGGAGCGGACGGTAGCTGTAGTAGTTGCGGTAGCTGCGGCAGTTGCGGCTCCGCTGAGCCGAGGGACATGGAACTCTACTTCGCTCAGCTCCGTGAGCAGATGGAGCGACAGCGAACGGTCTTGCTGTAGTTCGTTTCCGATGCTTCTGCGAAGCATCGCCAACCAGATAAATGCGGAGATTGGCATGGAACCTCCCGCCCCTATCAATCACGGCCATTCGCCGCCGCGCATTCTCATCGCTGATGATGATCCGCTGGGAGCGGAGCTGCTCGATGCCTATCTCAGCGAGAGAGACTGTGAGCTGCGGATTGCCAGCGATGGCGAGCAAGCTTTACAGCTCGTCGCCTCCTGGCATCCGGATTTGATCTTGCTTGATGTCATGATGCCCCGCATCAGCGGCTTCGAAGTTTGCAAACGTCTGCGTGCCGACCCGGCCACGCGCGACATCGCCATCATCATGATTACCGCGCTCGACCAACCCAGCGATATGGATCGCGCCGTCGAAGCCGGAACGGATGACTTTATTTCCAAGCCGATCAACAAAACGGATCTACTTCTGCGCATCGGTGCCCTCCTGGGCAGCCGGGAAAAGAAAAGCGACCTGGAGCGCGCCCTGTCGTATATCGAGGGCGTCGAGCGCGGCAAACTGCCATGACCGCACGCGTGATTTTACAACCCCGGCGCGCTCGTCCTTTCTACGGCCGGCATCCGTGGGTCTATGCCGGGGCCATCGCTGCGGTCGAAGGCACGCCCGCGGATGGGGATGTGGTGGAGCTGCTTTCCCACACCGGCCATTTCGTCGCGCGGGGATTGTACAACAGCCGCAGCAAGATCCGTGTCCGCCTCTACACCTGGGATGCTGACGCTGAACTCGATCGTGCTTTCTTCCGGTCTCAGCTAGAACAGGCCATCCAACTGCGACGCTTGCTCGGATTGGAGGGGCCGGGCCGAGCGTGCCGGCTGGTTTTCAGTGAGGGAGACGGCCTATCCGGTTGCATCGTCGATCGCTACGATCGCTGGTTGGCGTTGCAATTCACGAGTCAGGGCTTGGCCCAGAGGCGCGAATGGATTGTGGAGGCACTCGTCGAGTTATTGCAGCCGGCCGGCATTTACCAGCGAACCGAACGCGGCATTGGCCAACTCGAAGGACTGGAAGCTCGCGATGAATTGGTCTGGGGCGAGGCGCCCCCAAGCACAATCGAGATCGACGAAGGTGGCGTTCACTTTCTCGTCAACCTAGCCGAGGGACAGAAGACGGGTTTCTATCTCGACCAGCGCGACAATCGACAGGCGGTTGCCCCATTGGCGCGGGGGCGGCGGGTGCTCGATGCCTTTTGCTATACGGGCGGCTTTGGACTGCATGCGGCCCGCGCCGGGGCGATTTCCGTAATCGGACTCGATCAATCCGAGCCGGCCTTGCAATTGGCGCGCGACAATGCTCGGATTAACGGCCTGGACAATCTGACGTTCGTAAAGGGGGATGTGTTCGACGAGTTGGACGCCCTAGCGAGCCGAGGAGAGCGTTTCGGTATGGTTGTTCTCGATCCGCCGAAGTTCGCGCGTGCTCGGCACGCGGTCGAGGAGGCTCTTCGCGGCTATCGACGATTGCAGACATTGGCCCTTCGGCTTCTTGAACCACACGGGTTCCTGGTGACTTGCTGTTGCTCCGGGCTCATCAGCATGGATATGTTAGAGGACTTGTTGGCGCAGCTAGCCGCCGAGGAGAAGCGCATGGTACAGATCCTCCAACGCCGCGGCCCGGCGCCCGATCATCCGGTTTCGGTGTCGTGCTTGGAGTCGCATTATCTGAAATGCTTAATCGCCCATGTGCGGTAGGGCGAGCGGTGGCAGTAATACCCCCGGTATTACTCACTGGGGGCATTACTGCCACCGCTCGCTACCCCCTGAAACTGCATCGATCTGACAAGGTATATACTTGCAACGTTCGATCCGCTCACGAAAGGAACCACGCCGATGATGCTTCAACGAACCTTGGCCGCCGTCACAACTGTCCTGCTCCTTGCGCCGCTCGGCCGTACTGCCGAGGTGGACCCTTATTTGCCCGAAGACACCGAGTTCGTCGTCAATCTTAACGTCCGCCAGCTACTCGATTCCGAATTGGTCAAGAAGAACGTCCTGGAGATGGCCCAGGAATGGCTGCGCGGCAACGATCAAGTTCAGGACATTTTGAAAGATCTCGGCTTCGATCCGTTCAAGGACCTCGATCGCATCGTCGTCGCGTCTCCCGGCGGCACGGAGAAAGATCGCGGTCTGGCCATCGTGCATGGACGTTTCGATGTCGCCAAGTTCAGGGCCAAGGCTGAAGAAGTTGCCAAGGAGCAATCCGAGCATTTGAAGATCCACAAAGTGCTGGGCGGCAAGCATCAGCTCTATGAGGTCAACCACCCGGACAGAGACGATCCATTCTTCGTCGCGATCCCCAGCCGGGATACGTTGCTGGCATCGCCCGGCAAGGATTACGTCATCGACGCCCTAAAGAAGAGCAAGGATCCGACGAAGCCGATCCTCAAGAACAAGAAATTCCAGGCCCTGTTGGATAAGATGGACGCGCGTCAGAGCCTTTCGCTGGCGGCAGTGACGAATCCGGACCTCAAAAAGGTCATTGAGAAGGCTCCTGGTGACATCAAGGGAATGATCGAAAAGATCCAGGCCGTGGGCGGCGGCTTGACGATCACCGATGAAGTCAAATTGGAACTGATGGTCACGACGAAGAACAACGACGACGCCAAGGAGCTGGGCGATTCGGCGAAGGCTGGACTCAATGCGGTGCTCGCTATCGTATCGGCTTTCGCACAGAACAACAAAAGCCCGGAAGCGGAGTTCGTCGTCGAAATCATCAAGAGCTTGCGCGTCACGACTCAGGGAGAGGCTGTCACCGTCAAGGCACGCATCAGCAGCGATCTCATCGAGGATGCACTCAAGAAGAAAGGCAAGTGATGGATTTCCAGGTTTTCGGTTTTCACTTTTCGGTTTTCAGCTAGAGAGAACCGCGAACCGAAAACTGAAAACCGAAAACTGAAAACCGAAAGGAATCGAGGTTATGAGAATCTGGCGGAATATCGCGGCAATCAGCTTGATGGTGCTTGTTCCGGTCGTACCGGCATCGGCTGGCGCTGAACCGGATCGCTTAACGCCCAGCGATGCCGAGATGGTGGTGCAAATCAACATCCGCTCGCTGCTGCAAACCCCCCTGGTCAAAAAGCACGCGCTCGATTCCCTCAAAGCGTTGCTGAAACGCAACGACGAAGTCCGACAGCTTCTCAACGCCGCGGGGTTGGACCCGCTTAAGGACATCGACACCATCTCCCTGAGCGCATCAGGCATGCCTGTGGCCGGAGGCAAAGTCAAAATGCTGGTAGTGGTGCGAGGCAGTTTCTCTCCCGAGAAGGCGCGGGCGGCATCCGAGGAGTACACAAAGAAACATCCAGGCCGACTGAAGAGCATCAAGAACGGCGATCTGCCCATGTGGGAGATCCACAGCGACAATAAGTCCTATTACGCGGCTTTCGCTGACAACAACACGTTGGTCATGACGATGATGAAAGAGGAGACCGCCGCTGTGGTCGAACGTGTTGGGCAAACGCCGCAGACGCCAAGCGCGCCGATGCAAGCCGCGCTCGCCCACCTCAAGGGCGGCGAGAACATCTGGATGGCGATGGTGGCGACCGATGAGATCAAACAATTGCTCAAAAGCGACGACCAGGCCAAGGACTTCGCCGCCGCCGTGCAATCGATCACGGGCGCCTTAGAGTTGAACGACGACGCCCAGTTTGGGCTGGTTATCCATACCAACAGTCCCCAAGCCGCCGCACAGATCAAGGGCAAGCTCGACGAGTTGATGCCGCTTCTGGCCTTCCTGGGCGCCGGCAAGGACAAGAGCGGTCAGGTTGCCAAGGACGTGATCGATAGCGTCAAGCTGAAAACAGAAAAGAATGATGTAAGCGTCCGTCTCCGTATCACCGACGCGCAGATCGAGAAGGCGGGCAAGAAGAAGCAGTAATCGATGTTCCGAGCCTGGAGCGTAAGCGAAGAGTGCCTTAGCCAAGACAACCTTCGCTTATGCTTCAGGCTCGGGGTTTTCTTTTTCCAATCGATACCCTACCGTGACTCGAATGGACGAAATGCGGCAGGGATCTCGTGTCGATCCAGACCGTTCTGCACGTTGTAGTGAATTGCCCTAGTGATCCAGTATCGCCACTGGGCGTCAGCGCGAATCTTGTTTTCAAACCATCTCGGCGGTTTGCCACGCATTTTGAGGTCAGCCTTCTTGAAAAGATCGTTCGATTCTTTCGGCCCATTTTGCAAAGCCAGGACGATGCTCCTCCCCAGGTGTCCTAGAACCTGGAAAGCGACAACTCTATGCTGTTCAAGTCGGACAAATAAAGCGCTGGCATCGTCAAGCCGGTCCTGCTCTAAATAGATCAGGCCCAGGTCCATGCCCAGTTGGATGCCCTTCTGCACTTCGGGGAAGTTTCCGGGGCGAGTATCGAGCGAGGATTCGAGAAGCGTGCGTAAGGCTTGTTCCTTGGATTCCAGCTTATTCGCGGAGTGTTCTTCGGTGGCCGGCACGATTTCGAAATGAGAGGGAAAGGCAAGGCGATGCTGCACCCAGGCGATCGCTGTGCCAAGACTGCCGGCCGCCAGCAGGGAAACAGCGAAAACAACTCCACGCCATCCCCAGCGCCGCAGCGACCACCTCGGCATCAGCGCCGTGGAAGGCGCAACGTTCACCGACGGGTTGCCCTCTGCGGTTTCGGCGGGCGGCGTCGGCACTAACTCAACTGAACGCGATAGCGCTGCCGTCTGACCGCTGAGGCTCTCGCGCAGCCGGGCGATGTCTTGAAGCAATTCTCGGCCGGTCAGGTAGCGCTGGGTAGGATTCTTGGCCATCATTTTGTGGACGATGGCGCACAACATCGCCGGCAGGTCCGGGCGCACCTCGGTCAATGGCTTCGGCTCGTCACGGACGTGTTTCAAGGCGACCTCAAATGGCGAATCACCCTGGAACGGAGGATTGCCGGCCAGCATGTGATAGCACGTGACGCCGAAGGAATAGATGTCGGTGCGGCTATCCAGCGGCTTGGCCTCGACTTGCTCGGGACTCATGTACAGCGGCGTTCCCATCGTCACGCCGCTTTGCGTCAGGTTGACGGCTGGTCGATCGCCCGTCAAACAGCGCGACAGACCGAAGTCAGCCACTTTGACCTCGCCCTTGCGCGTTAGCAGGATGTTCTCGGGCTTAATGTCGCGATGGACGATGCCTAACTCGGAGGCCCGCTGGAGAGCCGAGGCGACCTGCCGCATGATGCTCAGCGCTAAGATCAGATTGGGCGGTCCCTTCTTAAGAAGGTATTCCTGGAGATTGCGGCCCTCGACATATTCCAAGGCCATGTAAGTGATGCCGTCAGCCTCGCCAATAGCGTAAATCTGGACGATATTGGCGTGTGTGGCTTGGGCAACCGCAGTGGCCTCAGCTTTGAAGCGTTGCAGCGAGGTGGGATCGGCGGCCGTCTCCGAGCGGAGGATCTTGAGGGCGACCTTGCGCTTAAGCGAGATTTGCTCGGCGAGGTATACCTGCCCCATGCCGCCTTGACCGAGACGGCGGATCACATGGAAATCGGCAAGGGTGTAGCCGGTCAGATCAACTTCACCGTTCGGCAAGCGGGGAAGGGTCGGAGCGGTCTGCGTCAGGTGGTCCATGATGCGATCGACCTTCCTCCTTGTGGAGCCGGCGGGTAGATCTGTTCCGAACTCTCCTCTCTATTATCCTACGGCGCGAGAAGATGCGAAAGCAAAGCAAAACGGTCTATTCCGCCAACATGGGTAGAATCGATCGCAGGTCGAGTTGATAACAGCTGGTGGTGCCATTCCCCGTGAAGAGCGAACGACCGTCGGGCGCGAAGGCCAGTGCCTTGATCTGCGTATCCAACTCCACCAGTCCTCGCTGTTCTCCTGTTTCCGCATCCCACAGACGAAGCGTGCGATCGTCGCTGCCCGAGGCGAGCCATCGGCCGTCAGGACTGTACGCAACCGCCGTCACCGCATCGAGATGGCCGATCAACTCGTCCAGTTGGCTTCGCGTTTCCAAGTCCCAGATGACGATGCTCTGCGTCAAGGTGGCCGCGGCGAGACGGCGTCCGGAGGGATGAAACGCCAAGCCGGTCGTCCCACCCGGAAGTACGCCGGCTGGGCGCTGTTGGTCCAGGTCCCACAGTACAATTCGCCCTTCGGGGCGGCGCGGCGCCAGCCAATCGATGCCCCCGGCAGCGACGAGCCGGCCGTTTGGATGAAACGCCAGCGACTCGATGCTGCATCCCTTAACGACATCCGGCACCAAGAACGGCTCGCCCTCCGGAACCCTCCACAGCCATACATCGCTGGTTCGCAACCCCGCAGTCGCCAAGACTGTCGAGTCGGGATTGAACGCGAGGATGTGGATCGGGGCTGCTTGCCCTTCCAGGGGGCGCACGCATCGGCCATTGTCTGCGCGCCATAAAAAAAGAGTGCTCCGATCGGCTTCGGAAGCCTTGCCTTCCCTTCTCGCTGTCGGGACCACGCTCCCGGCGAACCAGCGCCCGTCGGGACTGGCGGCGAAGGCGCGCAGAAGCGGTGCGTTCTCAAGCTCGAATTCAGGATCCCCTGTCGTTGTGTTCCAGACGCGCAGTGTGGTTCCCTCGCCGAGACTGGCCAGTCGCGAACCATCCTGGGTGACGGCCAGGCATGTCCGCGTAGGGTGGGCCGACGGAGGAGGCCCACCACGCCCCGCTGGTGGGTCTCCTCCGTCGGCCCACCCTACAGCGGGAGCGTTCCAGAAATGGATGACCCGTCCAGCGCCGCCCGATGCGAGGTATTTGGAATCCGCACTGAAAGCGAGGCAGCGAACCTCACGGATCGAATCACGATGCACGGCAACACTCTGGTATGCTTTCATGTCCCAGAAATGGACGGCAGGAGTCGAATCCGCGCAGGCAAGCCGTTGACCATCCGGCGTAAAGGCCAGCGCTTGCACCTGACCGTCATGGCTGTTGAGCAAGATCAGCGGCAGGCAAGTGGTTGTATCCCAAACGCGAGCGGTGCCGTCCCAGCCAGCCGAGACGAGACGCCGGCCATCGGGGTGCCAGGCCAGAGCCGCGATTCGATCGGTATGACCCACCAGCCGGCCGATCATCTCGCCGTTGGCCATGCTCCACAGGAAAATGCTGCGGTCCTCGGCAGCGACGGCAAGCCTGCGGCCATCGAGGCTGAAGGCTAGCGCACTGACAGCCAAATCGCCCCCGCCGTCCGATGGCGCAATCGGCGGGCGGATCTCATAGGCCAATCTGCCGCCCGCGTAATCCCAGAGGCGCACGCCGCCGTCGTCGTGCCCGCTCGCCAGTAGCAGAGCACACGGTTGAAACGCCAACGCCGTCACCCAAGATGACTGTTGCCAGAACGACAGCAATTCGCCGTTATTCGTTTCCCACAGACAAAGTTCATCGCTGCCGGCCGCGACAAAGTGGGCCGCGGAACTGAAGCACCACGTCGCCTCCGGATCGCCCAGCTCGCTCCAACCGATTTGCTGACGTGTATGTACGTCCCAGTGACGTAGCACGCCCGGTTCCTCGACCGACCAGAGGGTGCCGTCTGGGGAAAACCGGAGGGCGAGTAGTTCGCCGTCTGTGTGGAATGGCCGGGCGCCGAAGACACGCGGGCGAAAGGGCGATTCCGAACGTGAGGAAGATACAATCATCGCGGTCATGCTCCAACTCTACACCAATTTTCGCTGGTGTGCAGGACGATGGATCGCTAGTTTAGGTGGTTGGGTGGTTAAGAGCAACCACCTGACCACCCAACCACCTAACCGGCTATGGGCGAATTTGCCTTCATCGACTGGCTCCGGCAACGAACTCCTCCCACTGAACGCGTGTTACTCGGTCCAGGGGATGACACAGCGATTCTGCATTGGCCGAGTGGACCGAATTGTTTGGTGACAACGGACATGCTGCTGGAAGGGAGCTGCTTTCGCCTTGCCGAGACGCACCCCGGCGCACCCGGAGCAGGCACAGCAAGGCAGATCGGCCGCAAAGCGCTCGCCGTGAATCTCAGCGACATTGCAGCCATGGCCGGAGTCCCTGTCGCCGCCGTCGTTAGCGTCGGTCTGCCCCGTAAAGGCGGGCGAGCCTTGGCCGAGGATCTGTATCTTGGTTTACGGGAAATGGCCGATTCCTTCGACACTGCAATAATCGGCGGTGACACGAATAGCTGGGACGGGCCGTTGGTCATCAATGTCACGCTGCTGGGTGAGGCGACGCCCCGCGGCGCGGTTCGCCGCAAGGGTGCGCGTCCGGGCGATCGACTGTTCGTGACCGGTCCTCTGGGCGGCAGTTTGCTGGGTAAGCATCTGGATTTCACGCCGCGGGTCCGTGAGGCGCTGAGCCTGCATGCCGCCGTGGATCTGCACGCCATGATTGACATAAGCGACGGATTGGCAGCCGATGTCGCTCATTTGTGTGCCGAGAGCGACTGCGGCGCCGTGCTCCGCGCGGATGCCATACCCATCGCCGAAGCCGCCCAGACTATTCCCGACAAACGCTCGCCGTTAGAACACGCTCTTGGAGATGGCGAAGATTTCGAGTTGGTATTCTCGGTCGCCCCTGCCGAGGCCGAGGCACTCCTCCGAGCGCCGCCAGTTCCTGGATTATCCATGATCGGGGAATGCGTCGCGGAGATGGGATTGTGGCTGGAGGAGAACGGCCAACGCCTGCCGTTGCCGCCACTAGGATATGTGCATAGCCTTTCCTGACAAGGTGACAGAGTGACAAGGTGAAAAGAAACACGACACATGAGAGGAAGAGTGGTATGAAGGGGACGACCTATTCCATCTGGACCACATCAATGCTCGCTCTGCTTCTCACCTTGTCACCCTGTCACCTTGTCCCCCTGTCCCCCTGTCACGCTGAAAACTGGCCGGGCTGGCGCGGCCCGCGCGGCGATGGCACTTCCCACGAAAGGGGACTTCCTCTGTCGTGGAGCGAAAGCCAGAATATCCGCTGGAAAACCGCCATCCCCGGCAAGGGCCATTCCTCGCCAATTGTCTGGGGTGATCGCGTTTTCGTCACTACGTGCCTCGAAGACAAAGGTGAACGTGTTCTGATTTGTATCAACCGCCCCGATGGAAAGATCCTCTGGCAGCGTGTCGTCCTTACCGCTCCGCTTGAAAGAAAACACGCGCTTAATAGTTACGCGAGCGCCACTGCCGTCACGGACGGCAAAAACGTGTGGGTCGCTTTCCTTGCATATCCCGACATGCAAGTGGCCTGCTATGACTTTGACGGCAACAAGGTTTGGATGCGCTCGCCCGGCAAACTCTTGTCGATGCACGGATTTTGCAGTTCGCCCATCCTGCACAAAAACCTTGTCATCCTCAACGGCGATCAAGACGCCGAGGGCTACCTGGTCGCATTGGACAAGGAAACCGGAGCAGAGCGCTGGCGCATCGACCGGCCCAACCACACGCGCTCCTACTGCACACCGATTTTGATCCACTCCAAAAACAAACCGGACGTGACCCAGCTGGTCCTTAGTGGCAGCAAATGCGTCACCGGTTACGACGCCGACACGGGCAAATTGTTGTGGATCCTCGACGGCCCGACGGAACAATATGTCGCCAGTCTAGTCTTCCTTGACGATGTCTTGTTCCTCACAACCGGTTTTCCGGAGTTTCATCTGATGGGCATCAGTCCCGAAGGCCAGGGCAACATCACGCACACCAAGTACATCCGCTGGCACATCCCGCACAAGGTCAATCGAGTCAACAGCAACAGCGGTGCTTCCTACGTGCCGTCGCCGATCGCGGCGGGTGGCCATTTCTACGTCGTCTCGGACAACGGCTATCTCAGTTGTCTGGATCCGCAAACGGGCAAGCGGCCGTGGAAGAAACAGCTGGCACGCCACGTCAGCGCTTCGCCGGTCGTGGCAGATGGTTATCTGTATTTCGCCGATGACGACGGCGCCACGCACGTCCTCAAGGCCAATGCCGAGTCCACGGTGATACACAAGAACCAGCTCGGCGATGAATGCTACGCCTCGCCGGCCGTCTCGCAAGGACAGATTCTCATCCGTGGATTACGCAACCTATATTGCATCGGTGTCGACACGAGGAAATGAACCTCATGCTCACCATCGATCCTCATCCGCTGCTGGAGCTAAGTGCCTTTATCACGACGTTCCCGAGCTCGCTCGGTGACATGCCATCGTCACCGGAGTTGTTCTCGTTATCGCGTCTCGATGCTCCTGCGCCGCTTCACAGTGACGACCGTGTCCGCGAGGTAGTGCGCGCCCTCCTGCGCCACGGTGGCTTCAAACCGGCTGGACGCAGCAAGCCAGCCTCGGAGTATCTCATCAAGGCGGCAAGCGACAATTCTCTGTCGTCGATCAACCTGGCCGTGGATGCCTGCAACGTCGTCTCGCTCCACAGTGGCTTGCCGATTAGTGTTGTCGATCTCGACCGCGCCCGCGAACCGCTGCGCGTAGGCGTGGCCCCGGCGGGAACGTCCTACGTCTTCAACGCCTCCGGTCAAACCATCGATCTGGGTGGTTTGCTGTGCTTGTTCGATGCCGACGGTCCGTGTGCGAACGCGGTCAAGGATGCTCAGCGCACCAAGACGGCGCCCCAGACGCGGCGAACCTTGACGCTCATCTGGGGCACGAAAGAACTCGCCGGACGAGCGGCTCAGGCTGAGATGTGGTATCGGCGATTACTGGAACAACACGGAGCAGCAACCGAGAAGGCGGGCTAAGTCGCTTTTCTTGATTTTTCGTGTAGCAAAATGAATCGCAAGGACGCCAAGGACGCCAAGGACGCAAAGAGAGAGTAGGACCTCTGCCATGTGGGGACCGCGAAATCGTTGTCCTTCGCTTACTCTTTTTTTCTCTCTTTCTTCTCTTGGCGTCCTTGGCGTCTTGGCGGTTTATTTATTCGTCCTCACTTCTTCTCGGCGAAGGCGTACAGGTGGCCCTCGGTTCGGAAATAGAGAGTATCGCCGGCGATCGCGGGAGTCGCCGCCACGCGCTCACCAAGCGCCGGGTTCCTCGCCACGACCGTCGGCTCGGCGGCGCCGGCCTTCATTACCGTCACCTTTCCGTCATCGAGGCAGGTGAAGTAGATATGCCCATTCGCGGCCACCGGAGACGCATAGTACCGGCTGGCCGCCGCCACTCGCTCTTGCACGTATATCTCATTGCCTGTCTTCGCATCGTAAGCTGTGACTAGCCCGCCGTCCTTTACCATGACGTACTGCCCCTTGTACAGAATCGCCGACGAGACATACGGCAACCCCTTTGTCTTCTTCCAGAGTAGATGGGTCTTGGTCACATCCCCGCTGCCGCCGGCTTTCACCGCGAATGCGCTGTTCTTCGACGCGGACATGAACTTCAGACCTTCCGCCCACTCCTCACGAGTGATCTTGCCGTCCTTGTTCCGGTCGTTGTTGTCGAAGAAACCCTTGAGGAAAGTTTTCTGGGAGCCGGCCTTGGTGAGATGCCCAACTTTTTCCTCCCCTGCTTGCTTCAAGATGTCATCGAATGTCGGCATCTTGAAATCCTTGTCCGCAGCGTCGCCTGGCGACCAGCCGGCGAAGAATAGAGTGCCGTCCGCGGCGATGGGGCTTGTGCAGCACGCCGCCGGCATCCCGACTATCGACCACAGCTCGTCCCCGGTCTTGAGATCGTAGCCGATCATTCTCCGGAATCCGGGAGCCGCTACTTGCCTGCCCGCCGGCGTGTCCCAGACGACCGGAGTGCCGTACGAGGTCGGCGATTGCCGCTTCTTCTCCCACTTCAGCTTTCCCGTGGCCGCGTCGAGCGCCAGGATCTTCGGATCCTTCGTCTCATCTCGAAGGAGAACGACGGCATCGTCCACGAGGATCGGCGAAACCCCCGTGCCGAAGTCCGCGTACGTGACTGCCGCCGGCATTTCGAACCTCCAGAGTTCCTTTCCAGACAGGTCATAACAGAACAGTCCGCACGAGCCGAAATACGACACAATCCGCTTGCCGTCAGTCGCCGGCGTGGAGGCGGCCGGGCTGCCCTCGGTCTTGTGATACCCTTCGATCTCCTTGGCCGGGGCAAGGGCGCGCCACGCCTCTTTCCCGTCCTCGCGGTTGTAGGCGATCGTATATAGCTTTCCGCCGTCGAAGGCGGTCAGGATCAGCTTGTCCCCGGCGATAATCGGTGAAGAGAACCCGCTTGGGACCGGCACTTTCCACTTCACGTTCTTCTCGGGACCGAGCTCCACGGGCGGTTTCTGGCCGTCCGCGACCCCCGACGCGCCTGGCCCTCGAAACTGCGGCCACCCGAGCGGCGGCTCTCCGCTCTTGCCGTCGGCCGCGAAAATACTCAGTGCTGCCAACACGATCAACTTCTTCATGTCATTCCCTCGATGGTTGCGGATATGGGCCGGCGTGGAGAGGGTGGGCACGCGCCAGGCTTCGCTGAGACGATCGGATCGTCCCGGTAAGAATTGATTAAAGCTTGCAAGGTCAGGACGATCCATGATAATTTGTCTGGTATGCGTATCCAATCGTCCGAAAATAGCTGCGTGGCGAGAGAGCTTGACCCCATCGCCGAGGTTCTCCAGGACTTCCGTCTCTCGGGCAGCTTCTACTGCCGGAGCGAGTTGCGTGCGCCGTGGGGCGTGGAAATCTCCGGGCGATTCGGCGCTGGCTTCCACTTTGTCGCCGAGGGGAGTTGTTATCTTCGCTACGGTGGTGGAGATCCGCTTCGGCTTGAGGACGGCGAGCTAGTAGTGTTGCCGCGCGGAGGCAGCTACATACTGTCCGACTCGCCCAACGGCGAGGTGTTGCCGGCGGAGTCTCTCTCGAAGGAGATGATAGGCCCAAATGCCAAGCTTCTCCGCCACGGAGGCGCAGGCGAACTCACCATCTTGGTCGGCGGTGGAGTGCGCTTTGAAGATCCGGGATTGCATCCACTCGTCACGCTGATGCCGGATGTGATTCACGTCCGAAGGACGGATTGTGAGCAGGACGAGATGCTCCGAGCGATGGTGTCGGCGATGAGTGCCGAGGCGCACTCGCCGCGGCCGGGCGGGGCCACCTTGATGACGCGCCTCGCCGATGTCCTGGTAATCCAGGCCGTGCGCGGGTGGCTTGACCATGCGGCCGAAGGTTGTTCTTGTTGGTTGACAGCGCTACGCGATCCCAAGATCGGGAAAGCCCTGGCCCTCATTCACCGCCGGCCGGAAGAGCGTTGGACCGTGAATGGCTTGGCGAAAGCGGTTCATCTGTCGCGGTCGGTTTTCTCCGCGCGATTCACCGAACTCGTGAAAACGCCGCCCATGCAGTATCTCACGCAATGGCGCATGCACTTGGCGGCGCGCTGGCTGCGCGAAGAAAAGCTCGGCATCCGCGAAGTGGCGGACCGCTTCGGCTACGAGTCGGAGCCTTCTTTCAGCCGTGCCTTCAAGCGCTATATGGGCATGTCGCCCGGCGCGGCGAGGCGAAATACGACTGATGGGGATTCAACAGTCTGAGCCGATTTTATTTGCGCATGAAAGATCTTCACCGCTTACTATCTTCGAGCTTGGAGACGTTGTAGAGCAGCCTTGGCCTCGCGAGTTTGCCGCGCCTCTGATGCTCCTTCGGCCAATCTCTCCAGCACGCGCCGCGCCTCGGCGTTTCCGATTTGCTCCAATACCATGATCGCGCGAATCTTCCGCAATTTCTCCGGCGAACGGACCACCCAGGGCACCGACAGCAACGACAGGATACGGCGACGCTTTTCTAGCGACGTTGCCTTCGGCAATTCTTGTCGCAACACGGCATGAGCCGCATCGTCCATCTTCTCCAACTCCTGAAACGTGACATCACGGACCGCGAACTGCTCGCTATCGAGATCGGCGATGAGGCGGCGGATGCGTGGGGCATCCTCTTTCACCGGCTTGAGATGATCTCGCAGAAACGGCACAGCACGTTCGGGTTCGGAGATCAGTGTGCCGGCTGACTGATAAGCGCGCGAGGCATCATCGCCGGCCAACTCTCTCCATCGGCGGTCAAGTTCGGCGGCATTTAACTTGATCTTCTGCCGCGTCGCGGGAGCAAGATCCCAGATAAGAATGTTGGTATCCGGCATCCCTACGGCAACGGAACGGCCATCGGCCGCTATGGATAGACACGTATCGAAATACGTCAAATTGCTTAGAGGAGAGTAGTGAAGCACCTCCTTACCGGTGGCCAGCTCCCACAGACGCAAGCCGGTATCACCGACAGTAAGCAGATAACGGGTATCGGGAGAAAAACTCCGGAGTGCGATCGGTCCTGTATCGAGGACTAGTAGGTCGGTAGCGGATGCAAGATCGAATACTCGAAGGCGCTGGATATTCCCTACAGCCCGTTCGGTGTAAGCGAGAAATCTACTATCGGAAGAAAACACAATCGGCCCAAAATCCGCTGTCGTTAGGTTCCGCCACGGACGATCAGCTTGAAGATCATAGAGGACCGCGCTCGGCGGTCGGAAGAACGTGGCATACTTTCCGTCCGGAGAAAGGTTTTCGGTGTGCATCAGGATTCTGTCGTTCGAGGCCAGAGGGCGGCGTCCCATTCGCTCGCCGCTGGCAACGTCCCAGGTCGTCAAGTAACGCTTCCAGACGTGGATCTTGTTCTTGGTTTCCGACCCCAAGGTCATAGCAGTTAACTGCTTGCCGTTCGGCGATAGACGCAAACCCGTAAGCATCTCCGCGTCGTCCTTGGGTAAGTTAGGAAAACGAAAGATGCGGCGTTCTTTACCGCTGGCCACGTCCCACATACGACAATCGCCCGAGAGTGAGTGAGGCGCAGCGATGACATTGGCGCTATCCGGTGTGAACAACACTGGGTAGATGCGTCGATGCGGCATCGACCAGACGTGCAGCGGTTGGCCGTTATGGGCGTCCCAGAGACGGACGGTTCGGTCGCCGCCCGAAGCCGAGGCGACATATTTTCCATCCGGCGAAATGGCCACGGCGTCCCCCCAGTAGAAATGGCTCGGCAAGTCGTGGAGCTGCTTGCCGTTATCGATGTCCCAAAGGGTAATTTTGCCCGACATCAAAGAGGCGAGCTGCTTACCATCTTTTGAAAAAGCTAGCCAATCGGAACCACGCCAGATTCCCGAGCTACATCGTTTCAATCGCTTCACTTCCTTGCGAGTGGGTAGATCCCAAAGGATGATGCGGTCTCCAAGATCGATGGCTAGGGTCTTCCCATCTGGGGCAAAGGCGAACGTGCTATTTAAGACGTATTCACTCGGGTTAGCACGGCCAAATTCCGAATCGGCAAGTCGTTTTCCCGTGGTTACATCACAAAACCGAATTGAGTTTGCGGAGGACTCCAACAGCAACTTGCCGTCGGGAGAAAAGACTAATCGGGAGAAATAGCTGCTTCTCCCTGGGATAGTGTGCAATTCCTTGCCTTCGTCTATGTCCCAGATGACGATATGTTGATCGCCGATGGCGGCGAGCAATTTGCCATCCGGCGAGAAAGCGACGTTTTGTACACGACGGTCTTTATGCTTATAGCGCGTTCCCTCCTTGCCGCTTGCCACGTTCCACAACAAAACGGTGCTATCGTTGTTCCCGGCCGCGAGCATCTTGCCATCGGGGGAGAATTCCACCCAGTTGAGTTGCTTTTCGTTCTCGAGTTTACCCGTCGGGATGCGCTGAAACTCCTTGGCTCCCTTGATGTCCCACAAGTGCAGATGCTCGTCGCTGGTCAGCGCAACAGTTTTGCCGTCAGCGGAGAGGGACACTGCCTTCTGCAATTGCGGCAGATGTTGCAGACGCTCGAGTTTGCCGGTCGTCAAATCCCAGAAGCGAACCGTCTGATCGCCCCCAACGGAAATCAACGTTTTGCCGTCGGCAGCAAAATGCAGGCGGATAGCGTATGGATGGCGCAGTCGTTCCGTGCCCATGCGGGCCAGGACGCCATCCGGTAGCGGATCGCCATACAAATCGAAACGTGCCACCGCTTTCGGTGGTCTAGCCTCGGAAGCCCCTTCCTCGATCTGTGTTTCTGTCGCGGCTGATGGATATAACGCCGCCACGCCGCCCGCGAGACCAATGCCGGCGGCCACAAACAGGAAGACCAGGATCGTGCGCATCCAAGAAGCGGTGCGGAGAACACCTTGGGCCAGCACCGCCGCCATCGGCGGTGTCGAACCAACGAGCAACGCCGACGCCAACGCATGACGACGAACCGTGTCCAACGTTCCGCACACCAACGCAGCCGGGAGCGTGGCTTTCGCTTGCTCCGCCAAGGCAGCGGCGATTACGACCGATACGCCGCGAGCAAGCAAACGCTCGCGCAGCAACTCGCGCGCTCGGCTCAGGTGGCGGGACATCGAGCCGGCAGGATAACCCAACTCGTGGGCCGCTTGCTCGTTGGTTTTGCCCTGCATGTAGCAGAGGATCAACACATCGCGATATTTATGCGGCAGGCGATTTAGCTCTTCGTGCAGCAAATCAAGCGAATCGCGGTCGCCATCGGCCGGAATCGAGGCATCGGGCCGTTCGAAAGCCGCGCGGCAATGCAAGGCGCGCTGGCGGGCGTTCCGCACGCGCAGATTCCGGGCGATTCGTAACGCCGTACCGTAAAGAAAACTGGCAACGGACTGCTGGCGCCTGATCGACGCGGCGCGGCAGGCCAACACCAGAAAGGTCGCTTGAAAGACATCCTCGGCATCCTGGTCGTCGGCGACTATCCGGCCGGAGACGCCAAGGACAAGCGGGCCATGACGCCGCACCAGCGCGGCGAAAGCCGATTCGTCGCGCTGATGCACGAAGCGTTCGAGCAATTGTCCGTCGGACGCATCGCCGAACGTCGGACTGCCAAGACCATGCAGCCAGCGCCGCAGCGCCCTGCCGAAATGGGGGGAAGTCATGCTTGTGTCTCTCGCCAAGTCGGGAAGCACTCTTTGAACAATAGTGCTTCGCCGCGGCGAGGGAAATCGAAAAAATCTCATCTAGAAGTGGATACCGCCGATATTGCTTCCGAGCCTGCCTGCCGTGAAGCGGTGTTATTTCGCCGAGGCCGGTTGGTGGGGGCGGCATAACGTGGCACTGTCTGGCACCGCGTGGCGGAAAGCGGCGGGACGCGCGGCGAAGCGGTCGAAGTATGGGGCGTTTGTTGTCAGCGCTTCCCGATGTGAGCGGTCGGATGTCTTGGCAGGGGGGCCGAGGCTTGATAGACAGAGTCGATGTGGCCCCTCTCTTTTGCCAAGATCACATCAAGTAACCGAACTGCTTCGGCCCTGCGTTCCTCTCCCCAATCATTCCGGAAGCACACATTCCGTGTACACTCGATGAAATCTTGAACGACCCGTTCCCAGCGGAAGTAGGTGAGGGCCAACCAATCGATCTCCACCGAAGGTCTTCCTGGACAATCCCCGGTCGTTCACGCATAGTTCCGCTCGTTCCCTGCTCCCTGTTCTTTCAGCATTCTTCATTCGATCAAAAACGAGATTCGTTCGAGTAATAGGTGAAAAGAGATGTCTAGACGCTCCCGGCGGGTCTCGCTCATTGGGAGAGGGAGGTGTGCAAACGAAGGGTATCTTCGACCGACAGATTACCGCGCCCAACGCCATGAGCGAACGGCGCCATCCTTGCCCGTGGTTAGGCAATGCCGGTTGTCCGGCAGGGCCACGAGACTGAGAAACCCTTGATTGACTTTGTCGGACACTCCCAACAGCTTGCCGGATGCGACATCCCACAAACGCACCGTTGGATCGTCCTCATTGCAACATGAGATAATGCGTTGGCCATTGGGAGTGAACACTGCGCCTTCGATACGCCCATCATGCCCCTTCAAAATCTTCAACTCTTTGCCGTCGGCCACTCGCCATACTCGCACGGTTTTGTCAAAACTCGTAGAGACCAGCAATTTACCATCATGGGAGAAAGCGATGCTGCTGACTTCCATTTCGTGTCCCGGCATCGAACGGACTTCCGTGCCCTTCGCCACGTCCCACAGTCGTATCGTTCCCGGCCCATTGACGGCGGCGAAATGACCGGCCGCAAGCAGCTTGCCGTCTGGCGAGAGGGTCATGCAGCGGACATTATCGCGAACGTTGTTGAACGCGCGGATCTGCTTGCCGGTTACCACATCCCAAACGCGGATGGTTCGGTCCCATCCCCCCGTCAACGCCTGCTTGCCGTCGGCCGTCAGCACCGCGCCCCACACCGCGTTGGTGTGGCCGGCCAAACGCTGCACTCGATCTCCCGTCTTTACATTGAACACGTATGCGCTATGGTCGTTACTACCTGCGATTAGGCGCTCGCCATTCGCTGCGAAGGCCAACGACCAATACCCCCTCTGATTCTGTCCGAACACACGGACTTGTTTGCCGCTCGATAGATCCCAACAACGCAAGGCGTCGAACCCGGCCGTGACCGCCTGCTTACCGTCAGGCGCCAACGCCACCCGCTGCGCCCAGCCGTTTGTATGAACGCCCAGACGACGGTCAGAGTCGATCTTCACCGTTGCGATTGCAAAAGCGGCCCGCGCCGCACGCAAGCGCACGTCGGGATCGGTGCGTGGATCGTCGGCGAGCCGTTGCAGCGATTCGATCGCGGGCGTGCCGACTGCGATTAGACGGCGTACCGCGTCTTCACGCTCCTGAAACGAATCCGCGTTAAGCTGAGCGATCAACTTGTCGATGCTCTGGGCATCCGCAGGATCCGTGGGCTTTTCCCGCTTATTTTTCTCGCCCTTCGGAGTGCTGCTTGATACGGCAGGCTTGGCGAAGGCAGATACAGCTACGCAGATCGCGATCACCATCACCGTGGAAAGCCGGTTGCCGATCAGCATGATTTGTACGCCTCCAGTTCTGGGAGGAGGGTCGTTCGCGCGTCGACCCCGCATGATTTACCTTAAACCCAGCTAAGCTGTAAAGTGCAGCAGATTCTCACCAGCAGCGGCGGGCCGCCTCCAACATGGCGGCGGCTTCTTGCCGCGTCGTTTCTCCGCGTGCCTCGCCGCGCAGCATGCTGGCCAATTCTTCGAGCCGTTCGCGCTCCTCCAGCAGCTGAATCTCTGTGACCGTACGTTTGCCGCGGCGCGATTTGCGGATGGTCCAATGGTGCCGCGCGTAGCTGGCCACCTGCGGCAAATGCGTCACGCAAATAACCTGATGCGTCTGACCGAGCGCCGCCAGCTTCTCCCCCAGAACGTCGCCGAGTCGTCCACCGATATTGGCGTCGATCTCATCGAATACTAAGGTGCCGCGGTGATCGTGGCCAGCCAGCACGGTTTTGAGCGCGAGCATGGTTCGCGATAGCTCGCCGCCCGAGGCGACCTTACGCAACGGCAAGGCCGGCTCGCCGCGATTAGCCGCCAAGGTCAATTCAAGCTGATCGGCGCCCCAGACAGGCACATCGGCTTGGACCGGATCATCACCCAGACGGTTCGTCTCAAGGATCGCCTCCAAACGCGCTCCGCTCATGCCGAGATCGGCCAACTGTTTTTGTGTCTCCTTCGCCAAACGATCGGCGACGCGCTGTCGTTGCTTGCTCAACTCCGCAGCTGCTTCCCGTAACTGGTCGTAGAATTCGGCCAGTTCCTTCTCGACGCGCTCCAGATTGTCTTCTTGTTGTTGCAAGCGCGTCTCTTGCTCATCGAGACTGAGACGATAGACGATCAGATCATCGATTGAACGGCGATACTTGCCTTCTAGCCGGCGAAGAAACTGCAAGCGTTGCTCAACTGCATCGAGCCGTTCCGGGTCGGCCTCCCAGCGCTGCCCGAGATGCCGCAGCGTGTCGGCAAGATCCTCCACCTCAGCATGCAACGCTTCCATTCGGCGAACCACTTCTTCCAGTCCCGGATCGAGCGCTGCCCACGACTGGGCCTCGCGCTGGAGTTTGCCGAGCCGCTCGACAATCGACCCGTCCTCGTCGTACAGTTCGCCCGATGCGAGGGTGGCGAATGTTTGCAGGTTCTGCGCGTGTGCCAGTCGTTCGCGCTCGCGGCTCAGCTCGGCGACTTCACCCGGCTGCAAATTCGCCTCATCCAGCTCATCGCGCTCGAAGCGCACCAGCGACAATTCTCGCTGGCGCTGCTGTCTCTCTGTTGAGAGTGTGTGCCGCGTTCGCCGCAATTCGCGGACGCGCTCGGCTAGGGCGATGTATTTGCGGCGCGGCTCGTCGAGATGGCCAAACGCATCCAGCAGTTGCAATTGATAGGCTGGATGCAGCAGCGATTCCGTCTCGCGCTGGCCGTGAATATCAATGAGAAGGTTGCCGATTTGTTTAAGGGTCGCGAGGACGACGGGCTGGTCGTTGGCGTACGCATGGCTGCGGCCGTTGCGATTGAGCCGCCGCGCCAGGATGATCTCGTCGTCATCGATTGGACCGTCAAGAATGGTTTCGATCTCGTTTCGCATCTCCAACGAATCGAATTCAAATCGCCCGGTGACGCGCAGCTCCTCGGCGCCGGCGCGAAGCAGCTCCACCGATCCACGTTCACCGAGCAGCAAACCGAGCGCGCCGAGCAACAACGATTTGCCCGCGCCGGTCTCGCCGGTCCAGGCGCAGAAGCCCGGTTGCAGCTCAACGCGTACGTCCTCGATGAGGGCCAGGTTTTGTACGGAGAGTTCTCGCAGCATCGTTGCTCATCTTATCGATAAATTAACCACGGTTGAACACGGATGGACACGGATGAAAAAAGCCGCAAGGTAGACATCCATACGCACAGCGGACCGCGTTGCCGTTTTTGCGTTTTATCTTCTACCTGTGTTGATTAGTGTTCGCCTGTGGCTATTTGCTTCGATATGGAACCGTTGCGAGAGAGGATCCGATGAGTCGCGCTTTAGAGCAATATGAAGAAGCCTGCAAGTACCTGGCCGGCGGCGTAAGCGCGTCGATACGACTGAATCGCGCTCTGGGGCATCCGCTGTTCGTGGACCGCGCCGAGGGATGCCATATTTGGGATTTGGATGGTCGTGAATACATCGACTTGTGTTGCAGCCACGGAGCGACGCTGCTCGGTCACGGCGATCCGCGCGTGCGTTCCGTCGTCGAGCGCGTGTTGGCGCGCGGGGCAGCCTGCTCTTACGAAAACGAGTTGCATACGGAACTGGCGCGCTTGCTGTGCGAGACAGTGCCTTGTCTCAAGCGGGTGCGGTTCACCGGCTCCGGCACGGAAGCGACGATGCACTGTCTCCGGCTGGCGCGCGCATTCACGGGACGGTCCAAACTGCTGAAATTCGAGGGCAATTTCCACGGCTATCACGATCAGGTCATGTACGCGATCGGCACGCCCGCCGACCGTCTCGGACCAGAGGACGCGCCGGCTATCTATCCCGGCTCGACCGGCCTGCCTGCTGGACTCGAACAGCACGTCGTCGTCGTGCCCTATAATCGCCCTGACCTTTTGGAGGCGGCCTTCGCACGGCACGGTTCGGAACTGGCCGCCGTCTTTTGCGAGCCGATCTACTACAACGCCGGTTGCATCGTCCCATCGCCGGAGTTTTTGGCCGCCCTGACCCATCTCACAAGAGATCATGGCGCGCTATTGATCTTCGATGAAGTGCTCAGCGCCTTCCGCATGGCTCCCGGCGGCGCTCAGGAATATCTCGGCGTCACCCCCGACCTTTGCACATTGGGCAAGGCGGTGGGCGGCGGTTTTCCTTTGAGTGCATTCGGCGGCCGCGCCGACATTATGGCCCGGCTGATGCCGCAGGGCGATTGCCAGCACAGCGGCACCTACAACGGCCACGTCGTCGCCGTCGCCGCCGGCCTGGCCGCAGTGACAGCCTATTGTCAGCCGGGCTTCTACGATCACATCCATGCCGTCGCGGATCGACTATTCCCGGGATTGAATGCCCTCTTCGCTCATTACGGTATCTCCGCGCGCGTACAGGGTCTGGGAGCGCGTTTCGGCATCTATTTCGGCGTGCCGGAGCCGATCCGCAGCTACCGCGACGTCGTGCGCCATCAACGCGAATCGATGCTGCGTTTCATCGCCTCCGCCGCACGACACGGCGTTTATTTCCACGATTACGGCGGCGCCGCCTGCCATCACGGATTCTGCGCGGCAATGACCCTTGCGGATACTGAGGAAGTGCTGCATCGACTGGAGAATGCGGTGAGCGAACTGGGGATCTCAGGCTGATCATTCTTTTCGACGACGATTACCATTCCGTTTCGATCGTTTACGTTCCTCACGAGGTGGCGAGGGATCAGGAGGCGTTGCGCCGTCGTCGGCCTCGTCGGGCATGAAAAAGAAGTCTGCCACACGGCAGCGGAAGTCGGGCAATATACCATCGCCCTTGAGTTCTGCGTCTTTTTCCAAGACTTCATGAGGTTGTCCACGGCGATAAATCGTGACGGTCTGATCTTCGGAATCGACAAGCCAAACGAGGGGTACCCCCCAGAATGTAGGCTCCCAGAATCCACATCACGTTGGCGCAAACGACGCCATGCACTTCTCCCGGGCGGGACAATTCGACCACCTTTCCGCGTTCGAGTTCGAAGATTCGGTCGCGATTCTCTGGGCGATGGACAAAGTCCCAGAATTCGTCCGCGGTCATGAGTGTGGTAGGGATCGTAGTCATCTTGCGCCCTCGGCTGCCGGTCAACTACGCAGACATCATACCCTCCGTTGCCTCTAGATTTCTACAGTGATTCCCCGCTCGTTCAAAAGTCCGCACCCACCGGATTCCCGTCGGCGCGCGTGAACAGTTTTTGCATCGTAGCCTTGCTGATCTCTTTCTTGAGAACCTTCACCGAGGCGTTGGCCAAGCCGACGATGTGCCGCCCGCGCAACCGCCGCGCCAGTCCTCGGAAGGGGTCGGCCGGATCGTAGCGCCAATCCTCTGGCCGCGTCCAGACGACGGCCCGCGAGTCTTCGACATCGACGAGAAGAATCGTGTTCGCTGTACCATCGAGGACGTCTGCGAGGCGAATTCCTCGCTTGTTGGGGAACATGGCGTCGTCGCCGAGCGGGGCGAGAAAGGTCGTCTTGCCCTCCTTGGCCAACTCCGCATTCTCGGACGAGCGAAACACAGCCGGCATCCGGGCGATCAGCTTTTTGTTGTGATCGCTGTCCCACGGTTCATCGAGATGGAATTCGTTGTACAGCTTGTTTTCGCCCAGAAATGGAAGGATCTGGACGCGCCAACTTAATAACGGTTTGCCTTGTTTATCGTAAGTGGCGGCAGCCGGGAGATGTCCATATGCGTCGTGGTAATTGTGCAGAGCCAGCAGAATCTTGCCGAGTTTGATCGTGGTGTCGCTGCGCGGCGGCGGGGCGAACGGGGCCAGGATCGGCTGAAGCAACGCCGTCAACTCCTTCTCATTCCGCATCAACGTTAAACGACTGCCCGATGCTTCTGGCGTGGACAGCGCAATCGCCTTTCCGGCATTGGGCACGAACTCGCGGAATTGTTTGTGGCCGGCTAGTCCCTTAATCAGGCGGACCAGCGCGGCCTGAAAGGTTTGAGCAGAAGAGGCATCCTCCGCTTGCATGGTCAGTTGAAACTGAAATTCCGGCGTTAACTTGACGTTCGCCGCTGCCCATTGACAGCCCCGTGTCAGTTCCTTGATCGATCCGCCGCCGAGATCCTCAGGCAGTTCCGGCAGCATCTCTTCGATGGCACGGCGCAGCACTTCCGGCGGCATCAGGCAAACCTGGATCGCACCGTCACCGGCCGCGCCGAGAGCTTTCACTAACTCCGGCCGTGCCACCGGTTTGAGCTTTCGCAATCGTTCCAGCGTCGATTTAGACCCGGCAACGACGGCATCGCCGAGCAGCTCTGCCGATCCTTCCGTTTTCCTGAGGAACTCGGTCAAGGAGTTTCCATCATTCTTTGCCGGCGCGACGATAAACGGAGCCGGTTTGAGCGCGATCAGATCCCAGTCCATGTCCAACAAACTAAGGATGATATAACAATCCGTTCCACCAGCCGTGAGGAAACACTGTAACATCTCCTCCAAACGCTTCTGAATCGCCTCGAAATCGCGCACTTCGTTGTCGGACAAGTGGGCGAGTGTTTCCATCACCCTCTTCGCGTCCAGGCGCGTGGCATCGATGTGGGCGACGAGTACAGTGCGGTCGTCGAGATAAGGGGCGACAGTTTTCGCCAGTTTTTCGGGATCGAACTCGGCCCCGGCGGCTGCGGGCACCACAGCCGTCGCGGCGATGCCAATCGTTGCAAGAAATCGATACATTTGAGCTGCTCCTAAATTCTCAGGGTGAGCCGCGACCCGGAGAAGAGCGCGCGAGCAATACCGCAGCTCGCTCCCGTCGCGGCTCAATCATATGTAACATTCAGCGCTTATGAACCCACTCCAACCGCTTTCCTGTCCGCGCTCCTTGGCCGGGAGCCCCCGACACATTCAGCAGTGCGCGACCATCCTTGACCTCGTAGGAGGCATCGAAACCTTTGCCGGTGAGCGGATCGACCGGCAGTGGAACGGAGACAAGGTCACTCCACTTCGCCGGGGGATTGCCTTCGTGCGTGGCCACATACGAGCGCAGCGCCTCACCGCAACGCAGAGCGGCGATGTCTCGTTCGAGACGGAGCCTCGCCGCGAACACTTTGGAAAATGCCGCCATTCCTAACAAGAAAACATTGTGTTGTGTTTCTGGGACAGCTCGCGTCTCCCGTTCCACACGCGCCAATTCCGGTAGTGCTTGCCAAGGCGGCAGGGAGAGACATTTCAGGATACCCTCGCGCACACGGTCTGCCGCATCCAACTCGACAGTTAGCGTTACCTGCTTCATGCGCATGCCATCCACGTTCTTAACCGGCCAGCCCCTATCGAGTAATTGTTGGCGACTCTCCGGATACATTTTAGCGGTCATCATCGCCATTGCTATTTTTTGCTGGATAGGCCGATCCCTGCCTTTCGGAACGTCTCCAAGGAGGTTCAGAAACTTGGATAGACCTAAGAACGCGGCATCGATCTCCCGCGGTGAGAGCTGGTTGTTTCGCAACTGGCGAAGTTCGGGAAAGGAACGATAGACGATGTTTAATTCCTGCTCAAAGGCCGTCTGAATTTCCACGAGAGGATTCGGCAGCGCCGATAGCGGCCAATAAAGGTTGGGCGAATCTGGAAGCTGCATCCATTCCTCGACGCGCGTAAGCATCATTTCCGCGATGGCGATGCCAACCAAGCCCTCGATCAGTGTGTTGCCCTTCCCGAGATGGCGAGCCAGCGAGAAGCCGGTTCGCAGCGTATCGGCGGCTTCGTCGAATCGACGCTCGCTGAGCTGGAGCCGACATTGGATATTCAGAAGCACGGCGATTTCGCGAAAGCTTTGGACGTGGGAAGTATCGACCACGCCGAGGTTTTGCCACGTCAGAGGAGGGTGTTCCCAGTCGCACGACGCTCGCAAGGAAGCAAGCCGGGCGAGACGGAAGGCACCCCCATACGGAATCAATAAAGATCTAACCGCGGGACGTGGTAGTTTCTGGAGAGGTAAGGCGGATTCCGCCCATTTGTACTCTTCTTCGGTGATTTTGTGAGGCACCGCGCGTTGGCGCAGAGCAACTTGATACCACAAGGGCGCGGCGTTGCCGGCGGTCAGCTCGGCCGAGTCGGGCAGCAGCCGGTAGCGCAAGGGGCTTGACGGTTGGGCGGATGATTGAGGAGAGAGGCGGATCAGCGGCGGCTTGTCTTCCTCGGCCAATCCCGTTGTCGCGGGCGCAAACGCCCCGGTCAGAATCGTCAAAACAAAAAGACGCATCATGTCGAGGTTCCCCGGCGATAGACTCACAACGATTGCAACAATTGTTCGACGGTGGGGGTTTCGGGCAGGGGCGGCGCGGGCGGCGGCGGTGGGATGCCCTTCAGTCCCAAGCGGAGCACGCGCTCCTGCATTCGGAGATGCTCCCCGCGCGGACTCGATTCCAACGGTTCCATGACGAGCGGTTCCAGCGGGAGCGGCGGAATGCTTTCCTCCGGCTTAACCGGCGGCGGCTCCCGCGGAGCGGCTGGCAGCG